>Ga0116170_10001376_pt1 | contig 24571 bp, 19 predicted proteins | sample AD_JPNHW1_MetaG_FD_89797 | JGI IMG/M metagenome (GOLD analysis project Ga0116170, IMG submission 89797) | Active sludge microbial communities of municipal wastewater-treating anaerobic digesters from Japan - AD_JPNHW1_MetaG | ecosystem: Engineered > Bioreactor > Anaerobic > Digestate | place... | reverse complement strand
GTAATGCTCACAAGGAGTGCGGCAATAATTACAATGATAAATACAATGGTAAGAACGGATGCAAAGGCCAGCTGCAACTTACGTCTGAAAGTGTCAAACTTGAAAAAGTCGCGTGTATTGCCCATAAAGACCATTATCACGATCAGGGTAAGAATCAGGGTGATAATGAACATATAAGCAAAGGAGATGGTTTTATCAAACGCAGTAATTCCTAATTTACTGATTACTACCGTCATATCTCCCCTGTTATAAAGAAGATGATGGTATTTATCACGATCTACGAACTGGTACTCACCATTCTTAAAATCAACGTGAAACAGCTTGCTTTCATACTGGCAGTCTCCTGACTGAAGAAGAAGGTTGTTATCTGTGTACTTTGCATATGAGACACCTTTCAGCTTTGGGAAGCGTTGCCTTGCCTTGTCAATAAGCAGTTCCGGGTATCCGGTCTGATAAGTTTCAATATGATTGGTCAGCTCAATAAACAGACCTGTGGTAAGGAAAGGTGATACATAATAAAACAGCCGTGTAAAATAGTCTGCGCGCCCCATTTCTTTCTCAATGAACCAGAATCCGGTACCGGTTATGGGATAACCATTCTCCTTTATTTCATTATCGAAGTAAAAGAAACAGTTGGCTGTTTTGCCAGCTTCCCGTGGCAACTCCAGTCTTGAGTCGTCATAACATACCACATCGCTGAGATCATAATTTTCCCAGTAACCGTTAAAATATTTATCTGACAGATATTCATCTATATCTAAATGATCCTTGCCTGAAAAAACTTCTTTTCGCATCATTCTCCTCAAAGTAGTATCCGACTCGAGTTTTGGCCACATATCAAGCAACAACGACTCAGCAATAAGGTCGTGTTCATTGGCAATTGAAACAGCCATTACCTTCATCGCCTCATCGCCTCTTTGTTCAGAATATTTGATGATAACCGAAGTGGCATAAATGCCTGCAAAAACAGCATATACCGCCAGCAGACTGAAGAGAGTAAGGGAAGTTCTTTCCCACATCAGCAATACAGATGATGTAACAACAATAAACATTATGCTGTAGATACTCACATCTGTTCCGGCCAATGAAGCTAAAATCAAAACAACAGCAGTGCTTACAACTGTGATGAGTATTATTGTTTCTGTGGGTAGTGCCCTTTGCAGCCTGTATGCTTTCAGTAAAAGCACCGGTGGTATAAACAGCAGAATCAGTACAGACAATACTCCTGCTATGCTTAGTATATTGATGTCAAGAATTTTGTACGCTTCAAAATTAACGATTGAACCGGCTACCAGTTTAATGAAGACGTTGTTAACAAGAATGAAAGCCATAAGCGCAGCCAGGATTATCCCAACGGTAAGTCCCAGATCGCCATAACCCCAATGGTCAGAAGCCTTCTTTTCGGGGAAAATTTTAAAAAACAAATATGTAAGGTCGAGCATAATGATGCTCATTATAAACAGATGGCCTACCGTAGGTACAAGTAATCCCGTCGAAAATATAAACTTTGAAAAGAGTTTTGTGGAATAAACCGAGTCGGGCTTGCCGGTTGCCATGATACCCAGATATAGCAATGAGAGGGCTGCCACTGCAAACAGCAGTGATAAATACGGTTTTCCACGACCTGACAGCCAGTTCGCTATCAGGTTTATCAACAGTAATAATGCTATAAAAAAGCTCGCCCACAAAACCAGCGGCAGTATCAGAAAAATTGTGTTTGGCTTTGGATTCGGGAAGAGAATTGAGAAATTAAAAGCACCGGATTTATCCACCACGTGAAACCTGGAATCGGACTCAGCAAAACTCATCCCGGTAGCCTCAGGCAGTCCATAAGTTTCAAGAAACCCTGACCTGAGCATCTCATTCGATATTGAATAGCTTTTCCCTATTCCAACCAGGGCTACAATGTCATAATTAAGGAACTTGTGGCAGATAGGAACGAACCACTCATTACTGATAAATATCTGCTTTTTTGTACTGATTGAGTCACTGAAAACAGGTGGAAAACTGACGCAATTATTCGACCAGAATTCTATTCTGCCTTTAGAGTAGACAAGTAACATAATCTCATCGCGGGAGAGTATTCTGCTCAGCTCTGTCTGTGCGAGTGATGAAGGTTCTGTGCCTGAAATAATATATTTTTCAGCTTCGAGAATAAGGCTACGGGCCCGGTTCTGGCGCAGATCCAGCTCACGGTTAAATTTTCTTGTCCGGAACTTCCATTCAATGTCGCTGAAATACAACTTGTCGGCCGAGACTGAGGCAAGTGCCAGAGCAAGAGCTATAAACCCTGCTATTCGTATTTTTCTGAATTCATTCATGATGATAGGGGTCTCCTGCAATTACTGTCAATGCCCTGTACAGTTGTTCAGCGAACAACAATCGTACCAGCTGATGTGAAAAAGTAAGCTTTGAGAGTGACATTTTATGATCTGCGCGGGAGTATATTTTCTCATCAAATCCCCATGCTCCTCCAATCACAAATAATATTCGCTTTTTCGATGACATCATCTTTTCACTCAGGAAAGCTGAAAACTGCATGGTTGTATATTCTTTCCCTTTGTCATCAAGCAAGATTATCAGATCATCGGGTCTGAAAACTGCCAGCATCTGTTCAGCTTCCTTTTCCTTAAGCACGGAGGCAGGCATGTTTTTTGCATTCCTGATGTCGGGAAGAGTCTGAATCTCAAAACGTGCATATTTTGCCATTCGTTTTTCATAAACGGCAACTGCATCACGTATATAAGCCTCATCTGTTTTACCGGTCTGAAGCAGGGCAAGTTTCATTTTTCGGCACCAAATTTGGTATAAACAAATATAACAATTCGGGCATAATGAAAAGTCACATAGGCTTTATTTATGCTGCGTTTTCTTTTTTAGCATAAATAGTTAACTTTGTGAAAACCGGATTACTATCATAAATCAGGAAAAATGAAGAGACTTTTTACCATCCCGGTATTATTTTTTGCATTTTTTTCGGTTACAATGGCACAGGATCAGATAAAGATACCTGCTGGCATATCACTGGCATTTAAGGCCGGGAACTCATCTGCTCTTGCCGAGTATTTGAACAGCACCGTTGAGATACTTCTTCTCGATAAAGAGGATTTTTACAGCAAAAATGTTGCTGAGAATATTTTAGGAGATTTCTTTTCCAAATATCACACCCGTGAATTCACCATCAGGCATCAGGGAGCCAAGAATGATGCGCAATATGCCATCGCCAACCTCACAACCGACAAGGGGAACTTCAGGGTCTATTTCTTACTTAAAAAGGTTAATTCCACTCCGCTGATTCACCAGATACGAATTGAGCCTGATGACGAACAAAAATGAACTTACCGACTTTATCACCAGAGCTTTCAGAGAGGATGTAGGCGACGGTGACTATTCTTCTCTTGCCTCTGTCGATCAGGGAAGAAAAGGCAAAGCCAGGCTCCTGGCAAAGGAGAGTGGCGTGCTGGCAGGTTTACGGGTTGCACAGGAGGTGTTTCGTGTGGCTGACCCTTCACTTGAACTGACAGTCCTGGCCAGCGATGGCGACAGGATTACTCCCGGAATGGTGCTTATGACAGTGCAGGGTGAAGAAAGATCTATTCTGATGGCTGAAAGACTGGTTCTGAATATAATCCAGCGAATGAGCGGAATAGCTACCACTACAGCCGAATATGTGAAAAAAGTGGAAGGCACCGGAGCAATGATCATTGACACCCGAAAAACCACTCCGGGAATGAGGTTCCTTGAAAAAGAAGCAGTACGTATCGGTGGCGGAACAAACCACAGGATGGGATTATATGATATGATTATGCTCAAGGATAACCACATTGACTACGCCGGTGGTATTACTGCTGCAATAAACAGGACAAAGGAATATCTGCTGAAAAACGGACTAAATCTCAAAATAGAAGTTGAATCAAGAAGCCTGAACGACGTAAGGGAGATACTGAAAACAGGCGGAGTAGACAGGATAATGCTGGATAACTTTTCTGTTCCTCTTACTGCTGAAGCAGTTAAAATAATAGACGGAAGAACCGAGACAGAATCTTCAGGTGGAATAACTCTTGTCAACGTGAGAGATTATGCAGAGTGTGGTGTGGATTTTATTTCTATTGGAGCACTTACTCATCATATAAAAAGCCTCGACCTTAGCTTAAAGGCCTTCTGACATGAACAAAGGTTCAAAAAAGCCTGACAACACGCTTCTGCTGAAGATAAAAAAAGCTGAATTACCTGGTTTCAATGGAGCGCCACTTGATACTGTTGTGCACTTTGTGCTCAAGGGCTTTGGCCGTGGCGCACTGGTTACACGGGCCTCTTCCATTGCTTTCAATTTGCTTATGGCGGTTCTGCCTGCCATTATTTTCCTCTTTACCCTTATCCCATTTATCCCGGTTGAGAATTTTCAGTCGGACCTTGTCAGAATATTTGAGAACCTGATGCCCTCAAACCTCTACAGCGTGTTTGAGAGTACCATTATTGAAGTGATCACCCAGAAGAGCGGCACCCTTCTTATCTTTATGTTTTTTGCAACCATTGTCTTCTCGACAAACGGCATACATGCACTGATGCATGCATTTAACACCTCAACGCATGAGTTTACAAGCCGTAACTGGTTCCAGCAGCGCAAGATTGCAATTGTGATGCTGCTCTTTATCCTGATATTGTTCTCTTTCTCAGGATTGCTTATAATACTCAGTAAATCAGTTGTAAAGAAGCTCATCGCCCTGGGTCTGCTCAGGATGAGTTTTATTTTTTACCTGGTAATGACTTTAAAATGGATATTAATTATTATCACCCTCTTCCTGGCAATATCTACTCTCTACTATTTTGTGCCTGCAAAAAAGAAAGAGTTCAGGTATTTTTCCCCGGGCTCTTTTCTTGCAACCATACTGTTTATTATCACATCCCTTGGTTTTTCAGCATATGTGAATAACTTCGGTCAGTACAATAAACTTTACGGATCAATCGGGACCCTTATTGTAATGATGGTGTGGTTCTATCTGAACTCAATAGCACTGCTCATGGGATTTGAGCTCAATGCCAGCATAAAGGCAGTAAACGAAGAGCTGGAGACAATAGCCTGACGTCAGCTGCAGTGCAGATACTCTTTTACCAGCCTGGCAATCTCCTCGTTATTTCCAAAAAGCTTTTCACTCAGCTTGTCATCATTGAATGCTTTAAGCTTCTTTGCAATATTGTCAATCATACCGGCAGGGAATACTCCATCTTTCTCAAAATGATTTCGCATTTTCAGGAGCGCGTCGGCCGACTCATAACAGGATGCCGGAAGGGCCTCCAGTTGCTTTTTCGAAGATTTATCTTTTGCTCTGAAGATATTGTAATCAACATATAATTTATCAGCAAGCTCCAGAGCATTATCCATCTCCAGCCCGTGCTGAACTGCGACTACAAGTCCGGCCATCAGCAGATATATATCTGCCGACCCGTCCGGTGACCTTAGCTCTACAGTCTGGCGTGATGAGCTTTCTCCATCTTTGACCGGCTCAGCAGGATTGGCATCGTTAATCATATTATGCTTTCCTGACCATCCAAGTGGAACACGGACAAGTACCGACCTGTTTCTGTCGCCCCAGCATATATTCGTCGGAGCCTCCTGATGAGGCACCAGTCTCAGGTATGATGTGGGGATTGTGTTGCCAAAAGCAGTAAGTGCTTTTGACAGATCGAGTAACCCTGCAATCATCTTACGGGCGTCATTGCTTAATTTCCCGTCTTTGAGCATTATATTGCGACCATCCTTCTCAATGAGCATATGAATATGCATCCCTGATCCGGCTTTGCCTACTGTGATTTTGGGAGCAAAGCTTACTTCAACCCCATACTCATACCCCAGCATCCGGAGTATCCATTTTGTAATAAGTATTTGTTCTGCAGCATGGTCAACATCCACAGGAAGGAACTCAATCTCATGCTGTTCATAATCCTCTCCCTCTTTGGTAAAGCTTCCAACCTCAGAGTGGCCATACTTAATATGGCATCCTGCCCTTGCACAAAGCTCCAGGGCCTCAATCCTGAGATCCTCAAACTTGGCATACGGCTTTGATTGGTGATAACCCTTCTGATCAACAAGAGGATAAAGCTCCTCGCTTGCCGACTTGACATAATACTCAAGCTCACCCAGAGCCTTCATATTCAGTCCGGTCTGCTCACGGAACCTCCTGTAAGCCTTCTTAAGGATATACTCCGGCGAACTCTCCAGCGGATTCCCTTCAGAATTATAAAATGAGCAGAGAATCTCAAGCGTCGGGGTCTGAGAAAAAGGATTTACAAATGCTGTCCGGTAACGAGGCAATACATACAGATCGCTCGAACCTGCCTCAACAAATGAAAAAAGACTTGACCCGTCCACCCTTTCGCCTGCAGTAAGTATAGAAGTCAGATGCTCCCTGCTGTAAGGTACAAAATTTAAAGCTTTCAACTTCCCATCTTCAGCAGCGTACCTGAAATTTATCATCCTAATCCCCTTAGCCTCAACGAATTTAATAATATCTTCAGAAGTAAATTCCATTGCCGGCTTCCTCAGAAACTGCTCCAACTCATTCCTGCTTGTCTGTATGTCGTTGTTTTTCATTATGTTGAATATTTTCAAGCAACAAAAATAAACATTAATCATTGTAATCAATATGCAGTTTATCAGGTTTAGCATAAAAAGGCTATAAAACATAAAATGACTTGGTATTGAATTTTTCTTATTTTTGGTGTTGTAAAAAGCCGTTAATGAAAAGATGGATTATCATTATTCCGTTGATAATACTTAGTTCCTGTCATAAAAAGGTCGGTTTATCTTACCTTACCACAGATGTAATCAAAAAGTATTTCGACACTATTCAGATTATATGTGATTCTGATAATGGCCGCCTGTGGGGGGAAAACCTCTATGGTCCCATACTTTTTATTGATAACCGCACCCGGAATATTTATTCCAACGTACAGGACAGGAAAGGAATTTTAAAAGGGAAAGATGGTATTTATACCGGTGTTTATCCAAAAGAGAGGCTGATAGTAGCCTCCGGAATTGAGTTTGGAGGGACCCGGTTTGCCATGGTTCCCCTCCCAAATGAAGAGAACAGTTACCGTATTACTTCCAGATCTATACACAGCCTTTTCCATTGTTATCAGGCAAGACATAACATAGGCACTGATCGCTACAGTGTCTCTCATATGAATGATGAGAGTGCCAGGCTTATGTTGAAGCTTGAATGGAAAGCGCTGATAAATGCCATTAAGAGCAGTGGCAGCGAACGTGACCAGGCAATACACGATGCTCTGATCTTCAGGGGTGCAAGAAGGGAGCTATACCCTGACGGGATAAGGGATGAGAACGAATTTGAATGTATGGAAGGCCTTGCAACATTTACTTATATGTGGCTCTGCACAAAATCGAAGGATGAGTTCGATGTAAAGCTTGTTGATTACCTTGAAAGAATTTACCGGAATCCCTCTTACCCTCTCAGTTACGGATTCGTTCACGGCGCCCTGTACGCAGCACTTCTTAAAGATAAAAATTTTGATTTCCGCAAAATAGAAAGTGCCGACTTTGATCTGGCTGATGCCACGGCAAAAATCTACAATATCAAACTGCCGGAGACTTACCACGATGTGGCAGGCAGCCTGGCAATGAGTTATGGCTTACCTTCAATAAAGGCAGAAGAGCAGGAAATTAAAAAGAAGATTGGCGACTATACCAACAAAATAGTAAACGACTATACTGGAAGACCCAACGTTAAGATTATTCTTGAAAGCCCCAATTTCAGTTTTGAAGCTGATGATATATTCTCTCTTGATACTCTGGGAACCTTCTACCGTAAACTAAAGGTCTCAGACAACTGGGGGAGGCTCACGGTTGATGAGGGGGGAGCGTTGATAGCTACAGATCTTAAGACATTATGGGTCAATGCCAGCGAGGTCAGTGCCAACCATGGTCGCATTTCTGGAGACGGATGGCACCTCCGTCTTAACGAGGGATGGCACCTCGTGGAGACAGGAGAAAGCTTCTCTGTGATAAAGGTAAAAAATTGAATTACAAAATCTTATAAATTCAAAGAGCCGCAATGTATTGCGGCTCTTTGGTAAATATAATTCCTATACCATGTAATTATTCAAGCATGCTAATGCCTGCCTTGAGTGTTGCAATCTTCAACTCAGCATCCGACTGTTTTTTACGCTCCATCTCAATTACTTTGGCCGGTGCATGTGCGGTAAACTTTTCATTATTGAGTTTTGACATCACCGAAGCCAGGAATCCCTCAGTATAAGAGAGCTCTTCCCTGAGCTTTTTAAGCTCTGCCTCCTTATCTACAGAGCCTGCAACAGGTACATAATACTCTGTTGTGGATACCCTGAATGAGGCAGCTCCTTCAACCTTCTCTTCAACATAATCAACTGATGTAAGGTTGCAAAGCTTAATGATAACCGGGTTGAGAAGAGAGTTTTCCGGTGATTTTGAGGTGCCGGCAAGAAGAGCAAGCTTCTCGGCATTTTTTATGTTTTTTTCTTTGCGGATGGTGCGAACAGAACTGACAATCTCCTTTGCCGTTTCAAAATGGCCTACCAGGGCAGAGTCATATCCATTGCTCACAGGCATCCTTTCTATCATAAGACTATCACCATCTTTCCTCTCCTCGAGCAGATGCCATATCTCTTCAGTAATGAAAGGCATAAACGGATGAAGAATCTTCAACAGAGAGTCAAATATCTCAATTGTAGAATTATAAGTCTTCTGGTCAATTGGTTTTTGATAATCGGGTTTGATAATTTCAAGATACCATCCGGAGAACTCATCCCAGAAAAGTTTATATGCCTGCATCAGGGCATCTGATATCCTGTACTTGTTAAAATTATCATCTATCTCAGCAAGAGTCTTGCTCACAATGTTATCCATCCATTTTACAGCCAGGGCAGATGCTTCCGGCTGAGGGATGGAATCGTCGACATTCATCGACTTAAGCAGTCGGAATGCATTCCATATCTTGTTTGCAAAGTTACGTCCCTGTTCGGGCAGTGAGTCGTCATAGAGCAGGTCATTTCCTGCCGGTGAACAGAAGAGCATGCCGACCCTCACACCATCAGCGCTGTATTGCTCAATAAGGCTGATAGGGTCAGGAGAGTTACCAAGAGACTTGGACATCTTTCGTCTCTGTTTGTCCCTTACGATACCTGTCAGATATACATCTGAGAATGGCTCCCTGCCCGCATATTCATAGCCGGCCATAATCATCCTTGCAACCCAGAAGAAGAGTATCTCAGGTGCAGTGACGAGTGCTTTTGTAGGATAATAGTAGTGGAAATCGGCATTGCCTGGATTATTGATAGCGTCAAACGATGTAAGAGGCCAGAGCCATGAAGAGAACCATGTATCGAGCACATCCTCATCCTGGTGAAGATCTTTTTCTGTCAGTTTTGCGTTTCCACTGGCAATTCGTGCTTTTTCAACTGCCCCGGCAACTGTCTCAGCAACCACATAGTCGGTACTGTTATAATAGTAAGCAGGGATGCGATGTCCCCACCATAGCTGACGGCTTATGCACCAGTCGCGTACGTTCTCCATCCAGTGACGGTATACATTTTTATACTTGTCAGGGTGAATGCGTATAACGCCATCGTTAACTGCTGCCAGTGCAGGTTTAACCATATCGGCCATCTTCAGGAACCACTGCATGGAGAGTTTAGGCTCAATAACAGAGTTAGTCCTCTCTGAGCGGCCCACCTTGTTCTTGTAGTTTTCAACCTTTACAAGGGCACCCATCTTTTCAAGCTCCTTCTCTGCGAGGTCCCTTGCAACAAAGCGGTCGATGCCTGCAAACAGTCCGGCTCTCTCGCTTATCGTCCCGTTATCATTGAATATATCTATAGACTGGAGTTTATGCCTTATCCCAATCTCATAGTCATTGATATCGTGTGCCGGGGTTATCTTCAGACAGCCGGTACCGAACTCAGGATCTACATAACTGTCAAAGATGAAAGGCACCTCCCTGTCGGTCATTGGCACAATCACCTTTTTCCCTTTCATATGAGCGTATCTCTGATCATCAGGGTTTGCGCAGATAGCCGTATCGCCCAGTATTGTCTCCGGACGTGTCGTGGCAACCGTCACATAGTTTTCCTCGCCCACCACTTTATATCTTACATAATAAAGCTTTGAGTTTTCCTCTGTATAGAGAACCTCCTCGTCAGAGACCGCGGTCTGAGCCTGCGGGTCCCAGTTCACCATGCGAACTCCACGGTAAATAAGGCCTTTGTTGTAGAGATCAACAAACACCTTGATAACCGATTCATATCGTTTATCATCCATGGTGAATAATGTGCGTTCCCAATCGCATGATGCCCCGAGACGCTTCAGCTGTTCAAGTATTATGCCTCCGTGTTTGTGGGTCCATTCCCATGCATGTTCCATAAACTCTTCGCGGGTAAGGTCCGTCTTGTTTATACCTTCAGCCTTAAGCTTGGCAACAACCTTTGCCTCTGTGGCAATACTGGCATGATCGGTACCTGGTACCCAGCATGCATTGTATCCCATCATTCTTGCACGTCGTATAAGTACATCCTGTGCAGTATTGTTAAGCATATGACCCATATGAAGCACACCCGTCACATTCGGTGGCGGTATTACAATTGAATATGCTTCACGTTCATCCGGTGTACTGTGAAAGAACCCTTTTTCCATCCAGTATCTGTACCACTTCCCCTCTGCTCCTGTGGGGTCATATTTTGAAGGTATTTCCATCTTTAAAAACTTGATATTTAAGCTCACAAAAGTAGCAAAATGTTAGATAAACTGAAAACATGTATCAAATGCTTAAAATCATGTATTGTTCTGCTGTTTTTCCATACATTTGCCGCGAGATAACGAATAAAACAGTTAATATACCATGCCATCAATTTCCGAAAAGGGTAAAGCGATGCCCGCATCGCCTATAAGGAAGCTTGTCCCATATGCTGAAGAAGCAAAACGCAGGGGAACAAAAGTTTATCATCTTAATATCGGTCAGCCTGACATAGCAACACCAAAGGAGGGTCTCGATGCAGTAAGAAACATCAATATTGAAGTACTTGAATATACACATTCAGCAGGTAACGAATCATACAGGCGCAAACTTGCCGAAAGCTATAAGCGTATCGGCATTGACATTGATCATAATCAGATAATTGTTACCACGGGGGGCTCAGAGGCAGTACTCTTTGCCTTCATGACATGCCTCAACCCTGGTGAAGAGGTAATCACTCCCGAACCGTTTTATGCAAACTACAATGGCTTTGCCGTGACCGCAGGTGTTAAAATTGTCCCTGTAAGATCTTATGTGAAAAACGATTTTGCTCTCCCTCCTGTTGAGGAGATTGAGAAAAAAATAACACCCAATACAAAAGGCATCCTTATCTGTAACCCTAATAACCCGACAGGCTATCTCTACTCAAAGAGTGAACTTGAAAAGCTAAGGGATATAGTGAAGAAACATGATCTGTATCTTTTTTCAGACGAGGTATACCGTGAGTTTTGCTATGGTGAAGAGACGCATTTCTCGGCCATGAGGCTTGAAGGCATTGAGAATAATGTCATAATGATAGATTCTGTGTCAAAGCGTTACAGCGAATGTGGTGTAAGAATTGGCGCACTGGTAACAAGGAACAAGGATGTGATTGCCACAGCACTTAAGTTCGGACAGGCACGTTTATGCCCTCCCGGCCTTGGACAGATTGTTGCCGAGGCATCGCTCAACACTCCCAAAGAATATTTTGATAAAGTATATAACGAATATATTCTGCGCCGCGACTTTATTGTCAATGCTCTTAACAAGATGCCGGGAGTATATTGTCCCACACCAAAAGGAGCGTTTTATACCGTTGTAAAACTGCCTATTGACGACTCTGACAAGTTTGCTAAATGGCTTCTTGAGAGTTTCAGCTATAAAGGACAGACTGTAATGGTTGCTCCTGCATCAGGCTTTTACTTTACGCCGGGAGCCGGACGTGATGAGGTTAGAATTGCTTATGTTCTTAATATAGAAGACCTTCGCAATGCGATGGATACACTTGCCGAAGCATTAAGAGTCTATCCGGGAAGAACAACAATTGAATAAATTTCGTCCGTAGCCGCTTTTTTACATACATCTTTTTTCGATTTTTCTCATTAATTGTAACTTTGTGCACGGTTTCTGACCGCAGGGAATCTGTTTAGGGGTTGCCTTCACTATTGTCAATTTTACCGAACACTTAATTTATCCATCGTCGAAATGGTTCTGACGTATCTGTTTATAATTATTGTAATTGCTTCCATTGCAATCATTCCATTTCTAAAGACAGGAGCAAGAGGGATTGTTACCCTGGCATCCATCATTGCAGCCTCTGTAGTTGCATCTATACCGGCAATACGGTCACTGTTGGGAGATTCACTAAATATTGTTCTTGATGGCGGACTGGTATTCGGATCCGTTCCTGTAAGACTTGATGCTCTTTCAGGATGGTTTATACTGATAATCTGCTTCGTGTTCATTACCGGGTCATTTTACGGCATCTCGTATATGAAGAGTTATGAAAGTCAGAAGGCGAATATCGGACTTCATGCAATAGCCTTTATACTGCTTTTTGCCTCCATGATTGCTCTTACGGTGACACAGAACAGCCTTGTTTTTCTTGTCCTTTGGGAGGTAATGACACTCTCTGCCTTTGTTGCTGTCATTTTTGAATACAATAAGCCGGAGACTATCAGGGCCGGAATGAATTTTCTCATTCAGTCACATGTTTCAATATTGTTCCTCATTATTGGTTTTATATGGATCGCATCTAAGACAGGCAGTTATGACTTTGCTGAGATAGCCACTTATACTGGCCTTAATGGCGGAGCTGCATCACTGGTATTGTTTTTAATCTTTGCCTCAGGGTTTGGCATCAAAGCAGGTTTTGTCCCTTTTCACTCATGGCTTCCATATGCGCACCCGGCAGCTCCGGCACATGTATCCGGGATAATGTCGGGGGTCATGATCAAGATGGGCATATTCGGAATACTGAGGATGATCACCCTGATAAAGACAGATTACCAAACAGTAGGATATATCATACTTGGAGTATCAGTTATATCAGGGCTTTATGGTGTTATGCTGGCTATCATACAGCATAACCTCAAGCGTCTGCTTGCATATCACAGCATTGAAAATATAGGCATTATAGGCATTGGAATAGGTATTGGCTGCATAGGCACCGGCACGTCTAACCAGTATCTTGCAATACTCGGATTCACCGGAGCATTGCTGCATACATTGAACCACTCGCTGTTTAAGTCTCTTTTGTTTTTTACGGCAGGGAATATTTACCAGGCCACGCACACTCTCGATATTGAAAGACTCGGGGGGCTGATAAAAAAGATGCCTCACACAACCCTCCTCTTTATACTCGCTGCCATGGCCATATGCGGTCTTCCACCCTTCAACGGATTTATCTCTGAATTTGTGATTTATAATGGTCTTTATGTATGGCTTCAGGATGCCTCATTTGTTGATCTTATCGTAATCATTTTCTCGGTATTAGGGCTGGTGCTGATTGGCGGTCTTGCCATTCTCTGCTTTACAAAAGCAGCCGGGGTTGTTTTCCTTGGTGAGCCCAGGCACCCCTTAACCCATGAACCAAAGGAATTGCCAACACGTCAGATATTACCTCTTTACTTCATTGCCTTCCTCATTGTCATGATTGGTCTTTTCCCTCAGTTGTTTATAGGCATACTCCTCTATCCTGTTTCACTGCTTTCTTCATCAACCATTCCGGTTATTGCACCCGGAGCAATCAAAGCTGTGGATATAATGCAGACTATAAGTATGTCGGCAGGAGGTTTTGTTTTGCTTGTTCTGGCATTGTTAGGCCTAAAGAAATATGCTACACGAAACAGGAGTGTCCGCCGCGATGCTACCTGGGGCTGCGGATATGTTGCTCCCACTTCAAAGATACAATACACGGGGAGCTCATTTGCAAAAACATACAGTAAACTATTCAGTTCCATTCTGTTGATGTTCAAATCATCCACTGAGGTTACGGGCATCTTTCCTGAAGAGATTCATCACGAGACAAAACCATACGACAAGATTGAAAAGTGCTTTATTGATGTACCGCTCAAGGCTTATAAGTCATTTATGAACCGGTTTCTTTTCTTCCAGAATGGCAAATTGCAGTTTTATATACTATATGGCATAATATTCATACTGGCTGTTATGCTGCTCCCATTGATTTACCAAAAGCTGATAGTGATTATTGATTTTCTTAAACAACTTTGATCATGCTGAGTTTCATTTTAATACTTATAGCAGGTTTCTTTTTTACGGGTATCATTAACCGTACAAAGAGTATCTGTGCAGGGAGGAAAGGTCCTGGTATACTTCAGCCTGTCAGGGATGCGGCGAGGCTGTTCCGCAAAGGGTCAGTATACAGCAATACAACCAGCATTGTATTCAGGATTGCCCCATCGGTGTACTTTGCTACCATAATTATGGCTATGCTGGTAATTCCGCTGGGACGGACAAGAGGGATCATCAGCTTCAGCGGCGATTTTGTCTTCTTTGCATATATCCTCTCTCTTGGAAAATTCGTCAACATCATTGCAGCCCTCGACACAGGCAGCAGTTTTGAAGGTATGGGTGCAGGAAGAGAGGCTCTCTTTTCAATGCTCGCCGAGCCAGCCTTCTTCATCGTTTTGGGGTCGCTGGCCCTGCTGACAGGCCATACCTCATTCCACGATATTTTCATCGCTCTCCATATAGGTTCATATATCACTTATGCCCTGGCCGCTATGGCGACATTTGTACTGCTCATGATTGCCATTACAGAGAACAGCCGTATGCCAGTAGACGACCCGGCTACCCACCTCGAACTTACCATGATTCATGAGGTTATGATACTTGACAACAGCGGATTTGATCTCGGACTGATATTCTCGGCCGGCTATCTCAAGTTTGCCATTTACGGAGCACTGATTGTTAATCTGTTTACAGGCATGGTCTCAAACGAGCTGGCTGTACCATTCTTCTTTGCAGTGCAATTCCTTATGGCAGTAACCATAGGACTTACCGAATCCTTCATGGCGCGCTTCCGGATGAGTCATAACCCTCAGTTCATTTTTGCACTCACCTCTGTAAGCATGCTTATTTTCTTCGGCGCATTGCTCATCTCAGGCAAATTTATTTAAACAAAAGGAAGAATAATGATACACGTATTTCTTATAATATTCCTGATAACCCTGTTCTACTTTTCAATAGCCAACAGGATGCTTACATACATCAAGGTACTGGCAGTGCAGGGATTTATTCTGTTTGCTGTCTCATTCATGCAGTTGAGTGAGATAAACACACTGAATCTTGTCCTTATACTGCTTGAGACAATTATTTTCAAGTCACTGGCTGTACCAGTGTTCCTGGCATATGTCCTTAAAAGAAACAATATCACCCGTGAGGCGGAGCCTTTTGTTCCGAATTTTGTCTCACTTATAATTGTAACCCTGATTGTTGTTTCAACAGTGCTGCTCTCTTACTCAATAAATGATGTACATCTTGACAGGATGTTCTTTGTGGCAGCCTTATCATCACTTCTGACAGGGCTTTATATAATTGCTTCAAGAAGAAAGATAATAACACATGTGATGGGTTATATGATTATCGAGAACGGCGTTTTCATTTTGTCACTGGCGGTGGGTAATGAGATGCCGGCCATGGTAAACCTTGGCATTATGCTCGATATTTTTGCCAGTGTGCTTATTCTTGGGATTTTTCTCAACAAGATTGGAGATGTCTTTAAAGATGTCGACGTTGACCAGTTAAGTAACCTCAAAGATTATTAACAGAATTTATCATGACATTAGCATATATTGCAGCGACACTGATAACCGGCATAGTTCTTTTCCTCAACAGAAGCAGGATAGTAAACTATTCCATGCTGGTTTTATTTATCGCCATTCAATGCCTTTTTACCTTTTCGGTCATCTCAGACAAAGGGTCCACACACCTATCCTATTTCACCTTTGATGCGATAGGCATTTTGTTGCTCTGCACCCTGACGCTGCTTTCCATTCCTGCTGCCTGGCACGGTTACATATACATCAAGACCCACAATGAGACAAGACAATCGAGAGCTATTTATTTCTCAGCGCTGGTGCTGCTTATCAGTGCGATAAGTCTTGGGGTGGTTTCAAATCATATTGCAGTGACATGGATACTCACAGAGATAACCACACTTGCGGCCTCGGCACTTATATACCATCACAGGAACAAGCTGGCACTGGAAGGCACCTGGAAATACGTGTTTATTTGTGCTATAAGCATAACCTTTGTTTATGTGGGCATTCTTTTCCTTAATCTGTCGCTGCGGGCAACTGGTTCACAGGATCTCTCTTTTGCCAGCCTTATGGAGCATCGCGAAAGCCTCAATCCTTTCTGGTTAAAGCTGGCATTTCTGTTCATCTTTACCGGCTTCACAGCCAAGATGAGCCTGGTGCCAATGTTCACCGCAAGCATCGACGCCAAAGACACAGCCCCTGCACCTGCCGGTGCACTGCTTGCGACAGGGCTTATTAACCTGGGGTTCATAGGCTTCTTCCGCGTTTACATCATAATGGCAAACACTCCCCTTGCACGATGGACAAACATCCTGATAGGGGCAGCGGGTGTTATATCAATATTCCTTGCCACAGTCTATATGCTCAGAGTAAAAAACATCAAACGCATGTTCGCATATTCCGGAATGGAACATATGGGACTTGTAATGATTGGTTTAGTGGCCGGAGGTGTGGGTTATTACGCTGCCATTCTACAGCTTATCCTTCACAGCCTCATAAAATCAGGTTTATTCTTTCAATTCACACAGATATACCGGGTATTCCAGAATAAAAATATCTATTATACAGGTTACTATTTCAGGTACAATGTTACCGGTGCCTTGGCACTTCTGACGGGTTTCTTCTGCATCACCGCAATCCCGCCATCAGGCCTGTTTGTTTCTGAATTTCTTATTTTCAGATCGCTCTTTGACTCACATATGCTGCTCATACTTATTGTCCTGCTTGTTCTCCTTACAACTATCATATGGGCATTCGGAAAGAACATGTTCAGACTTTTGTTCCAGCCGCCTGTTGAGTTTGATGAGAGCAGCGTTCCGGTCATCAGCCCGTGGGAGTCTGCTTCACAATTCATCCTTTTTGCCATCGCCCTGTGGCTGGGATTTAATCCTCCGGAAGGATTTATGAACCTCATTAAGGAAAGTGTAATGCTTTTACCAAACTGACATGAATTATATTACAATACATAATCACCAGGCAGTACCGGTAAATGAGATACCGGAGATGGATTACGATGCTTTTTATGAGTTAAATGCGTGGTTCATCACCCAGCATCCCGAACGACATTGCGTAAACTATTTCGGGTATAAAACCGACAGGGGAGTAAAACTTATATCATGTATTGCCGATGATTTTCAGCATGTGATATACCTCTCCTCATGCGTTCCGGCTACCGACAGGCTTTTAAAATCCTTTACCTCCTTTTCGCTCTCATTTGAACGGTTTGAGAGGGAGATTTTTGAGAACTTTGGCCTCTTTTTCTCTGAACATCCATGGCTTAAGCCTGTAAGATTCCCTTTTGACCGTAAAGACAGGAGTAAGACAATAGCCGGTTATCCGTTTTATAAGTCAGGCAGTGAGGAGCTCCATGAGGTTGGTGTAGGGCCTGTACATGCAGGAGTAATAGAGCCAGGCCATTTCAGGTTTCTGTGTAACGGCGAGCAGATACTTCATCTTGAGATACAACTTGGGTTTCAACACAGAGGCATAGAACATCTGTTTCTTGAGAAGAAGAAGCTGCTGCAGCGTGTCACGCTTGCTGAAGGTATTGCCGGTGACAGTGTGGCAGAACATGCCGGTGCATTCTCTTATCTCTGGGAGAGTCTCTGCGGCGTAGAACCTACTCCTGAAGTGCACTTCACACGCACCTTTTCTCAGGAGCTGGAGCGCATTGCAATCCATACCGGGGATCTTAGTGCAGTGTGTACCGACATTGCATACCAGCTTGGCAGCGCAGTACTTGGCCGGCTACGCACCCCAATTATAAACTTTATGCAGGAGTGGTGCGGGAACAGGCTTGGCAAGAGCCTGACACGTCCTTTTTTGACAAACTACCACTTTACTCCTGAACTGGCAGAGAGGTTGTCACAGGTCCTTGATGCTTATGAGCCGGATTTCACCGAGATGGTAACACTGTTCTCAAGATTGTCAAGCACCCTTTCGAGGCTGGAGCGTACCGGGGCTGTCAGCTATGAAGATGCCCTTTCCATTGGCGCTGTGGGCATGGCTGCCCGCGCCAGCGGACTCAACAGGGACATCCGTCAGTCACATCCCTATGGGCTCTATACACAGATCGGTCATGTGCCGGTGATAAAACATCACGGGGACGTCTATTCAAGGGTACAGGTGAGGAAAGAAGAGATAAAGCAGTCGATTGAATATTTAAAACAAATGATCAATAATATACCTGCGCCACTGTCAAAAATTGAGTCACTGCCGGATCCAAGACCCAACACATTTGCCCTGGCTCTTACGGAGGGATGGCGCGGCGAAGTGTGTCACTGCGCAATAACCGGCGATGATGGCGAATTGATTGTTTATAAGATTAAGGACCCCTCATTCCATAACTGGATGGCTCTTGCGCTGGCGGTAAGGAACAATGAGATTTCAGACTTTCCCATATGCAACAAGAGCTTTAACCTTTCATATTGCGGTCATGATCTTTAATACGAGAAGAGATGTTTGAAAATATCAAAATACTATATCACCAGGGGAAACAGTTTATTCCCAATGTGCGCACAGCAAAAGTACCGGGTATTTTCAGGGGCAGGCCCGTTATCTCAACAGTTAGTGTTGATGTGGAGATCCTTCAGGAACTTTGTCCTGTAAATGCCATTTCAACAAATCCGGTGGCCATTGATCTGGGACGTTGTACATTCTGCGGGGAATGTGCACGCTGCTATCCTGAAAAAATAGCCTTTACCACCGATTACCATATTGCAACAAATGTGAGAGAACGGCTGATAATCAAAGAGGGCGACACCTCTCCTGTTACCGTCAATCCGGCTGCAGTACGTGAAGAGATACACAGGTTATTTAAAAGATCGCTTAAACTGAGGCAGGTCAGTGCCGCCGGAGACAACAGCTGCGAATGGGAGCTCAATGCAGCAAATAATGTACAGTTTGACATGAGCCGTTTCGGCATTGAGTTTGTAGCCTCTCCCCGCCATGCCGATGGAATTGTTATCACAGGACCCATCTCAGAAAACATGGCAGAGCCGCTGCAGATGACCTACGACGCTGTCCCCGACCCCAAAATTATCGTCCTTACCGGCACCGATGCCATCAGCGGCGGCATATATAATGGATCCCCTGCACTTAACCGAAGCTTCCTTGACAAATATCCCATCGACCTTTATATCCCGGGCAATCCGGCCCATCCACTTACCATAATCAACGGATTGCTTGATCTGACCAGACTTAAACAGACACTTTTGAATACAGGTAACAAATAAATTGCTGACGATATGGATGCTTATACCTTAATCATGCTGATACTTATCGGACTTGTAGCCGGTATTCTCGGCGGTTTACTCGGACTTGGGGGTGGTATTATAATTATTCCCGCGCTTGTATTTCTCCTGGGATTTTCCCAACATCAGTCAATAGGCACAAGTCTTGCTGTCATGCTGCCCCCTATCGGTATTTTTGCTGCATATAACTATTATAATGCCGGGTATGTAAATCTTAAATATGCCCTGATCGTTGCAGTGGCATTCATGGCAGGTAGCTGGTTATCATCCAAATTTGCTCTCTCACTGTCTGAAAGCACATTAAGAAAGATATTCAGTTTCCTTTTGCTCTTTATGGCAATCAAAATGTTTTTTACAAAATAGATGTTCGGAGATCAGCATTAATCATACCTGATAGCTTTGACCGGCGTTATCCGCGCAATGATCTGAGAAGGGATAAGCAACATACCCAGAATAGCAATCATTGTTCCGATATTGAGTAAAATAATATTCACAGGATCAAGGTTGATGGGTACGCTTCTCAGATAATAGCTGGTAGGATCAAGTGGAATGAAGTTTGTTTTCAGCTGGAATAATGCAAGCCCTATGCCTATAAGGTTACCCCAGAGCAGGCCTTTGGCAATAAGCCACGAGGCCTGGTAAAGGAATATCTGACGAATCATCCTGTTTCCTGAACCCAGCGCCTTAAGGATACCTATCATATTGGTTTTCTCAAGAATGAGAATAAGTAATCCGGATATCATATTAAACCCTGCGACAAGTATCATAAGCGTCAGAATCACAATAACATTCAGATCCTGGAACCCGAGCCAGTCAAATATCTGTGGGTAAAGTGACTTTATATTGGTCACCTTGAGGGTCTCTTCCTTTTCGCTGATCCTGTAACCGATAGCGTCGCGTACGACATCAGTCATCTCTTCAAGCCTGTCAAAGTCCTTTATAAAAATTTCAAAGCCGCTAATCTTATCATTGCTCCACCCGTTCAACTTGCGGATATGACTTATGTCGCAGAAGCAGTATGTTTTATCGAATTCCTCAAGGCTTGTCTCATAGATGCCGCATATTTTGAATTTCCTCATTCGCGGTGGCTCCTGTATGAAGAACATGGAGAATGAGTCACCAAGCTTCAGGTTAAGCATTGTTGCCACCTTCCTTGAGATGACAACTTTGTTTGTACTTGCCGTGTCGGATGGTCTGAACACTTCTCCTTCAACCATGTTCGATTCAAAGAAACTCCAGTCATAATCGCTCCCTACACCTTTGAGAACCACACCCTGCATGTTGTCGGCAGTCTTGATTATACCTGCCTTGAGACCATAAACCTGCACATTCGATATACCAGGGTCTCTCTTTATCTTACTTACAAATTCCTGGTTTGAACTTATAGGAATAGTCTCATACGACATGTTGGAGTCAAAATTGGTGACCTGTATATGAGCGCCGAATCCGGCAACCTTGTCCCGGATGCTCTGCTTAAAACCGGTAAGTATGGCAACAGCCAGGATCATGACCGCCAGACCAAGAGCAATACCTGTAATGGCAATAACATTAATGGGCCTGGAAAAAGTGGCGCCTGATTTTCGCTCTCTGATAAGGCGTTTTGCTATGAAGAGATCTATTTTCATGGTATCAGACAAAAGTAAGAATAATCATAATTGGAGAGGTGATGGTTAAAAAAAATATGGATACCTATTGGAAGGAGGTTTTAATTACTTTTACAAAAAATGAAATAAAATGAAAAAGGAGCTGGTTATTATTTTATGCTTTTCTCTTTTTGCAATTAGTGGGCTGAGTCATGCGGCAACAGTTATTACAGGTGCAGAGAGGACTGAGCTTTATTTACCGTTGATAAAAGGGAAAAGCGTTGCAATAGTAGCCAATCAGACCTCACTGGTCGGGAAGGTTCATCTTGTTGATACTCTCGTTGCAATGAACGTCAGGATCAGTAAGATCTTTTCCCCCGAGCATGGTTTCAGAGATATGGCTGAAGCCGGGAAAAAGATACAGGATGGCACTGACGGACCAACAGGTATACGCATTGTAAGTCTTTTTGGAAATCAGAAAAAACCCACTCCCGACGACATGAAGGGGCTCGATTACGTATTGTTTGATCTTCAGGATGTTGGAGTCAGGTTTTATACATACATGTCGACCATGCATTATGTTATGGAAGCCTGTGCTGAGAACAACGTGCCTCTGATCATACTTGACCGGCCCAATCCCAATGGTTTTTATGTTGATGGCCCTCTGCCTGAACCGGGCAAGCGATCTTTTGTATGCATGGAACCTGTTCCTGTGGTACATGGGATGACCCTGGGGGAGCTGGCAATGATGATCAATGACCGAAAATGGCTTGATGGTGGCAGAAAATGCAATCTTCAGGTGATTAAATGTCAGAACTACAAACACGAAGACCTTTATACCCTTCCGGTAGCTCCTTCCCCCAACCTCCCGGATATGAATGCAATATATCTCTATCCTTCACTCTGTCTGTCGGAAGGCACAGTATTATCCTGTGGCCGGGGCACCTCCTTCCCGTTTCAGGTAATAGGACATCCCTCATTGCCAAACAAGGGATTCAGCTTTACACCCATGTCAACAAAAGCAGCCTCAGAACCCCCATGCAAAGGGAAAGAATGTTATGGCATCGACATGAGAAACGCTATGGAAACCGGCATGGTACCAAGAAACTTTATCGATCTGGAATGGCTCATCCAGTCATATAAAGACTACCCCGACAAGGAGCACTTCTTCAATGGATTCTTTGACACCCTGGCAGGCGGATCAACACTCCGGAAACAAATAATTGCCGGAATGTCTGCCAGAGAGATAAGAAAGACCTGGCAGACAGACCTGAAACAATTCATGAAACAGAGACAGAAATATCTGCTGTATTAGTCGAAAGTCTAAAGTCTAAAGGTTAAAGGCTAAAGTATTCTGGGTTGACTATAATGATGCAAATCACTTGTATATAACCTTATACCCATCTCCTACTTTGGGGATAAGCACTATATTGTACGAAAAGGATTCACATACATCGGCACAAAAGCAATTTCTTGTGGTAATTGTATAGACCACCATCTTGTTGGGAATATTGATTATGACATTCCTGTGAAAACGGGCATTAGCCATCACAAATCTTTTATATATCAGTATTGAATATTCAGAAAAATCAACGGGTGGTAATGTCAAAGTATTGCAGTCTGAAGTATATGAAATGCGCGCAAAGGTTTTACGATATGTATCGTCATCCTTTATGCAAAGAGTATCCGGAATATTATAACAACCTCCATCATAATTCTGATCAAAGTCTGGGATTTCCAAATTCGAGACAATGAGCCCCATGTTTACATTTTCCTCATTGCAACATGAGCTTAGCAGTGCAATCATCAGAACCGAACAAAGCAGAATGTTTTTTTTCATAATGTTTCTGGCATCTTTAGTTTTGAGTACCATAGACGTGGTCTCCAATTATAAAAATAATACAGGATATTGACAGTTTAACTCCAAAGAAGCAATAAATATGCCTCGAACAAAACTCTGTGCTTTACGATCAGTAATCCTATCATAGGAAATTCGCTGCTGCATTTTGTTTAAAGAATCCTCTTCATTTCTTATAATTGCATTATAATCTATTGTGAAAGATGAAAACGCAACTGTTTATTCTTCTTATTCCCTTAGCCTTTTTAGCTTGTAAGCCAAAGACATCTCAACTGGTCATCGTTGAAGGTGAAAGAGACACGAGCCTATTATGTGAGCCATTTGGAATATGCGCTGATGCAAAAGGGAATATCTATATTGCCGATGTTGGGAAAAACTGCATTAAATGCCTGAAAACCGGTGAAGAAATTACTGTTTTTGCTGGTACGGGAGAGGAAGGTAATATTGATGGGGATAGAAAGACTGCTACATTCAGTGCTCCGTCAGGAGTTTGTTTTGATCACTCAGGAAATATGTACATTGCAGGTTTTGGGGGAGAAAATATAAGAAAAATCACACCTGATGGAATAGTCTCTACTGTTGCCGGAACGGGTGAGGAAGGGTATGCCGATGGTCCTGCAGACAAAGCCAGATTCAGCTCTCCACGCGGGATATGCATCGATTCAAAAGGGAATCTCTATGTGGGCGATTGCTGGAACCACCGGATAAGGAAAATCGATACCAATGGCATCGTCACAACCTTTGCCGGAGGTGGTAAAACCGGCGAGATGGTTGTCAATGCCTGGCGGGATGGAGCAGATACCACAGCCCGGTTTGATGCACCATGCGGAGTGGCAGCAGATAAAAATGACAATATCTACGTGGCCGATGCGAATAACAGCTGTATCCGTAGAATCACACCTGATGGTTACGTAACAACCATTGCCGGCAAGGGCAGAGAGACAGGCCTTGTTGACGGTCCTGCTGGCGTATCGAGACTATTTGTGCCAACAGAACTGACCGTGTCTGGTGAAAATGAGATATTTTTCTCCGACACCTATAATCACTGCATTAGAAAAATTGATAAGAACGGAATAGTATCCACTCTGGCTGGTACGGGTCAGAAAGGATTTTCAAGCGGACTGCCCAGGGAATCATTATTAAGCAGTCCAAGGGGAATATGCATCTGTAAGGGAGAACTCTATTTTGCCGAGTGGGGAAATCATACCATCAGAAAACTAACACTGTCAAAATAAAAATTGCATAATAGAAGCTTAACTTACCCGGGACTGAAATGACAACAAGGATCAAGATCTGCTGCATTAAAAGCATAGAGGAGGCAAAGACTGCAATTAGTTACGGAGCATCAGCAATTGGATTGGTTGCTAAGATGCCAAGCGGGCCGGGCCCTATTTCTGATGACCTCATCAGAGAAATAGCTTTGACAGTCCCTCCTCCTGTTGCAACCTTTCTATTGACCAGCGAAACCTCTGTTAATGAGATTATCAGGCATCATCATCGTACAAATACCAACACAATTCAAATTGTGGATGCCCTCTCTGAAGGAACATAT
>Ga0116170_10001371_pt1 | contig 24606 bp, 14 predicted proteins | sample AD_JPNHW1_MetaG_FD_89797 | JGI IMG/M metagenome (GOLD analysis project Ga0116170, IMG submission 89797) | Active sludge microbial communities of municipal wastewater-treating anaerobic digesters from Japan - AD_JPNHW1_MetaG | ecosystem: Engineered > Bioreactor > Anaerobic > Digestate | place... | reverse complement strand
TCCCTTTGATTATGTTGCTATCAGCTGATGAGAACGACAGACTGACCGGCATTCACCTGACTGCCCTGATTCATCAAAATACGGGAAACAGTTCCAGCAACGGGGGCTTTGATCTCGGTTTCCATTTTCATGGCTTCAACAATGAATATGGTGTCACCCATGCCAACCCGATCACCTTCTTTGCAGGCCATTCTGACGATGGCGCCCGGCAACGGGGAAACAACTTTGCATTCTGAACCAGCAACCTCAGACTGCGAAACAATCGGTCTGGCTCCAAGTTCTCGGGTTATTTCCGCGATGTCTACCTCGAAGGTTTTGCCGTTAACCACAGCTTTTCTGCCGTCAAAAACCACCTCGTAGGCACGGTTTTGCAGAGAAACATTATAGGCTCGCGGGTTTGCCTGGTCACGTTTCGCAGCCCTGGCATTCTGGCTCAACGAATCGGAGCAATTCGCACCAGTTGCCACGCCTGCGGGCATTTTCGTATCTGCGTCTGCATGTGACTTTTTGCGGATGTTAGCTCGCGCCTCCCCCTTGAGAAAGGCTATGCCCTTTGCCTGGCAGGTAGCAGCAATGAACAGGTTCTCATCACTGGTGGGCAAACCATTTTCGGTGAGGGTTTTACGAAAATATTCGAGGGATTTGCCGGGATTGGCGTCGTTAAGCGCAAGAGGCGAGGCAGTGGTCGGGGCAAGCTGCAACTGTTCAGATGCGATACGCACCAGCTCAGGGTCAGGTGCCACCGGGGTCTTGCCAAAATAACCGAGAACCATTTTCCCATAGCCTTCGGCGATTTTTTTCCAGGGGCCTTGCATGACGTTGTTATAGGCCTGCTGAAAATAGAACTGCGAAACCGGGGTTACCGAGGTACCATAACCACCTTTTCGCACTACTTCACTCATGGCACTGATAACTTCAGGGTAACGATCAAAGGTTCCGTTATCACGCATCATTTGAGTATTCGCTGTTAGAGCGCCACCCGGCATTGGCGAAAAAATGATAACAGGATCGACGGATCTGGATTCGGGTGGTAGAAAATAATCCTGCATACAGCGGGCAAAAACTTTTTCGGCTTCAAGGATTTTTTTAATATCCACGCCCAGATCAAAATTTGTGCCGCGCAAGGCGTGCCACATGGTCAGAAAATCTGGTTGGCTGGTGCCACCAGAAACTGGGGCCATGGCCAGATCAATGCCGTCGGCTCCGGCTTCGAGAGCCGCGCGATAAGCTAGAACCGCTGTGCCAGCAGTATCGTGCGTGTGAAAATTAATGAAAGTTTTGGCTGGCAGCATATTGCGAGCCAGTTGCACAGTTCGAAAAACCTTGTCAGGGGTTGAGGTTCCTGAGGCGTCTTTAAAGCAGACTGAATCGAAAGGAATACCTGCGTCAAGAATTTTTCTGAGAACCCCTGCGTAAAATTCTGGGGTATGGGCACCTTCGCAACCGGGGGGAAGTTCCATCATGGTAACGACCACCTGATGCCGCAAACCTGCCTCAACAATACACCGGCCACTGAAAATAAGATTTTCGACATCGTTGAGAGCATCAAAATTTCTGACGGTGGTTACGCCATGTTTTTTGAATAATCTGGCATGCAATCTGATCACATCGCTACTCTGCGAATCAAGGCCGACAACGTTGACACCTCTTGCCAGGGTCTGAAGTTCTATGTCTTCACCGACTGTCTTGCGAAAGGTATCCATCATATCGAAGGCATTCTCATTGCAATAAAAGAACAGCGACTGAAATCTGGCGCCACCACCAGACTCGAAATAGCGAATCCCGGCGTTGACCGCCGCCTCAACTGCCGGCATGAAATCGGCAGTCAGAACGCGAGCGCCATAAACCGATTGAAAGCCGTCCCGAAAGGACGTATCCATTACTTTGACAAGTTTCTTTTTCATGAGTTTTCACCTTGGGTGTAATCGCGAACCGCAGCGAGAATCACGGCGATTTCTTCGCTCGAAGATACTTCATTCTGCAAAACGCCAGCATCAGGTGCAATCGCTGTGACGTTTGCAGGACCGGCCCTCATGAAAAAAGCAATCATTTCGACCATCGCGACCATGATACAGAGAAAAACAAACACTGTAATCATGCCAATAGTCATAATTACGACACCATCGATAAGCATTGCTACAACTCCTGGTTCAGCTACATCAGCCCCCGAGGCGGCTGAGCTTGATTCCTTGATTATTTTTGTGACTGCGTTAAAATTAAACAGGCCGGTCGATACGGCCAAAACCAGTTTAACCCAACAACAATCTACCTATATATGTATTAATTCGCTTAAGCCAGTTATCTTCATTAATTAAAAGAACTATGTGAATATTTTAACATAGATCGAAATAAAAAGCAAATCAAGTAATACCGCCATAGCTGACAGCAGCATTAAGTTCAAACCAGTTACACCACCAGCAAGTATTATTGCCAGCATTAAATAAACCCGCCAACTCTAGTTTTTAAACTTTTATTTATATATTTTCACAAACCAAATTCATCAAACACCCCGCCGCGCGTGCTCGTTTTTTAAAAAATTATTTTTTATAAATAATTCATCATGCAAATACACCCAAATCAAGCGGTTTGTCGTTGATAAATAAATCTTTATTTTTTTATTTAGCAAAAAACAGCTTTTGTCATACGGGTTTTTGACCTGTAATATCCCTTTATTTTCTCATAAGAAGCATCGACATTGTGATTAATTGAGTAGAAAATAGTCCTGCTGCCAAGCCCGTAGGGGATTTGCACCGCCAGTTATCGCATGTGCCCGGCATATGCTTAAAAAGCCGAAGACCCCGCGGTGCGGGGTCTTCGGCTTTTTGTGAGATACTTACAGGAGTATGGTCGTTGCCAGGCCTCAGTCTGCCTTCATCAGGCCACTCTTGAGGAGATCATTCACTCTCTGGCTGAAGCTTGAGCCTGAACCGCCATAGGGCCTGACAGGTTCGACAACAGGTTCTGAGACAGGCTCAGCGACAGCTTGTTCGACATTATCGCTTGCCACTGAGGCTTCAGATGGGCTATTATCGATAGTTTCGGTTTCTTCAGAAACGCTTTCGACAGAGGTTTGTTCTGGGGCAACGCTTGATTCAACACGATCGCAGATTGCTTTAAGGGCAGCGCCGAGGCGCTGCATGCTTGGTGAAAGGCTTTCGGGGGCAGGAACCGCTTTGGCCGACACTGCTGCATGGCGCATCTGGCGAATTCTGGCCATTTTTGCCAGAGCCATCATGAAAGGCCGAACGGTTTGTGGCTCAGCAATGATGGGTTCAGAAGAGGCAGCCGGAGCTACTTCTAGAGCGTCAACTTCATCAACAAAAGGCTTTGCGACCTGCACAGCGACTTCAACCGGTGTTGAAGCTATTTTTTCTGATTCGTTCAGTTTGATTTCATGGTCTGAATCAGCAAGGGAAATCTTGGCTTTACCTGGTTCAAGATTGAGTTTGAGAGGCTTTGAAAACCAGTTCCATTCAGCGGGGATTTCAGTCGGGATTTCTTCAACTTTGGCTTTTTTGCGGCTTTTGCGCGGTCTGACTGCCTGTTTTTCTTTAGCAGGAAGGGTTTCAGAAACAGCGACGTTAGCTACGCGTGCTTCTTTGGCTTTTTTAATTACAGTCGGGATAGAGGGCTTTGCAACTTCAGCGGCTTCTTTTACATTAACGGTGCGGGGTGGTTCTTCCTGTTTCAGGACGGCTTTATCTATTGCAGGAACCGCTTCTACCACCGGAGTCGGTTCAGGTGCCGGAGCTTTTTTTTCGACTGCCTTGGCAACTTCAACTTTGGCAGGAGCTGGTTCTGCAGGAACTTCAACCTTGGAAGTCACTTTTTTGACCGGTGGTGGGGCAACCACCTTTGGCATGGCCGGAGGCATTACCGGGGCTTCGAGGGCATGCAAAGCGCCTCGGAATGAATCTTTATCAGACCAGAGTTGAACCGCCAGAAAACTGGCAGATAAAATGAATAATATTCCGAGGGTCAGCAAAAATGGCAGACCCTTTTGTTTTTTCAGCAGTTTCATCGGTATCCTTCCATTTTGGGCAGTTTACCAGTGAACACACAACCCTTGTTAAGATAATCTGCTGCAACTGATTGTCAAGCAGATCAACTTGCCGGGCCGCAGGCTCAGATGTTGAAAAACCTACCCGTTATGGCAAAATAAAACCGCAAAATTAACCAATGAGGCCTTACTTTTTCATGCGCTCCAGATATTCACCAGTGCGCGTATCAACCCGGATAAATTCTCCAGCTTCAATAAACATCGGTACATTCACGACGTGACCACCGGCGCAGACCACCGGTTTGTTTGTACCGCTGGCTGAATTACCTCTAACGTTAGGTGGAGCTTCGATTACTTCAAGATCTACTGAAGGCGGTAGTTCGGCACCAATGGCCTTGCCGTCATAGAGCTTAACGTAAATTTCCATCTGTTCCTTGAGAAATTTGGTCTGGTCCCCCAATAAGTCCAGTTCCATTTCCATCTGTTCATAGGTTTGAGTATCCATGAAATGCAGGAAATGATCTGAAGTGTACAGGTATTGCATCAATTTGGTTTCTACAGAAGCTTCGTCAACCTTTTCAGTAGTCTGATAGCGCTGAATAAACGTGGAGCCGGTCTTGAGGCTTTTCAGCTTCGCCTGCGCCATAGCCCGCCAGTTACCTGGACGAACGAAATCGATGTCTACGATCTGGCAGAGATCGCCATTGTAGATGATTACCATACCTTTTCTCAAGTCATTAGCAGTAATAGCCATACTATGTCTCCCTGGCTGGAATTTTATCGGCAGATTATAACATATTTTACACCATAACCCGCAGAGAAAATTCTTTGCAAACCCAAGGAAAGCCAAATTATTTTTAATGATATAATTATCAACAAAAACATCAAAATGTAAAACATTACACTTGTTTTTGATTAACAACAACATGATAACTATATCGCGATTAAAAAGTCGCGAAAACCACCCGACCCCTGCGATCGATTTATTGATTATCAAATTTTAATGTAATAATTTTCATCTTTTATCAGCCGCGGGCAAGACACAAAAAAAATTGCCCAATCACCACATTTATCAAATTTCAGTGAATGCCCCCTCGTCGTAATAATTGACATTTGTGCAGCACCAGATCGCGGGTTATCAGCCAGGCACGGCAATGACGCTGCCAATTGACCGCGGTGAACGCAGTGGAACCTCTGTTGCCGAGGCGTTGCACGACTATCGCTTGGCTGCAGTAGTTCTGTTGATTCGACAAACTTAAAGAATTCAACCGGTTGAATTACTGTCTTTTTAGCCGGGGTTGCATCTGTATCATTCTGTAGAGAATTTCATTAATTATTTTCGGGCAGCTTCCGATATTTCTAGAGACACAGCAAAAAAGGTCGGACAATCAGCTGAAACCACAGCGGTTCCGGGCCATCGAAAGCAGGAGGCAGTTCTTTGTTCAGTTACATTTTTCAGGGAATTTTACAGGGCTTTACTGAATTTCTACCGGTTTCCAGTTCCGGGCACTTGACGCTGTTCCAGTATTTCAGCGGTCACGCCAATCTCGAAGCCAACATGTTGACTGACATTGTGCTGCATTTTTCGACACTGCTCGCGGTGTTATTCTTCTTTCGCGCTGACCTCCTGCCCTATTTCACACCAGCAGGATGGCGCGACCCGGCCCGGCGACGCGTTGCGCTGTTGATCATTGTTGGCAGTATTCCAACTGCCGCTATCGGCCTGTTATGCAAAGATTTCTTCGAAGGACTGTTCAGCATGCCCAAGGCGGTTTGCGCCGCTCTCTTCTTTACCGGCATACTGTTGCTGGTATCAGAAAAACTCAAAAAGACTACCAGCCAGACAGACCTGGCTGATTTTTCCTTCGGCCGTGCCATACTGGTCGGGATCGCTCAGGGTCTGGCAATAACCCCGGGGATTTCCCGGTCAGGTTCAACCATTGCCACTGGCCTCCTGCTCGGTCTCAAGGGCGAAGATGCCGCCAGATTTTCATTTTTGCTGATGATTCCAGCCGTTGGTGGCGCAACCCTTCTTGAAGGCAAAGATCTTATTGAAGCCGGGTTGCCGGCCGCCATTGAGCCTGCTGCTCTGTTAGCCGGGGCTGTTGCCGCAACCTGCACCGGGTTTCTTGCCCTGAAGTTTCTGGTATACATAATCAGAGAACAAAAACTCGCCTATTTTGCCTATTATCTTTTCGTCGTTTCGCTTGCCAGCCTTACCTATATCCAATTTGCGGGGAATTAAACCATGAGCACCAAAAAGATCCTGCTGCCAGAAAGCAGCGTGAAGGAACGAACCCGGGTTCGCCGGGCCAGGCCCGAAGAAAGCGGCGAGAAAGAGCGCCGGCAAAGCCAGGGCCGATCGGGAAACCGCAGCCCGCGCACTATGCCCATGGTAACCGACATCCGACAGCGCAATGAAGCTGTCGGCCTTGTGCTGGTAGGGGTAAGCGCATTTTCCCTGTCACTTATCCATTACATCAGTTCTTCAAAAATTCCAGGCCTCATCAACGCCAGCATGATTTATCTGGGAGTTGGCGTCTATATACTGCCGATTCTGGTCGGCCTGATGGGCGTTCAGAGGTTTATGGAACGGCCCTTTCAGAATCTTGGCTGGCGTCTGGCAGGCTGCTGTGGCGTCATGACCTTCGGTCTCGGCCTTCTGGGTCTCGAAGGCGGCAAGCTTGGTGTTCACACCTTTGAACTTTTTTCCGGGACTTTCGGGCCGGTTCCGAGCAAGATTCTTTTTGTCTCGCTGGTTCTTTCATCAATGATTTTCGCCCTCGATATTCTTTATAAAGACCTTCTGGCCACGACTCTGGTCATCGCCAGTTTGCTCACCCGCCTGGCATTTTTTATCTGGGAAGTAACCCTGGCGCTGCTTTCTATGCTGATTGGTGCGGTAAAGACTACCGGCGATCTCGTTGCAGCTGTGGCTGGCCGAATCAAGCAGACCTGGCAGGAACAGGAAATCGACCCGGAAGGCAAGCTGGGCAAACTGCTTTCATTCAGGCCGCGAATGCCGGTGACCGAAGAATTCTGCGAAGAATTAGCAGGCGAAACCCCGGTCGCGTTTGACGACAACGAAGAAGAAGCTACTATTATTCCGGTGCCCCAGTGCTGGCAGGACAACCCCGAGAAGAACAACCCCTCCCCCACCCCGGTGCCACCGGTCGGGGTTGCTGCGCCAAATGGTGTTTGTGTGCAGGTTTCAACCATCACCACTGAATGCGTGTTTGGCAGCAACCATGGAATCTCATCGATCGACGCCACAGAAAAAACAGCCGAAGCAGCTGAAAGTAGTGAAGAACTCAGGGTTCTGGTCAATTTTGAAGATGATGAAGATGACTCAGAAGACGATGATGACGACTGTGTAGATGAAGAAACCCTTAACGACGATAAAGAAAGAAAAATCGCCGGGGCACCTGATGCGGTAAACTCCAAGACTGGCGTACAAGGCGTTTCTCGTGAAACAAAAATTGAAGACGAACCTGTTTATCTTGATGACAACAGAATTGACCACGAACTGAAAAATGACATTCATGATAAACCCATAGCAAGAGTCAATCGGCACGCTGATGCACAGCTCCCGCCCCTGTCGCTCCTCAAAGTTCCGCCGCCACGAGACATTTCGGCGGTAAAATCTGATCTGACCGAGCGCTCAGCGCTCCTGTTGAAGACTCTTGATGAGTTTGGCATCAAGGCAAGCATTATGGATATCGTTGAAGGCCCTGCCATTTCAAGGTTCGAGCTGAAACCGGCGCCCGGCGTAAAGGTATCACGCATCACCACACTGGCAGAAGACATTGCTCTGGCCATGGGTGGTCTGCAGTTGCGAATTGAGGCCCCCATACCCGGCAAACCAGCCCTCGGCATTGAGATTCCAAATCCCAAACCCACTCCGGTATATTTTTATGATTTAATCAAAAACGACAAATTCAAGACAAATCCGGTGCCTTTAAATCTGGCGCTCGGAGTAACCATCAACGGTCAACCGGTGTTTGCAGACCTGTCAGACATGCCCCATCTATTAATTGCCGGTTCTACCGGCTCTGGCAAGTCGGTGTGCGTCAATACCATTATTGCCAGCATTCTGTTTCAGGCACGTGCTGACCAGGTTAAATTCGTGATGATCGACCCGAAAATGGTCGAGCTTTCGAGCTACAATGGGATACCACATCTTATCGCACCGGTAGTAACTGAACCAGAACGTGCAGCGGCGGCTCTGGCCTGGGCGGTTGAAGAAATGAACCGGCGTTATGAAATTCTTGCCAGCTGCGGTTGCAAGAAGATAACGACCTACAACGAGGAAATTGAACGCCTGCGGCAGGACATCGACCCGGAACTGGAACCAATGCCCTTCATCGTCATTATCATCGACGAACTCGCCGACCTGATGATGACTGCATCTGTTGAAGTCGAAACTTCGATCTGCCGTCTGGCACAAATGGCCCGTGCGGTAGGCATGCATCTGATCATTGCCACTCAACGTCCATCAGTCAACGTGCTTACCGGGCTTATCAAAGCAAACCTTCCAACAAGAATTGCATTTTCGGTGGCATGTGCAGTAGACTCTAGAACCATTCTCGATGCCAAAGGTGCAGAAAGTCTTCTTGGCAAAGGTGACATGCTGTTTATCCCGAAGGGGCGAAACAAGCCGTTGCGCCTGCAAGGGGCCTTCGTTTCTGACCGTGAATTAATGGAACTGATTGAATTCGTAAAAGGACAGGGCCAGCCTGAATACCTGGATATCGCGCCAGCGCGCAGCGACAGTGACGACGATGAAGACGATGGCGACGAAAGTGACGACAGCAAATCGGGTAACGCCGATTCCTCTCTCACAGAACGGATAGTCAACTATCTCGAAACTCAGGAAAAAACTTCGACAAGTATGCTGCAAAGAAAGTTCAGTATCGGTTATAATAGGGCGGCCAGAATTATGGATCAGCTTGAAGAAAAAGGACTGGTCAGCCCAATGGATGGATCAAACAAACGTAGAGTTCTCATCGGAAGGAGTAGCACTCAGGTATGACCAAGGAAATATGCCCTTTTCTGGGTAAACTGAGAGATGACAGCCGGTCTGGAGGCGCCTGTATCCAGGAGCAATGCATGTTCTGGCACGCCCAGGATTCAAGGTGCGTTTTTCTTGAAATCGGCACTGCCTCACGTGAATATCTTGAGTCGCTGAAAAAACTTGCCGAGCAGAATGAACTGCTGGCTCTGCGTGACCGTTCGAGCCTCTTCACCACTGAAGAAAAAGCTGAACGCGTGCAGCTCTACATTAACCAGGCCGGAATCCTGAAAAACAAGGGCAATTTCACTAAAGCGCTGCTTGATTACAAAAAGGCCCTGATTCTCGACTCTGATAATCCGACGATTAACAAGGCCCTTGGCGACATTTATTCGGTTCAGGGGATTCTCGACGAGTCGATCAGTTCATACCGGCAGGCTCTTAAAAAGACTCCCGAAGACGGAGAAACCTGGATACGACTGATTCTTCAATATCGTGCCCTGTGCGCCAACCTTCCCGACCGCGAAAAGAGGCACAGCGAAATCGTCGAAAAATTGCGCGAAGAATTGCGACTGCTCGAAAGTGAATCGATGGCGAATTGTATCATTGGCAATACCTATCTGATTCTTCATTCACTCGACAGCGAAAAATTTAAAACTCAACGCGAAGAAGCACGCCTGATGATGGAACGGGCCGTCGAAATCAACCCGGCCAACCTGTGGGCCAACCTCGGCCTTAAAGATCTGTGCATTTATGACGCCAATTACGAGGGTGCAATTGCCCGTTTGCTGGCTGGTATGCAGCATATCAAGTCTGACCCGAGACTGACCTTTGAGCTTGGCGAATGTTACCTGATCGCCCAGACCGAACACGCCATGAAGTCTGAAGAAGCGCTCACCCATGCCCAAGAGAATTATCGCAAGGTTCTTGAAATGAATCCGGGCTATGCACCGGCTTATTTCAGGCTTGGTTATATCAGCGAACAGAAAGCCAGCTACGATCAGGCAATCGAATATTATCAACAGGGCCTGGCCATTAACCCGACCAACGTCTTCGCCCACTTCAGGCTCGGAAAAATTCACCTGCTTATGGGCATGCTTGAGCTCGGGGTCAACCGCTTCAAAGAAATCATTGACCTGTCAAGAAACCGCACGCACGACATATACCAGGAAGGCTATCTTTTTAACAAACTGCGGTTTTTCAAAGAAGCCAACGCGCTCGGCGCCTGGATCGAACTCGGCAAGATTTATGTCAAGCGCCGTCAGTATGACGATGCGTTCGAAGCTTTCCAGAAGGCAATCGAAATTGATGCTTCCAGCCCGCTGGCCATCATGAACCAGATTGATCTTTATAAGATCAGGGCCGCCGGCAGCAAAGATACTGACACTCTTTACAGCAAATGTATCGAACAATACAAGAATTCTGCGATGGTCGATTTTCAGAACCCGGTCAGCCATTTCGCCCTCGCCTACGCCTGCCAGATATTGCCCTCCATCCTCCCCGAAAAGCAGGAAGAACGCCTCGAAGAAGCTCTCAACAGCTATCAGATGGCAATCAACCTTACTCCTGACTTCAAATGGGCTTACTGGGGTCTTAAGAACTCCTATCTGACGGTTTTTGAAGGTGGCACCCCCCTTTACGAGCAGGCGCTTGAAGCCTGCAAACTCGTCACCGAACTCGATCGCGAAGATCCGCGTGCCTATTTTGAGACTGGTGATGTTTATCGCCGCATGGGTCAGTTTCGCCAGGCTTACGAGTATTTTGAACAGGCTGTCGAAAAAGACAAGACCTATATTCCGGCCTATCTCAACATGGCCGAAATCAGAAGTGAAGAAAAGCACCCTGAAGAAGCCGTCAAGCTTTATCAGAAGGTTATCCGCATCAATCCGAATTTTGCCCAGGGCTATTACGAGCTTGGCCGCGTCTACAAAGAGATCGGTGAAAGTGAAAAAGCTCTTGCCAACCTGCGCAAGGCAATTGAACTCGACATTGATTACACTGAAGCGCACTTTGCCATTGGCCAGATATGCTTTGCCGACCGCCAGGATGAAATCGCACGCATCAGATTCAGCCGGGTGGTTGAATTGACGCCGACTCACGACCAGGCGCATTACTATCTCGGCCTGATTCACCACCGCAACGGGCGTTTCCAGCAGGCAATCGACGAATTCAACACCGCCATCAGCCTGTCGGCCAACCCCACCCGCATCAGATACGATCTTGCCTGCCTCTATTTCGATGCCGGCAACTGGCTTGAAGCTAAAAACATTCTCGAAGCCGTTCTGGTAGCCTCACCCACCTATGTTGAAGCAATTATTGGTTACGGTCAGACCCTTGAAAGGCTCGAAAAGCTTAAAGATGCCGAAGATGAGTATCTGAGGGCCATTGAAATCGCTCCCGAATCTTTGCCGGCCCACGAGCATCTGGCCAGGCTTTATGAAACTACCAACCAGATTTACAAAGCTGAAGATGAATTCAGAAGGGTAGTCGAAATCAAGCCCGACCACATTGCGGCCCAGATGTCGCTCGCCAAGATCTATATTGTCAGAGATCTGCACGACAAAGCACTTGACGCCCTGCACGCCGTCGTCGATATCAAAGCCGACATCTTCGAGGCGCATCTTGAGCTTGCCAGACTGTATCATCACCGTCACGCCCTTGACAAATCAGTTGAATCATACGCTCAAGCGATTACGATCCGGCCAGGCGCACCACAGGCTCATGTCGAGCTTGCCCAGGTATATATCGACCTCGACCGACAGCCAAAAGCCATCGAAGAATTCAACCGTGCCCTTGAAATCGACCCATCACTGAGTGAAGCTCTCACCAGCCTTGGCGACATTTATTACATCAGTGAAATTTATGATCTGGCTGGAAACTGCTATCGCCGCCTGGTTGAGCTGGATCCGCAGAATCACACTGCCAGGTTCAGGCTTGCCGAGACCTATTATCATTGTGGGCAGCTCGAAAAGGCTCTCGATGAGTATCTCAAGGTTGCTGAAACCAATGAAGAGCGCACTGACGCGCTGATCAGACTTGGCAAAATCTACGCATCCCTCGAAAAATGGGAAGATGCGGCACGCTTCTATAGCCGGGTATTTGAAACCGACCCAGGCAATTCGATCATTCACCTTGAACTTGGCAAGGTTTACGACCACCTCAACCGGCTGACTGACGCGCTGCGCGAATTTGAAGCCGCCCTTGATCAAGAACCCAACAACGCTGAAATTCTCACCCACATTGGTCTCATTCACCGCAAGCAGGGCAACCTTGATCTGGCAATCGAGAGATTCTCGCGTGCCATTCAGATCGACAACAGCAACCCCGTTCCGCACCGAGAGCTTGCCATGGCCTACATCAACAAGGGCCGCGTCGATAAAGCAATCGGCGAGTTTAAAGAAGCCCTGGTCTGGGAACCCTCCAACATCGCGGTTAATGTTGAACTGGCGAAGGCCTATGCCAGCCAGGGTATCATTGATGACGCGGTTGAGGCCTATCGCAAGGTAATCACCCTTGACCCGCGCAATTCTGCTGCCCATTTTGAGCTTGGCATAATTTATTCAACCCAGGGTCAGAACGATCTGGCCATCAGCGAGTTCAAAACCGTGATCGGCCTGGCGCCAGAGCATCGTCGTGCCCATCTTGAGCTGGCACGCCATCTGCGTGACACCGGCCGCATTGAAGAATCGGTTGAAGAGTTTAACAAATCGCTGCACCTCGATTCTGAAAATGCCGTCATTTATTACGAACTTGGCGATGTTTTCTACCAGCGTGGGCAAAACAGTGATGCAATGCTGATGTTTGAAAAGGCTCTTGAGCTCCAGGAAGACTACGTTGATGTCTACCAGAAACTCGGCATGATTCATGCGTCAAATGAAGAATGGCAGGAAGCCAGGGAATTGTTTGCCCGGGCCATCTCACTTGAGGCTGAAAACTATTCTCTCTACAAGGAACTCGGTGAAGTCTGCGAAAAACTCGAAGACACTGCCGGGGCCACCGCTGCCTTTGAGAAGGCTCTCGAATTCAAGCCAGGCGATCTCAACATTGTTTATCGTCTGGGGGCGCAGTATAAGCAACGGGCCAACTTCGACGGCATGATCAGTCTGTATTCGAAGGCTGCTGAAGCGGCTCCAAAGAATGCGCTGTTTTTCTTCGAACTCGGCGAAGCTTATCTTGGCAAGGGCGACCAGGGCGAAGCCATGGCCAACTTTGAGCAGGCCCTCAGCCTCAATGAAAACCTCATTGAATGTATCTATGCGCTTGGCGGCATTTTCTGGGCCAATCAAAATTTTGATAAGATGGTTCGCCTATACAAAAAGGCTATCAACAGATACCCGACCAACAGCAGGGCGCACTTTGAACTTGGCAAGGCCTTTTACAAACTGCTCAAGGTTGGCGATGCCATTGAGGAATTCAAAAAAGTCATCAACCTTGATTCGAATCACCAGGAAGTTTACCATGAACTTGGCAGGCTCTATCTTGATAACGGCATGCTGAACGACGCCGCGGTAACGCTCGAAAAAGCGGTCGCGATCACACCTGAAAACGGCGAAGCCTTTTTCCTGCTCGGCAAGGCTTATGAAGGCATCAACGAAAAGGGCAAGGCCACTGAAGCTTTTAAACGGGCCCAGGGCCAGATGGAAGACAACTTCGAAGTTTTATTGCGAGTTGGTGAAGACTATCTTGAAAAAGAAATGTTCGCTGAAGCGCTCAAAGAGCTTAAAAAGGCCGCGGAATTTTCCGAAGCCACTTATAAAGTCTATTTCCTGCTTGGCAAAGCCTATCGCGGCACCGGCAACAAAGCCGAGGCTGCCAAAGCCTTTGAAAAAGCTGATGAACTGCAGGAAGCCGAAGATAATTAACAGAAAGAACCAAAGAACATGATGAAGCAGGTAAGGAGACAGGCGAATGATTAACCGCTGGGAAATCCTTCTGGAGAAGGGCCAGACATACTATGAGATGCAGAATTACGAAAAGGCCGGTGCCGCACTCGAAAAGGTTCTGACCGAAAAACCTGATTTCGTGCCGGCCATGAAACTGCTCGCAGACTGTTACCTGCAACTCGATCGCAAGCCTGACGCAACAGGCATCTACGAGCAGATTGTCAGCCTTTCCCCGTCAGACGCTCCGGCGCTAAGTTCGCTTGGTTCGCTGCTTCTAGAAATTGGCCAGACTGATCGTGCTATCGAAATTTACGACCGGGCGACCTCGCTAGAACCCGATAACGCTCAGTTGCAGTTCGACCTCGGCATGTTAAACCTGCAACGTAACGCAGTTGAACGGGCCGAGAATTATTTCCAGCGGGCCATCGAAATAAACCCGATGCTTTCTGGCGCTATCATTGAACTTGCACGACTCAAGATTACCTCAAACGATATTGACGGGGCGATCAGCCTGTTTCAGCGGGCTATCGAAAATGACTCAGAAAACGCCCGGCTGCACGCTGAACTTGGTGAAGCCTATGAACTGAACGGTCAGTACAATGACTCGATCATGGAATACAAGAAAGCCGAGTATCTTGATCCAAACAACCCGGCCATTCATTTCAAAATCGGCAAAGATCTTGAATCACGGGGCCGCTACGAAGAAGCCCTTGAAAAGTATCAGGCGGTCAAAGAGCTCGACAGCTCAAATGTAGAGCTTTACTACCGCTGCGGCAAGCTTTATCAGCGGCTCGAAATGACCGATGATGCCCTGCGTGAATTTGAAACCATCGCCCGCCTCAAGCCTGACTGGCTCGAAATTCGCTACGAACTTGCCAACCTTTATGGTGAGCGTGGGCAGTATGAGCTGCAGATCAAGGAATTCGAAGCGATAGCCGCGCATGATACTTCTTCGCCAGAGGTCATGAAAAATCTTGCGGCTTCTTACGCTGCCAACGGCGATCTTAATCGCGCAATTGACTGTTACAACAATGCCCTGGCCTCTTCGCCCGATGACTATGAAATCCCTGAGCGACTCTACGAAATCGTTCAGGCCGGCGGCGATGCCGGATTATGTCTTGAATCGATTGAGGCCCTCAGCGTCACCCACCCTGACGACCCTGATCTGGCACTTGTTCTGGCGAGAGTTTACGGCGAAAGAGGCATGATCGAAGAAGCCAACGCTTATTATGTCAGAGTTCTCGAACTTGACCCGGCCCGCACTGATATCAAAGGTGAGCTGCGCCTGATTTATCGCAGCAAGGGCATGGTTGCCGAAGAAATCGACGCGATCAATGCGCTGCTCGAAGTCGAACCCTCTAATCTTGAACTTCTCACCGACCTGCAGGCTCTGCTGCTGCAATCAGGGCGCGACCGCGAAGCGGTTACCACCCTGCTGCGCCTGCATCAGCTTTCGCCTTCAGCAACCTGGCTGACGCTGCTCGGCAAGATCTATATTAAACTGGGTTTTGTTTCTGAAGCTATTACCTCATTTCAACAAGCTCTGCAGCTGAATCCCGAAGACACATCTCCCCACGAATCGCTGGCGGAGATTTATAAGCAGCGCGGCATGAATGAAGATGCCATCAGGTCATATAACATTATCATTCAACGGAACCCTGATGACATGAAGGCGCACCTTGCGCTTGGCGAGTTGTATCACGCTCTGGGCAGAACCAGCGATCAGATTGAATCGCTTAAGCAGGCAATTGCGCTTGGCGCTTCTGATCCGCGACTCTATCTTGAACTTGGCAATCAGCTGCTTCTCGAAGGCGACACAGAAAACGGCCTGGCCTATCTGCATCAGGCCAAAGAATTCGGTGGTGGAGCCGAAGACCTGCTGAACAAGCTTATCGATATCTATCTGATGCGCAATTTTCATCAGGAAGCTCTGCGCGAACTTGAAAATCTACGGCAGCAGACTCCCGAAAATGTGGCGCTCTATCTCAAAATGTCGCGAATTTATCAGAGTCGCCAGATGTTCGAAGAAGCCCTTGAGATTCTTAACCAGGCACGCATGGTGGCACCGCAGGATGTTGGCATCACCATAGAGATTTCGCGCCTCTACCTGGCATGCGAAGATTTCGCACGGGTTATCGAAATTTTGCAGGAAGCACGCCAGACTCAGCCTGGCAACAGTGACATCAGCTCGATCATTTCAGAAGCCTATGCACGCTCAGGCGATCACGAAATGGCAATCATGGAACTCAAGAGTCTGATTAACAAAGACTCGCGCAACTTCGACGCCCGGGTTCAGCTGGGTCGTGTTTACGCAATCAGCAACATGATGGACCAGGCGACCATGACTTTCAAAGATATAATTGCCGAGAACCCCGGTCTGGCAATTGCACACGTTGAAATTGGCCGCATTTATCTGAACATGGGCAAGTCCTACAATGACACCAGCCTTATTGAAACGGGTGTCAACGAAATCAAAGCTGCCATAAGCATCGACGAAAGTTGTGTGGTAGCCCATTATGAACTGGGTGTGGCCTTCAACGAAGCTGAGCGACTCGAAGAAGCGCTGGCTGAATTCACCAGGGTTCTGGAGCTTGATCCGTTGCATTCTGCAGCCAAAGAGCATTATCAGGCTCTTATTCAGGTCAGGGTCAGTGGCCAGGCCAGCGAAGGCATCAAACAGGCAAGAATCTTTTCTGAGCGCGGCATGTTCAAGAATGCCATCATGGAATATGAAACGGTTATTTCGCTGCAACCCAACCAGCAGATTGCCTGGTTTGAGCTTGGCAATCTGCACCTCAGCATGGAAAACTATGAAAAGGCCCTGGAAGCGTTGCAGAAAGCAAAAGAAATTGACCCGGAACAACCCGACGTTTATGTGGCACTTGCGAATACCTTTATGAAAACCCAGCAGCCCGACGAAGCTTCGATTGAGCTTCAAGAACTGCTTGGCCTTTTCCCCGACCATTATCAGGGGCTTTTCATGCTGGGCCGGATCTTTCAGGAAAAGGGCTGGGTCGATGAGGCCATCGAAAAATACCAGTCTGCCTGGGAAGTCGTTCCCACAGAACTTGAGCCGGTTCTGCAGCTTGGCATCATGTTTCGTGACAAAAACGATCACGATACCGCCAGAACGTGGTTTCAGCGGGTAATGGAAATTGATGCAGGCAACATGATTGCTTCAGACTTTTTCGCCAATCTTTCAGCGTCTCAGCGAAGCCAGGAAATCGACGAAGCCTTTGCCAAAGCGACCGAAGCTGAGAATTCCGGCGACATAGATTCTGCCATCATGCATTATGACAGCATCATCGACCTCGACAATCACAATCTGGATGCCCGCTACAAGCTTGGCATGCTTTATGAGTCGAAAAACATGTTCGATGAAGCGACTTTTGAATACGAGCAGGCGATGGCCATCGACAAAAATGCCCGCTATAAGGAGCTGCCTCTCAAACTTGGCAACCTGCATATCCGCAAGGGAAAGATCGTTGAGGCAGTCGCTGCGCTTACCCTGGCCAAAACGTACTTTCCAACCAATGTCGATATCCGCATTGAACTGGTAACCCAGTTAAAGTTCAAGGCCCTGAACAATTTTGCTTCAGCCGAAGAACTTCAGGAAGCCAATGCCGAGATCAGACAGACGGTTGAGCAGGGTCAGAATTTCTGTGACTGGCTTGAACTCGGTCTGTTCATTTCAAAGGGTCTCGACCAGACAATCGATGAAGAGAGTGCCATCACCGAGTCTATCGCCTGCTTCGAGAAGGTGCTTGAACTCGACCCTGGCAATGTTTTTGCCATGACCGAACTGGCCAAAGTCTATCACCGGCGCAACATGCTCTCTGAGGTTGAATCTATTTACAAAAAGATTCTTGAAACGGATCCGGAAAGCGTCTACGTGCACCGAAAACTGGCCGATCTGTTTCATGCACAGGGCCGCTACGACGAGGCTCTCTCTGAACTTCGCCAGCTGATCGAGCTTGACCCGAACAACGGCGAATGCCACATGAAAATCATCGACATCAGCAAGGAAATGCTCGGCAAAGCTCAAGATCGCGACCGGCAGTTGCAGGCCATGCTCAAGGACTATCAGGCAAAAGCCGAAGCGAACCCCAAAGATCCCATGGCAAACTTTGGCCTGGGCTACGCTTTCATAACTCTTGGCTCCGGGTTTACGCCAACTGAAGAAGAGCAGCAGAAAGCTGTTTATTATTTCAAGCTGGCCAACAGCTGCGACCCGAACAATCTCTGGCCATACTGGGGTTTGAAAATCGTTTACAGCAAGCAGTCGATCAGCGGCAAACGCATGTATGATGAAGCAATCGCCATTTGCCGCAAAGCATTGAAGGTCGATGAAAATAACGCTCGCGCCCACTACGAACTCGGTGAATCCTTCAACGAGAACTATGATGTGAACATGAAAAACGAGGCGATGGCAGAGTACCGCAAAGCCATTCAGCTCGACCCGAACTATATTGAAGCTCACTTCAGACTGGCAAGTATTTACAGGGTCAAGAACATGTATGACCGGGCCAGCGAAGAGTACAACAAGGTTATCGAACTGGATCCCACCGGGTTGCTGGCCAATGACGCCAAGCGCTCTCTCGTGCATATCGAACGTAGCAAGGGTGAAGCCTGATTATCATAAAAAGCCACCGTGCCCCATGCACGGTGGCTTTTTTTTATGTCTTGACTTCTTATTCGGGTGGTTTTATCCTGCTGTTAACCTTGCAGCCGCAAGGCTCTCTAATCTGCAATATCAAAGAGGAAACTCATTGTGAAAATATTCTTCAGGATGCCCCAACGGTTAAGATCAAGAATCATGCTGTCACTGCTGTTTTGCCTGGTGTTCCCATGGTCATTGCTGGCTGAAGTTCCCAGTGCACCGCAAAATTCTCTGACCTATTTTCTCGAAAGCGACAGTAATGGGGCCGCCGATAAAGCCCCTGAAGTCGTGAAGGCACCTGAACCCTCGACTGAGGTCGCCCCGGCATCAATTGTCGTTGAGCGACCATTCGACCGAAAAGCGGCTTTAGATGCCATGCGCGCCAGACTGGCCACAGCAGAAGAACCCTCAGCAAAAGAAACCGTATCACCAGCCCCGGAAATCGCCCCCGCCGAACCGGTTGCCATGATGCCCGATTCCCAGAAACCAGTTCAGGTGACTGAAGGCAAGGTAACAACATCTGTAGAAAAAGAGCGACCCGCTAAAACCGTGGCAGTTGCCAAACCAGTCGTCAATGAGCCTGCTGTTATTGAGCAACCGGCAAGCGAACAGCCGGTTAAGCCTGCCGAAATAGCAGTGACAGAACCTGCGGCAGCCCCTGAAAGCATCCAGGCATCGTCTGGCGAAAAAGATGTGCCATTTGCCGGGGTTCTGGCCAGAATGCAGCAAAACAGCAACAAAAGAGCAGCAGAAGCCGAAAAACTTGGCGTGGTTCTGCCGAGTCAAGGCGGAGATATCGCCAGTGTTTCGCCGAGTCTGAGCAAAATGCAGCAGGCTATTAGAACGATAATGACCCGCTGACAGTTCTCAGCGCCGAAAAATCCTCAAGCTGTCAAAAGGCTTGAGCTCGATGTTGTGGCGCGGATCATCGGCATAGACGGCTTTCAGATTAACTTCGGTTTTTGAGAAGTGCAGTTTGCCGTTTTTTATCTCACGCCTGGCAAGTTCGGCACCAAGACTTTCATGGCTATCACCAGCCCCGCCGGCCATATCTATCAAATTTTTAATACTCATTTTATGGCCAAGGCTGAATTTTCCGGGCGCTTTAACAACGCCCTCGATAAAAACCAGACGATTGCGATCTAAAAAATTTCTGCTGAAAAATATTACCCTGTCAGCTGGTCTGAGAGTGAAATCCCCTGATAAATCCCCGGCAACAAGCGCACCGGGAGCAAAGCCAATCGCCTCATAAACTTTTTTATCAGCGCCGACCCGCAATACTTCGCCGTATTCATGAGCAGTGTCAGATTTCAGGCAATTTCCGTTGGCAAGCACTTCTGAAAGGCGCATTCCCTCGCGAAATGGAATTTTGCCTATGTTCACGCAACCCTCAAGAGAAACAGGCATCTGGGCAGCAAGCCGTTGCGAGATTACAACCTCGTCGCCATCTTGAAGCGAGAGCGCCGGAAAATCTTCACCAGCTTCAGTTTCGACGGAAAGAAAGGCTCTGCGATAACCGCCGGCATTTCGAAGAATTTCAACCCGGTAACCAGTATCTGAACCGGTAGCCCCGCCACAGAGCTGAACCAGCCGATCAACCCGAAGCTCCGAGGGTTGAACCTCGAAGATTCCAGATTGTTTAAGCAACCCGGCCGCCTTAATAAGAGGGCCAGCCGCCGGAACCTTGATTACTTCGCCGCCATTCAAAACAAAATCATTGCTCAGATGACCGCCGAGCAGATAATCATACAGATCGAATTCAGCAAGCAGTTGATCGTGCAAATACACCTCAAGGCGCCGAAAACTGCCGTTCAATCCGGGGCCGCCCGCTGCCAGCAGAGCATTGAGAATGTCGGTTTCACCATCAAGCTCAAATTCCCCCGGGCAATTGACCTCGCCGACCACCACAAAACTGGTCTTTCCAGAATGAGTGGCTTTTCCAGACTGCCTGAAATTCTTTGCCGCCTCGGAAAGGGTATCGCGACCAAAGATTTTAGACTTATCAAAGCCTGAGGTGCCGGGTTTGAGACTTTCTGACGACTGGCCGGCACAACGAGCCGGAAAGGTTAGAACCAGAGCGCCGGCAACCGGCAACAAACCTGCCAGTGCCAGACCGACCAGACGAGAGTTTTTCATCAGAGGCCTCCTGAGGGGACTGAATTAATTATCGCGATAATTAAGGTTCGGCAAATCAATTTGTCATAATTGTCATATTATTATATCGGCAGTTAAATTGATATAGATTCACAGAGAGGAACAGAAATGTAAATGAGTTCTTTTTCTTGTTTAATATTCTGATTATCAATTATACAAAAAATAGAATTTTAATCATTATAATGATAAATAACAAAACAACGCGCATCAATAATCAATATAGTGATAATAATTATTATAAAGTTTTGTTCGAGCAAAAAAACAGGCCATGGTCGCACTTGAAGTCAGAGGTTCGCTTTCACATTCGGTCATGTTTTCAGTTCTGCTGTAATTTATCTCGCCGCCGATCAGTCGAAACTTGCCTTTTGTGCCGGAGAATTGTATTCTATCTGACATTATGAAATTTCATCTGATTTCTCTTGGGTGTTCAAAAAACACGGCCGACTCTGAAAAGATTGCCAACAGCTTTGTTGCTGCCGGTTGGCTCTGGAGCAAAGAACCCGAACAGTCAGACTTGCTGATGATCAACACCTGCGGCTTTATCAATGACGCCAAAGAAGAGTCTTTGCGGGTCATCATGCAGGCCCTGAGCTATAAACAAAATAACCCCGAAATGAAAACCGCGGTGTTTGGGTGCCTTGTCAGACGCTATCACAATGACATTTCAGCTCAGATCCCTGAGATAGATTTTTTATTTGAGTTTCTCAGCGAAGACGAGCTCAAGCAGCTTACCAGTCTTGGCAGGCATCGGCGGGTAACCCCTGACTACAGCCAGAGTTGGCGCTTTTTTACTCCTGCTCACACCGGAATCCTCAAAATCGCGGAGGGGTGCAGCAATCGCTGTACTTATTGCGCCATACCCGGCATTCGAGGCCCATTTTATTCACGCCCCGAAGCTGAGATTCTCGCAGATGCCGAGCAATTGGCTGCATCTGGCGCTCGTGAGATTTCGATTGTTGCTCAGGATATTACCCGTTACGGCACCGACGCCGGCAAGGCGTGCCAATTGCCCGCCCTGATAAAAAAGATTGCCGCTCTGCCACAGGTTGCCTGGATTCGCCTGCATTATATGCACCCCAGAGGGCTGACCAAAAAGCTGATCAGCGATCTCTACAGCATCAACAAGGTCCTACCCTACTTCGATATTCCTTTTCAACACATTTCGCCTCACCTGCTTGATGCGATGAACCGCAATACAACGCCGGATCACATCAAAGGTCTCATCGAATTCATCCGCAGCAACTACGCAGACGCGGCCATCAGAACAACTTTCATTGTCGGTTTCCCAGGCGAAAAGAAGTCTGATTTTCAGCAACTGATCGACTTTATCGAAGAATACCCTCTCGACCGGGTTGGGGCATTCATGTATTCGGCCGAAGAAGGAACTGCAGCGGCGCTGATGCGGCCGAAGGTTTCGAGGCCGGTTCGGCAGGCTCGTCTTGACCAGTTGATGACCCTGCAGCAATTAATCATTGAAGAACGCAATCGCAGACTTATTGGCCGTGAGCTTGAGGTTATCATCGACGAGATCATCGACCACACTGCGCGGGCACGCACCTGTTTTGACGCTTACGAAGTCGATAACTCGACGCTCATTGAGAACCCGGGCAAACATAAACCCGGAGACCTGGTCAAAGTCAGAATCACCGCCGCCGACGCCTATGATTTCAAAGCGGAGTTGCTGAAATGACGCTGGCGACCAAGCTAACGCTGATGCGAGTTGTGGCCATTCCATTTTTTATGGCGGCCTTTTTCTTCAGGCCCCCCGGCGCTTCTCTTGATGGCGATTGGGGCAAAGCTCTGGCTACCGTGATTTTTATTATCGCGGCGATTACTGATTACTACGATGGCTATCTTGCACGCCTTTACAAAGAAGTAACTACCTTCGGGCGCTTCATTGACCCGATTGCCGACAAACTTCTGGTTTCAACCGCTCTGATTGCGATGGTTGAGTATCGGGCGATCACGCATACCGCCGCATGGGTGGCCATCGTCATTATTGCCCGGGAATTCGCGGTGACCGGTCTGCGGCTTATCTGTGCTGAACGTGGCCAGGTTATTGACGCCAGCAGTGCCGGCAAGCTTAAAACGACGGCACAGATGACCGCCATCATCACCGCTTTGTGTTTTCTGACCATCAGGGTGTTTCTTCTGTCTTATAATCAGCAGGCCTATCTCGACATGCTGTTAAAAATCTATGCTCCGGTAATTCAGGGTCTAATGTTGATTGCCGCGGCAGCCACGGTATATTCAGGTTATGACTATTTCAAAAAGAATTGGCACTTCCTGGACGAATAGTTCAGCGAGTATCAACAGCATCAAAATGCTTGGCTCATGCTTCGGGCTGGGCTATATTCGGCACGCTCCCGGCACTTTTGGCAGCCTGCCCGGCATTGCGCTGTATATGTTAACCCGCGACATGCAGACATGGGCGCAGATTCTGCTGTTTATAGTTTTTTGCCTGCTGGCTCTTGGCGTGGCCGAAAAAATCGAAAAAATCGAACGCAGCAAAGACCCCGAAGAAGTGGTCATTGATGAAGCCGCCGGCATGTGGCTTTCGCTGTTTCTCCTCTGGGATACCAGTTTTTTGACAATTTTCGCCGGTTTTATGCTTTTCAGGTTTTTCGATATCTTCAAGCCCTTCCCGGTTAATCTTTTTCAGACTTTCAGGGGTGGAACCGGCATTCTGGCCGACGATCTCGCCGCAGGCATGCTGACAAACTTCATTCTGCGCCTGCTGTTACTCAAGGGTGTTCTTTAATATCATTTTACTTTGATATCTTTGCCTATCTTTCCCCCACCCTGCCCTTTCGCCTGGCCTGGAGCTTTCGTGATTTGAGCATAAAAAAACAGCCACCCGAAGGTGGCTGTTTTTTTTATACCTTGATTAGAAGGTTACGGGCATATCAACAACCGGAACAACATCGGCACCGATTACAGTTACGAAGCCTTCGGTCATATCGGCAGGCATGGTAACTACGGCTTCACCGTTGTCATTGGTTGTGGCAACACGAACGTTTTCAACACCGGTAGTGTAAACACTGACGCGGGCGTTGCTAACAGCTTTGCCGGCTGCGTCGCGAACATTTACTGTTACAGAGACGTTGTCAGCATTGCGAACGGCCTTTGATTCAGCGGCGATGGTGGTCGGGGCTTTGAAGCGCACGTTGAGGGTGCTGTCACCATAGAGGTGCCACTGTTCCAGCATCATGACGCCAGATTTCTTGGGTTCTGCAGTGTAGAGTTCGAGACCCTTCATGATACCGTTCATGAAGATACCACCGGTGGTTTTGTATACTTCATTGGCGATGAGGTTCTTGTTGAATTCAGCCTGAACGTGGATCGGGGGTACCCATTCCATGTTAGTGGTTGCACCAGCGTAAGAAACGGCGCCGGCGGGGCTTTCGATGTTACCAGAGCGCATCCAGGCTTCGCCGAAACCGGTGAAGTTTACGAAGCGACCGTTAACACAGGCTACGTCCCAGATTACGGGCATCATCCAGCCGTTGCTGAGCTTGCCAGCTTCGGTGTTGCTGAAGCGGGTTGTGCCCCAGCTGGTACCGGAGCCATGGCCCAGGTAATTGATAAGGCTGATGCCTTCATTGGTAGCAGCGGTAACCATGGCTGCAGTTGCGCCTGGATCGTAAGCTTTTACGATATCGGTGAACATTTTGCCAAGCAGTTCGGTGCGGATTTCATCGATGTACTGGTAATCTTTCGGATTGCCTTCTGCAGAACCAATACCGAGAGCTCTGGTATACCAGGCTTTGTTGGTGGTCGGGAAGCGTTCGTAGTTAACGAACTTGGCTACCTGATAGGCAACTTCTTTGTCGGTATTAGCAGAGAGGCGGCTGATGATGGCATCCGGGACATGGTCGTCACCGGCGAGTTTCACATA
>Ga0116170_10001363_pt1 | contig 24630 bp, 19 predicted proteins | sample AD_JPNHW1_MetaG_FD_89797 | JGI IMG/M metagenome (GOLD analysis project Ga0116170, IMG submission 89797) | Active sludge microbial communities of municipal wastewater-treating anaerobic digesters from Japan - AD_JPNHW1_MetaG | ecosystem: Engineered > Bioreactor > Anaerobic > Digestate | place... | reverse complement strand
GGAAGCTTTAAATTCTTATGAGAAATTAAGTTTGAAATTCCCGGAAAAAAATAGTTACTTTGCGGCTCAGATTGAAAAAATAGAAAAATTAATATCTAAAGAATCATAAAATGTATACAGTTGCTATTGTTCTCATTTTTATCGTTTGTTTTTTATTGGTGCTGATTGTATTGGTTCAGAACTCCAAAGGAGGAGGTTTGGCATCGGGCTTTTCAAGCAACAATCAGATCATGGGAGTACGTCGTACCGCCGATTTTCTTGAAAAAGCAACATGGGCTCTGGCAGGTACATTGTTGGTGTTGTGTATTTTGGCCAGTGCATTCATTCCCCGTAATAAAGCTTCACAGGATTCGATCATGAAAGAACAGATACAAACCGCAGTAGACCCTACTCAGGTTCCTAATTTCCCCACCTCATCCGATCAGATTCAAACGGTTGGTGGTGACAAATCAGATGCAGAAAAGAAATAGGATTAATAATTCGATAAAACGGAGAAGGCGTTCCAATGTGGGGCGCCTTTTTTGATCTGTCATCGTGGCAGTTTCAAAATTTTCAAAAATCATAAAATCAGAGTTCTAAACAAAAACACTTCCCCGGGTGTTTCTTTTCTGTCAGGAAAATGGGGCGGAATCTGCTTCAATTTGTCAGGAATTCAGATTGGCACAAAATCTGATAAATCCTTCGACAGTTTATTAATTCGTATGTTAAACCAAAAAAATTATAGAAATGGCAGATTTAAAAGGTAAAATTTTGGCAGGCAAAGTCCTTGTAGAGCCAAAAGCCGCCGAAGAAAGAACTTCAAGCGGTATTATCATCCCCGATTCAGCAAAAGAAAAACCTCAGCAGGGTGTTGTCGTCATGACGGGTGCTGCGTTGAAAGACGAAAGCATGGAAGTCAAAATCGGCGATACGGTTTACTATCGTAAATATGCTGGAACCGAGTTGAATATTGATGGAATGGATTATCTTTTACTTTCACAAACCGATGTGCTTTACATCGCTTAATTTGTTAACTGATAAAATTTTTTGAATATGTCAAAAGAAATTAAATTCAACATCGAAGCGCGCGATGCACTGAAAAAAGGCGTTGACCAACTGGCCGATGCAGTAAAAGTAACTTTAGGCCCCAAAGGCAGAAATGTGATTATTGAGAAAAAATTTGGTGCCCCACAAATTACCAAGGACGGTGTAACCGTTGCCAAAGAGATCGACTTGAAAGATCCTTATGAAAACATGGGTGCACAAATGCTGAAAGAAGTGGCTTCAAAAACCGGAGAAGATGCCGGTGACGGAACAACCACCGCGACCATTCTTGCACAGTCAATCATTACAGTCGGTTTGAAAAACGTGACCGCCGGTGCCAATCCAATGGATTTGAAACGCGGTATCGACAAGGCCGTTGCTAAAGTGGTTGAAAATATAAAAGCTCAGTCACAAAATGTGGGCGACGACTTCAGCAAAATTGAACAGGTGGCCCGTATCTCGGCCAATGGCGACGAAACCATCGGTAAGTTGATTGCCGAAGCCATGGAAAAAGTAAACAAAGAAGGTGTGATTACGGTTGAAGAATCGAAAAGTACCGATACTTATGTAGATGTGGTGGAAGGTATGCAGTTCGACCGCGGTTACATTTCGGCTTACTTCATTACCAATACCGAAAAAATGGCTGCCGAACTCGATCATCCGCTGATCCTTATCCACGACAAGAAGATTTCGACCATGAAAGAGCTTCTTCCTATTCTCGAAGCGGCTGCACAAACCGGTCGTCCGTTGCTGATTATTGCCGAAGATGTTGATGGCGAAGCATTGACAACACTGGTGGTAAACCGTTTGCGTGGTTCGTTGAAGGTAGCTGCTGTGAAAGCTCCGGGCTTTGGCGACCGCCGCAAGGAGATGCTCGAAGATATTGCCATTCTTACCGGTGGTTCTGTAATTACCGAAGAGAAAGGGCTCAAACTTGAACAGGCAACCCTCGACATGCTGGGGCAGGCTGAAAAAATTACGGTTGACAAGGAAAATACAACCATCGTAAATGGCGCCGGCGAACAAAGCAACATTGCTGCCCGCGTAGGCCAGATCAGAAAACAGATTGAAGTAACCACTTCAGACTACGATAAAGAAAAACTTCAGGAACGGTTGGCTAAACTGGCCGGTGGAGTAGCTGTACTTTATGTAGGCGCAGCTTCCGAAGTTGAAATGAAAGAGAAAAAAGACCGTGTTGACGATGCTTTGAGCGCAACCCGTGCGGCTGTTGAAGAAGGTATTGTTCCGGGTGGTGGTGTGGCTTACCTGAGGGCTATTGAAGCACTCGAAGGGTTGAAAGGCGACAACGAAGACGAAACAACCGGTATTGAAATCGTGAAACGTGCCATTGAAGAACCGTTGCGCCAGATTGTGACCAACTCGGGCAAGGAAGGCGCTGTGGTTGTTCAGAAGGTAAAAGAAAACAAAGCCGATTTTGGTTACAATGCCCGTACCGACAAGTATGAAAACCTGTACGAAACCGGAGTAATCGACCCGGCCAAAGTTACCCGTGTAGCGTTGGAAAATGCTGCATCGATTGCCGGAATGTTCCTGACTACCGAATGTGTATTGGTTGAAGAGAAAGAAGATGCTCCAGCCATGCCTGCAGGCGGAATGGGCGGCGGTATGCCTGGAATGATGTAATAGAAATGAAGATGATACAAAAAAGGGATTCTTTTGAATCCCTTTTTTATGGTAAAAACATCGTTTTCAAACAACAAATCGGACATGGCAAATGTCCTACCCTGATTTCCTGATTTCAAATTTCTAAAAAACTACTTTTTCAGTAATTGTTCGATTACCCGAGAACGTAACCTGAACAATGTAGGTGCCATGTACAAGATTCATTATATTAAGTATCGCTTTTGGGGATTGAACATTATTCCATGTTTTTATTACTACCCCTGAAAGGTTTAGTAGTTTAATATTTTTTATGGTATCATCGGCCTGTACAATTATCGTATTCCCCGGAACATTGGTAACAACTTTAATTTTGTTTTTATTCTTTCGTATATCAATTCCTGTTATCTCTGTTTGCCCCCAAAGGAGGGGGTAATTTTGGGTAGTGCAAAAGGCGTATTTGTCTACATAAAGGGCTTTGTACCAATCTATATATACATAATAAACCTTAATCCATCCGTAATAGACTAAATTTTCAATGGTTAATTTAATCCCTATTTTTCCAATATTAGTATTCTGATATAAATTAAAGTAATTCAAAGGCGATGAATGCCATATTAAAGAATCACTGTTTAATGAAACGGAATCATTTTTTAAAAAACCCAGACATGCTACTTCGCAAGAATTAGAAAGAGGACTAACATACGTTAAATCACCTCCAGATCGATGAATAACATAGAAAGACACATCTTTAAGCAAGTCTCCATTAATATCAATTTTTATGGTATCAGTGCTTAAGTAGCACCTTTCATCTGGCTGCAGGTCTTTGTATATTATGTTTTCTTGCGAATGCAATTTCAAATTGAATATTGAAATCATGAGCATTATTAGTATTAATTTTGTTTTCATTTTGTTTTTAATTATTGTGGACATGCATGAGTTATTAAATTAAGCGAACTGCCTAATGGCAGTGTAAAGTTCCCATTGATTGTTATGGTATTTGTTGCTCTAAAAGACACACAGGAATTCGACGGGATATTAATATCATTCCCATAACCTCCAATGGTTATTGTGTTATATACCTTATAATCAAACGAGCTGAGTTGTGTATTGTTCTGTACTGCTGCATTCGTAGAACAGGCACATTTTAGCTTATTCACCTTTACATAGTCAATTATCATTTCATTAGGGTATCCGGTTGTTAGCGGGACTCCATTGGGAGTTGCATAATTATCTACTGCATTATTGACAACAAGGTTCATGCTTAATGATGGGATGGAATCCCCTATGTAGCTACCAACCAAATTGTTGTCGAAATAGAACAATACTCTCCGTGGAGACCACTCCATTCCATAAGTGTGCCAGTTTGTTAAATCAGTATTTGATGATGGTATGGCATAACCATGTCGTCCATAGGTCAAATCAGCATCATCAGAAGGTCTTGCTCCGTTATAGTAATAAATCTGTCCCTCAAAATAGCGGGAAGAACCAAAATTTCCTATTCTTTCAGTGATTGGCCAAGAATATTCAAAAATATCAATTTCCCGATAATTCCCTGCTGAACTATCCCAAAGCCAAAAAGCAGGAAAAGCTCCACGGTTTACAGGAAGTTTGCATTTTATTTCAAAATAACCATAAAGAAATTTTTGAAAGCCGGTGAGTCCGACACAAAGTGCCCCTGATTTATAATATAGAGGTCCATCATTGGGGTTTTTTGTCATTCCCTGAGGAACAGAATAAGCACTAGTATCTATTAGTCCTCCTGCATATTCGGCTCGTAACCGAATCGTTCCATCAGAATTAAAGATTGCATTTTCCTTTTGATAGACCTGTCGTTCAAAAGTCCCATGCGTAACAGTCCCTGACAAATGAGCCTTCCACTTATTATCGTTTGGCACATCCATCCAGTTCACATTTTCCCAGTTAGATCTGGGGGGAGTAAAATTATCGATAAAATGAGGTGTCGTATTCCAGTTTTGGTCAATTGATGGCTGGGCATTTAACTGAATACTAATCAGAAATCCCCATGTCACAAGCAAATTCCACTTATTCATTTACTTTCAATTTTTACTTTGTTAAAATCATCTTTTTCGTATCCACCTCTTTGCCATCGGCAATCAGGGTATAGAGGTACATGCCGGCTTTCAGCGAGTGCCCTTCAATCGTAACCACGGTGCTTTCGCGTTCGTTTACGGCAATTTGTTTAATTTGTTCTCCCTGCATGTTGTAAACATAGAGCGTAGCACGCGAAACCGAAGCAGGGAGGTACATCTCAATGCGGGTGGTTGTAGTGAACGGGTTGGGTATATTTTGCTTTAAAATTGCCGCCTCACCATCAACGGTTGCCGATTTCTCAGTATTGCTCTTCTTTAACGCAGCAATCTCGGTTTCCTGTGTCTCAATCTTGGTCGTCAGATTTTCAATTGTGACTTGTTGTTCTTTCATGGCTTCCACAATTACCGGGATAATGGCAGTATATTCAATGTAATATTTGTCATATTTATTATCATAGTGGACTGCTTCCGGTAGAATTTCTTTTATCTCTTGGGCAACAAAACCCAGACGGTTCTTTTTTATTTCAGCTTTTTCTTTTTGCACTTCTTCGGTGCCAACATAATCAAAACTATCGGGAATAAGATCATATTCCCAACCTTCCATTTTAAGGATTTTTGACAATGGACTTTCTATGTTCCTGAAATTTTCCTTGATTCGTTTATCTGACCCGATATAAGTAGTTCCGGAATAAAATGTAGATGCATTAATATAATACATTGGAAAATAAGGATCGCCCAAATAACAATTTATACCGCTAACCGGTAAGATGTTTAGACTACTTGTTCCATTTGTAAAATTGATTTTACTACCAATATTTACACTTCCACTTGAATTCACCGAGATTTGGGCCATCGATAAATTTGTCAGGGACAGAAGACAGACAATGCTAAAAAATAATTTTACAATTGATTGATTGATTGATTGATTGATTGATTGATTGATTGATTGATTGATTTTTCATAACTATAAGATTTTAGTTGGTTAATAAAATAATCTCTTTACTTATTAATTCCTAAATCAGGGGAAAGGTTACCCTGTAAATCAAAATATATTTTCTTATGATAAAAATTTATTGCAATTGAAGGGTGTTTGCATTGAATTCCCGGTATGGATAAGCGATGTGAAAATTCAAGGTGGTTGGGTCTTATCAATACAAAGAGGGCGCTCTGATTCTTTTCGGAGCGCCCTCTTTGCTTTTTATTTTTTGTTAGAATGAAAGCAGGTTGTTGTTTTTAAGCTTGTTGATCAACTCAGAGAGACTCAGGTTGATTTTAGGAATTTTGATCCACTTCCCGTTCCCGTTTTCAGTGGGTGCCGGTGAGTATATTTCGTCGATAATGGCGGCGTATTTCCGCGAAATGAAATTCCTTTTTAGTTTCAGGGTAGGCGACATCTCCCCGGTATCGGGCGACCACTCGTCGGGGATCAACCGGTGCCGTTTAATCTCTTCGACCTGTCCCAGGGTGCCGTTAACTTCGGTTACCTCTTTCTGAACAATGGCAATCACTTCCGGGTCGTTGATGATCTCTTCGTTGCTGGCAAAACTCTTTCCTTTCAGCGAAAATTGCTGCTCAATGTATTTAAAGTTGGGGACAATCAGAGCCGAAGCAAATTTCTCGTTTTCGCCAATCACCATTACCTGTTCAATGAAGAACGATTCTTTAAGCTTGTTCTCAATCATTTGCGGGGCAATGTATTTTCCCCCCGAAAGTTTAAAAATCTCTTTTTTGCGGTCAGTAATCTTCAGGTATTTTCCTTCCACAAGGGTGCCTATGTCGCCGGTATGGAAATAGCCCTCTTCGTCAATCACATTTTTGGTCAGTTCGGGTTGTTTGTAATATCCCATCATCACGTTCGGGCCTTTGCAAAGGATTTCGCCGTCGTCGCCAATTTTCAGGTCAACACCGGCAAGGGCCGCGCCCACCGTGCCAATCCTGATTTCCATAGTGGTTAGGTTACTCACCGCAATGACCGGTGAAGTTTCAGTCAGTCCATAGCCTTCGAGGGTGGGGATGCTGGCAATTCCAAGTACCCGGCCAATGCGGGGTTGCAGGGCTGCTCCGCCCGATACAATGACTTTGACATTCCCGCCAAGAACTTCTCTCCATTTGGAGTAGACCAGCTTGTCGGCAATGGCTCGTTTTATTTTGAACCCAATTCCAAATTTTTTGCCATAGTCGAATTTCTTCCCAAGCTTAATAGCCCACCGGAAGATCGCTCTCTTTAAACCTTTTAGTTCTTTGCTCTTGCTGACCAGCCCGTCGTAGATGCGTTCGAGTAATCGGGGTACGGTGTTGAACATGTGTGGTTTGACTTCTTTCAACGCTGAAAGGATTTGACCGAGGTTTCCAAGGTAATACACACTCATCCCTTTGTACTGAAAGTGGTAGTTCATGCTCCGTTCGTACACATGGCAGAGAGGCAGAAAGCTCAACGCGCGGCACTCCTGTCCCAGTTGATGGTGCAGGGAGTGTGCACTGAAATTGGAGACCAGGTTCCGGTGCGAAAGCATCACCCCTTTGGGAATCCCGGTGGTACCCGAAGTGTAGATGAGGGTAGCCAGGTCGTCTGGGGTAATCGATTCTTTGATTGACTCCAGAGCGGATTTGTTTTCAAAGTTTTTCCCCATTTCGACCAGGTCCTTCCAATTTGGGACACCATCAATGGGGTCGAAGGAAAAAACTTTTTCGAGGTTTTCGATTTCATCAACCAGATGCCCAATCTTTTCGTACAGCTTCCGGTCGCCAACAATGACGATTTTAGCGTCGCAATGTTCCAGTATGTATTTGTACTCTTCGATGCTGATTGTTGGATAGATGGGAACGTGTACGGCACCGATCTGGGCAATTCCCAGGTCGAAGAAATTCCATTCGGGACGGTTGTTGGTAACCGTAGCAATTTTGTCGTTTTTCCCAACGCCAATCGACAGCAACCCCCAACTGATATGGTTGGTGTATTCTACGTATTCAGCCGATGAATAGGTATACCATTTCCCGCCCTCTTTTCCACCAAGGGCATCTTTTTTATGTGCATACTCATTCCGATACCGATCGAGCAAATCGAATGTTCGCTCCACCTTGTGGTAAGCAACTTCCATAATTATTTTAAAATTTTCCAGATTTCCGGTTTCGAAAGTAAAGTTTTACAGGAAGAAACCTGAACCTGCCCGGCAGAAATATCAAGAAAAAGAATTTTACTTAGCTAAGTAGTTATTTCAGTGTTTATTGGAAGTGATGGGCAATTGAATATAATTCGAATAGTGAAGGTGAAAAGTTGAAAAAAGCCACGCTGTTTACGTGGCTTCTTCTATTTTTTATTTTATCGATTCTTTGGCAATTTCGAATGCCTGAGGCAATCCGGCAGGATCGCTACCCCCGGCAGTTGCATAAAATGGTTGTCCGCCGCCGCCGCCTTTAATGGCTTTTGCTGCATTGCGGATAATGTTTCCTGCATTCAGGTTTCTTTCGCTCACGAGGTTTTCGGAGATCATGACCGTGAGATTGGCTTTGCCTCCCACAACCGCTCCCAGCACTAAGAAAAGATTGGGTATTTCATTTTTCAACTGGAAACAAATGTCTTTGATCATCTGTGGATTGTCCAACGATATCTGCTGACTGATCACATTCAGGTCGCCGTTCTTTTCAATTTTTGTTTTCAGTTCATCTTTTATCACCATGGCCTCTTTTCGGGCATATCCTTCAATCTGTTTATTCAGGTCACCGGTTTTGTCAATCAATTCCTGCAGAGCCTGTACCGGATTGGCCGGATTGTTCAGCAACTGTTTCAACTGTTTCAGGGTTGATACCGAATTTTCCATCAGCTCTTCAGCCTTATCGGCAGTGATGGCTTCAATACGGCGAACACCTGCCGAGATGGCACTTTCGGAAAGGATATGAAACATTCCGATCTGTCCGGTTGAGGGTACATGGATACCACCGCAGAATTCGATCGACTTTCCGAATTTGATCACCCGGACTTCTTCTCCATACTTTTCACCAAAGAGGGCAATGGCTCCCATCTTTTGGGCTTCAGCCATCGGAACGTTGCGGAACTCTTCGCAGGGGATGTTCTCCCTGATCAGTTCGTTTACAATTTGTTGAACCTTTGTTAGCTCTTCATCGGTTACTTTCTGGAAGTGTGAAAAGTCGAAACGCAGGTATTCGGGTGTAACCAGCGAACCTTTTTGTTCCACATGATTTCCAAGCACTTCGCGAAGGGCATGATCGAGCAGGTGGGTTGCCGAGTGGTTGTTGGCAGTTAGCCTGCGGGTTTTTTCGGGTACCCGTGCCGTAAAAATAGCCGACGGATCGGATGGTAATTTTTCGGTAATATGAATGATCAGGTTGTTTTCCTTTTGAGTATCTACAATGGAAATTACTTCGCCATCGGCTTCAATGGTTCCTTTGTCGCCAATTTGTCCTCCCGATTCGGCGTAGAAAGGAGTTTTGTCGAATACCAACTGGAACAAAGTTTTCTTTTGGGTTTTTACCTGACGGTAGCGGGTAATCCGTATTTCGGAAGAAGTGAAATCGTATCCAATGAATTCAACCCCCTCGTCGTCTCTGACCGGAATCCAGTCGCCAGCTTCCTGAGCAGCCGCATTTCTCGACCGGTTTTTTTGCTGTTCCATCTCGGCATTGAATTCGTCGAGATTTACTTTCAATCCGTTTTCTTTCAGGATCAGTTCGGTGAGATCGAGTGGGAAGCCAAACGTGTCGTATAGCGTAAATGCATCTTTGCCGCTTACCTGGTCCAATTGGGCCGATTTTTCTTTTTGAATGATGCCGTCGAGCAGTTTCAACCCGGTTTCGAGGGTACGAAGGAATGACTCTTCTTCCTCTTTGATCACTTTAGAAATCAGAATTTCCTGAGCAACTAATTCGGGGAAAGCATCACCCATTTGGGCTTTCAGCACCGGTACCAACCGGAAAATGAACGGGTCGCGGAAGTTGAGGAAGGTGTATCCATAACGGACTGCCCGGCGAAGAATGCGGCGGATTACGTATCCGGCTTTGTTGTTCGAAGGAAGTTGTCCGTCGGCAATGGCAAAAGCGATGGCACGGAGATGGTCGGCAATTACCCGCATGGCAATGTCCTGTTTTTCGTTTTCGCCATATTTTTTTCCACACAATTTGCCAATTTCGGCAATAATGGTCTGGAAAATGTCGGTGTCGTAGTTCGATTTTTTCCCCTGAATAACCATGCACAACCGTTCAAAGCCCATTCCGGTGTCGACATGCTGAGCCGGCAATTCTTCCAACTCACCGTTGGCTTTGCGGTTGAACTGCATGAATACGAGGTTCCATATCTCAATGACCTGTGGATGGTCGTGGTTTACCAGTTGGATGCCCGGAACTTTCTTCCGTTCTTCGTCGTCCCTGATATCAACATGGATTTCGGAGCAAGGGCCGCAGGGGCCGGTATCGCCCATTTCCCAAAAGTTATCTTTTTTATTGCCATTGATGATGCGGTCTTCTGGCAGATACTGTTTCCAATAGTTATAGGCTTCACGGTCGCGTTCAACGCCATCCTGTTCGTTTCCCTCAAAAATTGTAGCATACAAACGATCAGGGGAGATGCCCATGTTGGTAACCAGAAATTCCCAGGCCCAATCGATTGCTTCTTTTTTGAAATAGTCGCCAAACGACCAGTTACCAAGCATTTCGAACATGGTGTGGTGGTAGGTGTCGTGGCCAACTTCTTCCAAATCGTTATGCTTTCCCGAAACCCTCAAACACTTTTGGGTATCTGCAATTCGTTTATATTTGACCGGATCGTTTCCCAGGAAGATGTCTTTAAACTGGTTCATCCCCGCATTGGTAAACATCAGGGTAGGATCGTTTTTAACTACCATTGGAGCAGAGTCAACTATCTGGTGCTCTTTGCTTTTAAAGAATTCGATGAACGCTTTTCTAATTTGTTGTGAAGTCATAAAACTCAAAAAATAATTTATTTTAAAACGGTAATCACTAGGATTTCTTGAAAATATTATTAGTTTTGCTACAAGTAAGGGGAGTTTTCTATTGAGCTCTGCAAAAATAGAAATTGTACATTTAGATCGACTATAAATTAATTAATTTTTTCAGTAATGGGGAATCAGAAATACCATTTTAATCCGGAAACGCTATGCTTTGAGCCCCAGAAGAGGAATAAGCGAATTAATATTTGGTTAATAGCCGGATTTTTAGGTTTTTTTATACTTGCTTCGGTTGCCATATCGATGCTTTTTGTTTCGCGTTTTGACTCCGCCAAAGTAAAAACGCTCAAAAAACAAAATAGTCAGTTACTTTCTCAATATAATTTTCTCAATTCAAAGCTGGGCCAAATCGAATCGGTGTTGGATGAAATTCAAAACCGCGACGACAATATCTACCGGGTTGTTTATGGAAAGAACCCGATACCGGAATCGGTCCGTAAAGCTGGTTTTGGTGGGGAAGATAAATATGCCAGTCTAAAGAGCCTGAGCGATGCGGAGGTGGTTGAAAATACCAGTAAAAAGATCGATGTCATTTCAAAACAGGCATATATTCAGGCAAAGTCGTACGAGGAAGTGCTGAACCTGGCACTGAATAAAGAAAAGGAACTTTCGAGCACGCCGGCTATTATGCCCATTGGGAATAAGGACCTGGATTTCATCTCTTCGGGCTGGGGAATGAGGATGCACCCAATCTATCACGTGCGGATGTTTCATTATGGGATGGATTTTGTCGCTCCCACAGGGAAAAAAGTTTATGCGACTGGCGACGGTGTCGTTGAATTAACCGATAATAATGGTGATGGTCATGGCAAACATATTGTCATAAGCCATGGCTTTGGATACAAAACGCTTTATGCCCACCTTAGCCGTTACAACGTGAAGCCGGGCGAAAAAGTAAAAAGAGGCGAAGTGATCGGTTTCGTCGGGAATACCGGATCATCGGTAGCGCCTCATCTTCACTACGAAGTATACAAGGATGGAAAAAATGTCGATCCAAAATTCTACTTCTTTAAAGATCTTTCGGCTGAAAAATTTGATGAATTAGTTGCAAGATCGACTAACAACGGTCGGAGTTTTGATTAACTTTGTCTGTGCCTTTTCAAAAAACTGACATAGAAAAACATTTTTACACCATTGGTGAAGTCGCTGAAATGTTCGGTGTAAATGCTTCTTTGATCCGGTTCTGGGAGAAGAACTTCGATAATATTAAGCCGCAGAAGAACAAAAAGGGAAACCGATTGTTTACCCCCGAAGCCATTGAAGAGATCAAACTGGTTTATTACCTGGTAAAAGAAAGGGGTATGACCCTGAAAGGAGCTCAGCAAAAAATTAAGGGAAATAAAGCCGGTGCGTTGCACGAAGAAGAGGTCGTTGAAAAACTGAAGGGCATCCGTGAAATGTTGGTTGAAATAAAAAACGAACTTTAACCGCTTTATTTTGAAAATCAAAGAGATCATCGATTGTATTGAAGCGTATGCCCCGGTTTCCCTGCAGGAGTCGTGGGACAATGGCGGGTTGTTAACCGGCCATCCATCCTCCGAGGTCGATTCGGCACTGATAACCCTCGATGTGACCGAAGAAGTTGTTGATGAGGCGATTTCTCATGGGGAAAAATTGATCATAGCTCATCATCCACTCATCTTTTCCGGGATAAAAAAGCTGAATGGAAACAATTCGGTTGAAAAAGCACTGATAAAAGCGATCAAAAACGACATAGCCATCTATGCCGCCCATACCAGCATCGACGTGGTAAAGAACGGCGTTAGCTGGATGATGGCCCGGAAACTTCAGTTAACCCATGTTACGACTCTTTCCAAAGAGAAAGGGCTGATTAAAAAACTGGTTGTTTTTGTACCGGTAAATTATGCCGGGCAGGTTCGGAATGCCCTTTTTGAAGCAGGTGCTGGTGAAATTGGCAATTACAGTTCATCCAGTTTTAATAGCGAAGGTGATGGAACTTTCAAAGGGAACCATTCAACTAGCCCGTTTGTTGGTAAGCCCGGAGAATTGCATTCCGAAAGAGAAGTTCGGATCGAAACTGTTTTTCCAGCCTATTTGCAGGGGAAAGTTGTATCGGCGCTTCTTGATGCACATCCTTACGAAGAGGTTGCTTACGATGTCTATTCGCTGGATAATCAACACGATTCCATTGGACTTGGTGTTGTTGGAATACTTGCCGGGGAGATGGATGCTTCCGCTTTTTTGCAGCAGGTAAAAAATGTTTTTAACTGTCAGGTAATCCGGTTTTCGGGCAATGAAAACCGGAAAATCAAGAAAGTTGCTTTGTGCGGAGGTGCCGGATTTTCGTTGTTGGGCGATGCAATCAGGGCTAACGCCGATATTTTTATCACCGGGGATGTCAAGTATCATCAGTTTTTTGATGCGGAAGAGAAGATCATTCTCGCTGATATCGGGCATTACGAAAGTGAACAATTCACTAAAGAACTTTTTTATGAAATAGTTACAAATAAATTTTCTAAATTTGCCATCCGTTTGTCGGGTGTGCAAACAAATCCTGTAAAATATTTGTACTGAAACGATTAATTAAATTAATTAGCAATATGACAATGCAAAATCAGAACGTCGCTGGGAAAGAGATGTCGATAGAGGAAAAACTTAGGTTGTTGTACGATCTTCAGGCTGTGGCTTCCGAAATGGATAAGCTGAAAATCTTACGTGGTGAATTGCCTCTTGAGGTTCAGGACCTGGAAGATGAAATTGCTGGTCTTAAGACCCGTATTAACAACAATCAGGATGAGATAAAGAGCCTTGAAACGGCGATTGCTAACCATAAAGCTTCCATTGTCGAATCGAAAAACTTGATCGCCAAGTATACCGAGCAGCAAAATAATGTCAGGAATAACCGTGAATTTGATTCCCTTTCAAAAGAAATAGAATTCCAAAACCTGGAGATTGAACTTTCGGAGAAGAGGATTCGGGAGAATTCGAACGAGCTCGCAAAGAAAACCGAAGCAATTGATTTGGCCAAGGAGCAGTTGAAAGAACGGGAAGACGATCTGGATCGGAAACAGAAGGAATTGGAAGAGATTACCAATGAAACCAAAATCGAAACGGATAAGCTCAATGAAAAAGCGATGGTAATTGAAGCCCAGATTGAAGAACGCTTATTGGTTGCTTTTAAGCGAATTCGTAAAAATGCCCGCAACGGGTTAGCGGTGGTTTCTGTTGAACGTGACGCCTGTGGCGGTTGCTTCAATAAAATCCCACCACAACGGCAACTGGACATTGCTTCGCATAAAAAAGTAATTGTGTGCGAATATTGTGGACGTATTCTGGTTGATAAAGATATCAACAACCAACAACCTTCAGAAAGTTAATTTGTTAACTGCATAAAAGCAAAAAAGGCACTTAATCGGGTGCCTTTTTTAATCTCTTTAATGAAAGAACGCTGATAATCTGGATGCTGGATACTGGATGTTGGATGCTTGATGCTTGTGCTATTTCCTAAAAATTAATCTCTATTCCAACCAGAAAATTGGTCCCGGCCTGAGGAAAATATCCATCCATTTTGTATCGGGTATTTTCGTAAATGTACGAATAGACCCAGGCGTTGGTCTCATATTTTTCGTTGAACAGGTTGTTTATCATTAGGTTAATGCAGATTTCCTTCAGCAGGGAAGGATGAAGTGAATAACGAACCTTCAGATGATTGATAAAATAGGGATCCAATTTCCGGTCATCGCTCGAACTGTTATCGATGTACTGTTTGCCTACGAATTGTGAAATCAGGTTTACCGAAAGTTCCTGAAATGGTGTGTAAGTGATGGTGCTGTTGGCTATTACATTGGGAGCGAAGGCAATATTGCTTGTTCCCAGATTGAGCGCCGATTGTCCTCCGGCATCCCAGTTATCGACATATTCGGTGAAATTCTGGATTTTGTTCTGGCTGATTGTCGCATTTACATCCCAAATCAGGTTCTGTAGGATTTTGGCTGTTGCAACCAGTTCAACTCCTGCACGGTAGCTGTCATCAACATTCACCATGATTGCCGATCCTACATCGTTGATCTCTCCGGTCAGGATCAGCTGGTTCTTATAACTCATCCAATAAATGTTTGCCCCGGCAGAAAAGTTGGAAGACTGAAACTTATAGCCGCCTTCAAAATCATTGAGCGTTTCATAAGTTGGCTGCTTCCCATTGGGATCGGCATCGGTAAAGTTGCTCCGGTTGGGTTCGCGGTGCGCAACGGCCCACGATAAATAGGCTTTTGTTTTTGCATTTGGCTGATAATAAATTCCCAGTTTCGGATTGAAGAAGTCGAAATAGTGATCCTGTGTTAAATCCCTGAGATCATCATCGATGCCGCCGATGGAATGGTTGATGTTGCGGTATTGCATGTCGGCATACAGGTTCAGCTTATTCGAAAGCATGTAATTGTACCGGAGATACACATTGAAATCGGTTTTTAATCCATCACCGCGGTACCATTCATAATCTTTCGGGATATTGCCCATTTCCGACCAGATGACTTTCCCATAATGTTGTCCGTCGTATTGATTCCATCCGGCGCCCAGGGTGATCTCCGATTTATTTTTCTTATAATTGAAAGCAAAAGTTCCTCCGTAGAAGTTGTTATAGAGCCATTTCTGACGGATTAAATCGGTCGATGAGATAGTGTCGTTCCCGATAACCGGATTTTTCAAGCCATAGTCTTCATAATCCTCATCCGACTCATATTGTTCGTAATAGCCCTCGCCGTGGGTTAAAAAAAGTGCCGCATTGATGTTGATGTTGGGACTGAATTGCTGGTTGAACAACAGTTGATAATGATCCTGCCGGTAATTGTCGGTTTGATTTTTATAGGTGTACAAATTGTACGTGCGCGGGTTTGACGAAAGCATTGCTTCGGTCTCTTCGTGCGAGTAAAGTCCGTGGTTTTCATAACGCATCATGCCTTCTGTATCGCTGTTTAACCGTACCGACGGGATGCCATTCCATGCCTGGTAGGTTTTTTCTTTTCCAGAGAAGGCAATCAGTTTGACCAATGTTTTGTCGGAATAATAACCGCCCGACAGATAATAGGATTTTAGGTTGCTTGAGGCTCTATCGATATAACCATCCGAGGAGATGGCGCTTAAACGCATGTCGAAGCTGAAATGGTTTTTCAACAACCCGCTTCCGGTTCGGAAGGTGTTTTTCAAGGTGTTGAAAGAGCCGGCAGAACCATTGTAACCGGCATACGCCTCTTTCTGCAGGGTTGTTGTTTGCATGTTGATGGTCGCGCCAAAAGCGGCTGCTCCCTGTGTTGAGGTGCCAACTCCGCGCTGAACCTGAATGTTATCGACCGAAGAGGAGATGTCGGGCAGATCGACCCAATAAACATCGTGCGACTCGGCTTCGTTGAACGGGATACCGTTGATGGTGACGTTGATACGGTTGGCATCGGTGCCACGGATTCGAAAGCCGGTATAGCCAACACCACTTCCGGCATCGGAAGTTGAAACAAACGACGGAGTGGTACCCAGCAGGTAAGGAACATCCTGCCCCATGTTTTTTGATCCGATCTGGACTTTGGAAATCTCACTGGTAGCAACCGGCGTTTTTGAACCGGCCCGGGTGGCATAGACCAATACTTCATCGGTTACGGTTTCCTCTTTTTGGAGCGTAATTGACAGAGAAACATCTTTGGTCAGCTTTACACTGGTTGAAGATGTCTGATAGCCAATGAATGAGACCTTTACATTGTACGAGCCATTTTTCAGGTTGTTGAGCGTGAAATGACCATTGGCATCGGCAATGGTCCCTGTGGTTGATCCTTCGATCACAATACTGGCGCCTGCCAGTGGTTCATTTTCCTCGGAATAAACTTCTCCGGTGATTTTTGACTGGCCAAAAGCCATTGTTCCCAGCAAGAGGAACACAACAACAAGTAAATTTTTCATTTCAAAGAATTTGGTTAAACAATTAACCAATGAGGCAGGAGTTTGCATCCTGGTAACACCTTCCCTTCGCCGGTACTAACCGGATCAGGTTCAGAGGGTATGATCTCAGCCCTTTTATTTAAAATTCCAAATTTCAAATTTCAAAATCCAAAGTCCCTCAAAAAATATCATTTCAACAGGAAAATGGAATTTGATTTTTAATCTTTGGGATTTGTCCCGATTCCGATAGCTATCGGAGTCGGATTGGGCACCCCATTGTGTGAAAATCGGAACAAAGTTAAGTTATTTCACTTTGTTATTCCAAACGAAAAAGGACCAGAAAAGTTTAATCGTGCGGGGAATTTACCTCGTCGAGTTCGTTGAGGGTCGATTTTAGTTGTTTCAAATACCTGCCATATAGGCGGTTGAAAAAAAGATTAAACAGAAAATAGAAAACGGCAATGAAAGCGCCCAATGTTAACAAAAAGGCAACGACAATAAAAATCCACACAAGAAATGAATAGTGTGAAATATCTGATTCTGATTTGATGGCCTGATCCTTGAAGCCAGCAACAAAGCCACTGCTAAAGGTCACTGCTATGAAAAAGAGAATAATAATTAAAACAACATAAAACATTGTTTTGTAGGAGTTTAGAATTTGGATCATCGAAGTGAGTTTGCTTTTTAAATCGGTTGAGTGGATGTTTTGTTTCTCAATCCGGTTGTATCTGATCCAAAGGATGACAATGGTAACGATGATCAGCAGATAGGTAAATGCTTCAAGCGCAAATGTCCAGTCCATCAATTTGTCGGATAAGTTTGTTTTTCCAACGTATTTTTCAAATATTGGATTGATAATGAAATCGATGCTCAGCCATAAACAAATCCAGGCCAGTATAATGATCATGCCAATGCGTATATTTCGGCCAATCTTCTCGGAAATATCCAGGGTACGTTTTTCGAACAGCGATTGAATTTCCTGTTCATTAAGCTGAAGTTTCTTCTCATTTGCCGAAGAAATTTTATCCCATGCTGATTTCAACTCCTCTAATTCCATTATCTTTCCCCCATGAGCTTTTTTAATTTCCCCTTGATCCGGTTCATTTTTACCCGAACGTAGTTTTGCGTAATTCCGATAATTTCGGCAACCTCTTCGTATTTTTTGTCTTCGAGATAGAGTAATACAATCGATTTCTCGATCCCGGTCAGTTTGGCGATTGCATTGTGCAGCAATTTTACTTGCTCATCAAACGAATCGTCGTAATGGTCATCTGCGATTTGAAAGAATTCTTTGCTGAACTCGTTACGGTCGGGGCGGCGTTTGTTCTTTTTGAAATGGGTGATAGCGGTATTCAAAGATACCTGATACATCCAGGTCGAAATTTTTGATTCATTCCGGAAGGTGGGGTAAGAACGCCAAAGTTGCGAGAGGATCTCCTGAAAAAGATCCTCACGGTCTTCTGTCGTATCACAATACATGCCACACACCTTGTGTATGATTCCCTGATTTGAGGTAACGATATTTAGAAAAGCTTCTTTCAAAATATGGTTTATTGGTATTGGGAAGAAGGTGAAAATTACACTTAAGAGATCATTTTTAATTGATTTATTTCAGCTTGCGTAAGGAAACGCCATTTTCCCCGGGGCAAATTCTTTTTTGTTAAGCCAGCAAAGTAAACGCGGTCGAGTTTAACAACATTATAGCCAAGGTGTTCAAAGATTCTTCTGACAATTCGGTTTCGCCCCGAATGAATTTCAATCCCGATTTCGCGTTTGTCGCCTTCGTCGAGATAGTTGATGGCATCGGCTGCGATAGGGCCATCGTCGAGGGTTATACCGCGGGCAACATCGAGCAGGTCATTTTTTGCCAATGGTTTATCGAGTGATACCTGATAAATTTTCTTTCGTGAAAATCCCGGGTGAGTGAGTTTTTTGGCAAGGTCGCCGTCGTTGGTAAAGAGCAAAAGGCCAGTGGTATCCTTATCGAGCCGTCCGACCGGGTAAATCCTTTCAGTACAGGCGTTTTCTATCAGATCCATGACCGTTTTCCGTTCCTGTGGATCATCGGTGGTCGAGACATATCCTTTGGGTTTGTTCAGGAGAAGATAAACTTTCCGTTCGGGAGTTAACTGTTGGCCGTTGAAGCGGACATCGTCGGTTAGCGAAACTTTTGAGCCCAGTTCGGATACTATTTTGCCGTTCACGGTAACACATCCGGTTTGGATATAGGTGTCGGCTTCACGGCGGGAACATACACCAGCATTGGATAGAAAGCGGTTCAACCTGATTTTTTCATCGGGGCGGAACCCTTTTTTTGCAACGGGTTTCTCGGTTTTCAAATTCTTCCTGGGTTTCGTATTGCTGCTACTCCGTTCGGTCTTTTGGAATGTTTTTTTCTTTTCACCATTTTCATCTTCCGCTTTGAATTCAGGTCGAGAACCTTTATGGGGCGATGTTTTGGTGAACTCTCTCTTTTTGTTGGCGACATTCTTTTTGGTGTTGCCGAAACTTGGTTTTTGATGACTCTTTGACTGACTTTTAACGGACTGTTCCCTTCTCATAAAAAATTCTTTTGTACAAAGGTCGCATTTTTTTTAGAGTTGTCTAATTAATTCATTGAAAAAGGTATACTAATTCACGGAAATGAGAATTTGCTGTTATCTATTTTTTGTTGGTGCAAGTTATTATCTTTGATTGGTTTTGATGATTGAAGAAGTTGAAGAGGATTTTCAAATATATTTTTCTTTTGGGCAACGTGGTGCTGGTTGTTGCATTGTTGGCAACCTATCTGGTGCCCGAGGTAAATCCATCAAAATTCTGGATTCCATCGGTGCTGGGGTTAGCCTATCCTTACATCCTGATTGGAAACTGTTTTTTTATTGTATTTTGGCTGGTGTTCCATTGGCGGTATTTGTTCCTGTCGTTGATCTGTATTTTGATCGGGCTGCATGTAAATTTGAGTTATTTTCAGCTGTTTCCTTCTTTATCGAAAAAAGAGGGTGTTAAGGTTTTGAGTTTTAATGTGTACCATTTTTATTCGTTTCTGGATAATAAGAAGGAGAAAACTTCGATCATTGATTTTATTGCGGCCCAAAATGCCAATATTATCTGTTTGCAGGAGTCGAAGCTTCAAAAAGAAGGAGTATTGAACCCGGTAAAGTTGAAATCAAAGTTTCCCGGGATTCAGCACTGCCAGCTGGCACATCAGAGCAACTGGGGCGGGCCGGTGACATTTACCAGCTATCCAATTGCTTCCATGGGTGAAATTAGGTTTGAAGACAGTAAGAACATGGTGATTTATACCGATGTGCTGATTGATTCGGACACGGTACGGGTTTATAATTGCCATCTTCAATCGTATGGGATTAATTCAAAAGAATACGCTGCTTTTGATTCTTATGTATTAAATACCAATAAAATAAAGGGGTTGAGAAGTATTGCTTCGAAGCTTAAAAAAGGGAATATCTATCGATCGGGGCAAGTTCTGAAGCTGGTAAGCCACATTTCGGATTGCCGGTATCCTGTAATTGTTTGCGGCGATTTCAACGATACCCCGATTTCATTTACCTACGGCAAAATCAGCTCCTTGCTGAACGATTCATTTATCGAATCGGGGTGGGGGATTTCGAATACGTACCGGGGACAGTTACCTCAGTACCGGATCGATTATATCTTTCATTCCAAAGCTTTTAAAGCCTACAATTATAAAAGGCACAACGTCTCTTTTTCAGATCATTATCCCATTTCAACCGTTTTGGTCAGGAAGAAGTGATGATTATGGTTTGCACAGAAGGAGTGTGGCATACGCCGAAATCCCCTCTTCTCGTCCTTCGAAACCCAACTTCTCCGTTGTTGTTGCTTTTATCGAAATTCGGGTGGGGTCGATAACCAAAATACCGGCGAGGCATTGTTGCATGGAAGGGATGTGTTCTTTTAATTTGGGGCGTTGCGCACAGATTGTGGTGTCGATGTTGACAATCTGATAACCGGTATCTTTGATGATATCGTAGCTGCGCTTCAAAAGTATTTTGCTGTCGATATTCTTGTATTGGTTGTCGGTGTCGGGGAAATGAGTGCCAATATCGCCCAATGCCAATGCACCAAACAGGGCATCGCAGATGGCATGGATCAAAACGTCACCATCAGAGTGGGCAATTGTTCCTTTTTCATGTTCGATTTTTATCCCTCCCAGCCAAAGGGTTTCCCCAACAGCCAGGGCATGAACATCGTAACCATTCCCCACTCTGAATTCCATTTATTTTCTTCCTTTCTTTTTGCCTTGTTTATTGAAATTATCCAGGTCGAAGCCTAAAGTAAACCGTAAGGTGTTCTCAAGCGGGCTTGTTTTTCTCAATGTGTATATGTAGGAGAAGTCGAGTGAGAACACATTCATTTTTAAACCGGCACCAAAGGTCAGGTATTTACGGTCGCCTTTGGATGTGGCTTCATTGAAATAGCCTGCGCGAACGGCAAACTGATTGCTGTACCAATATTCTGCGCCCGCGGAAATTGTGATCTCCGAGAGTTCTTCCGACAAACCTTTGGGGGCATCGGCAAACGAAATAAAGATGCCTTCAATAGGGCCCACATCCTGGTTGCCAAGGCCATAAAGTGCCCCGGTAGAATCGTATTCAGGACTAGGTACCAGTAATTTATTTAAATCGATCGAAAATCCGATTTTGTTGTATTTGTCAATTTCGGTTGAATAAGAACCTCCAATTCTTAAATTCGTTGGGATAAAATCCTTGGTGGTGCCTTTGTCATAAGAAATTTTCGATCCAATATTAGAAATATCAATACCATAAGCGAGTGTTGAATATTTCCGGCTTTTGTAAAACTTTTTGTTATAGAAAAAAGCAACATCCGCAGCAAAAGAGTTGCCTGCATATAAGTCTTCGCCAGTTCCACTATAGATGTCGGAACGGATATAGCGCAATGAAACAGCACCCGACCAGTAGTCAGAAAGTTTTCGGCTATAACCAAAATCGAGGGCAAATTCGTTTGGGTGACTACTGCCAGCGCTACCCCCGGAAGAGGTAAAGAGATCCATACTTCCTAAATCGAAATAGCGCAAACTGCCAGAAAGTGTTTGTTTGTCGTCGAGCTGATGATATCCGCACAGGTATGCAAGGCTCATGTCTTTGACCAGGGTGTAAAGCCACGGTGTATAGGAAAGGGCTATACCTGTGCTGCTTTCACAAAATACGTATTTGGCAGGATTCCAAAATTGGGAGTTAATATCGGGGCTGATTGAGACTCCGGCATCACCCATGGCTCCCCCCCTCGAATCCGGATCGATGGAGAGGAATGGTACGGCGGAACTAACTACGTTAGAACCCGTAGTCGACACTTTATCAGCTCCGTATGTAATGCTTGCCAAAAGAAATAATAAAAAAGTTACAACTGAAATTTTACGTATCATATCAAAATTTTTACAATAGACTGTTAAGAGTTTTCAAAAATAGAATAACGGATCAAATAATTACTTATTGTATCAATTTTTTAATTCTTCAAATTGAGAAGGAGCCTTCCTACCCCTGTGGCACTTAATCCTTCCTGGTTTTTCAGGGTTACACGATATACCAGCATTTGGTTGCTGTATAGCGGAATGCTCGATTCATACACATTCCATCGAACCGCCATGTCGGTGGTTTTATTCGAACTGATTGTCTCTTCAACCTGGTCGATTCGTTGACCGGCTAAATTGTAAATGTCGATTGTTACATCAAACGTCTCACCGGGTAAATTGTGGGTGATGTCAAAATCGGTATAAACGGATACCGGGTTCGGAACGGGTTGAACTTTTGTAATTTTAAACCCATCTTCCACAATAAAGTAGATCTCTTTCTCGGTTGAGTTGTTTTGGATGTCCCAAACCTTGACCCAAATTTTGTGTTTTCCGGGTGTGAGATTGGAAATTGGATAGATGATTTTACCTCGCTGGTAGCTGTTTTGTTCCGATGAATAGAATTCGTTCAGAACAATCTGATTGGTATAATCGCTGTCGAGAACTGCCACCAAATCGTGGCCAATGCCTGTTCCAACGGTGTTTATGCCACTCTCGTCGAATAAATTTACCAGCAAAAGAACATTGGAAGAGACTTTGTCGTACGATTTAAAGTTTTCATTGTTGATGTATAGCCCCATTTCCGGAGCATTGTTGTCGATTACCGGATTGGCGCTCGATCCTCCAATATTGAAATGAGTTGTTGATCCATTGCCATCATCTTCGCCGTTTGATGTGTAATAGAGTATTCTTCCCTGGCCAACATTATAGGAAATATCTTTTGGAACGATGAAAGAGAGTTCAAATTCACCGTTGGTGACCGATGCCGAACCTTTATAAATGACATTGTTTTGCACCGGGTATTTATAGGAACCGTCGCCATCGTTGTTCAGTGTTTCAACGGTATCAGGTTTGTCATAAATGGTTGTGGTAATATCGCCGTTAAAGTTTGACCGTAAAGAGCCATTATTATCAACAACTTCCCCTTTTATGGTCACTTTGTCGAGTGCGCCAATGGTTATTTCTGTTGTATCGATACCTGCGTTGTTGATGGTTTTCGTCACTACTTTGTATTTGGGAAATGAAAGGCGCAGAGCAGGGTCGGCTAAGAGTGAAAAGTTGAATTTGTTGGTGTCGTTGGTTGAATTCTTTGCATTTTTCATCACATCACCCAACCGCAATTTATCCTCGTTTTCGTCGAGTTTGAAAATGTTGGAAAAGAAGTTTTTGGATAAGTTTTGGTTGTTGCTCGAGTAAACCATCCTGGTTGTTGTAAACAGTCCGATGCCACCCCCGTTGGGGTTTAATAGAACTTGTTCGCCGGCAGAAACGTCATCGCCATCGAAACGTCCAAATTCACAGGTCGCCGTTACAAACAGGGGAAGCGCCCGGCTGTTGTTCCATTTCAGGATGTCGTTTATTTCCAGCACTTTCTCGTTGGCAAGGTATTTGGGGTTTGCATGGCCAATATAGTTGAAAATAAGTGCCCCATCGTTTATGCTTTGGTTGATATCCGTGGTTACATCGGGGAAACTGTTTCCTCCCGAGGTAGATATCTGTTGATACGAATCGAAATAAATCTTTTTGGTATAAAATCCGTTGTATTTTTGGTTAATAAGGTTGTTGAGCTCTTCTGAATTGGACATGAATCCACTGCCTCCATTGTCGTAATCGTCGGCAGCAAAACAAATAATGTTTCGCCATTCTCCCAGTGATTGAACCGATGAATACGTTTTAATTTTGTTGATTATATTTTCGGCTTCGTTGGTTGTTGCGCAGGGGATCCGGCCAATCCCAATATCCATTAATCCTCTCGATTCGCCTTCGTTTTCGTCGAGCAAACTGTAAAAATCGTCCATTACATACGAATAAGTTTTGATTGTGGAATTGTCCGATTGATATGTTGGGACGAAATTGTTTTTTGTTCCATCAAAATGGCGGTTATCGTACGAACCGTCGCCCATCAGTAGCGCATATCGCAAAGGGGTAGCCGAGTTTTCGTTCTGTGAGTAGAAAAACCGGAACATGTTCCTGATCCCGGAAACATCGGGCAATCCCGATGAAAATTCATTGTATATCTCATTGGTGGTCAATACCAGAACACTTAGGTTGTCTGTTTGTCGATGATATTCTGCCAGGCTTTTCGATTGTTCCAGAAATTTGGGGTGGGTTACAATAATCATTTCGTAGGAAGGTAACCCGTGGATGTTCTGGTTCTGAACTTTTCCACTAAGAGATGGTTCAGAGAAAGATCCGTTAACCGGGTCAAAAAGGATATATTCTTTCAACGAACGGCCGTTGTCGGTAAACGAAACAATGTTGGACTCGGTGTTTGTGATCATTTGTTTCGGGTTTAAAGGATTGGTAATATCCCATAAAACCGTGTTTTTGTTGCTTGTCGAAATATTATACTTTACGGTTTCGTACAGTATCGATTCCGGCGATCTGAATTGAAGTTGAGAGCCGCTGAACACCAACGAGGAGGGGACATTGAAGGACAGGTAATCGAGCCACGATGTTCCGCTTTCACCTGCATAGTTGAAAACCACCGTTGTATTTTCCCTGG
>Ga0116170_10001359_pt1 | contig 24685 bp, 14 predicted proteins | sample AD_JPNHW1_MetaG_FD_89797 | JGI IMG/M metagenome (GOLD analysis project Ga0116170, IMG submission 89797) | Active sludge microbial communities of municipal wastewater-treating anaerobic digesters from Japan - AD_JPNHW1_MetaG | ecosystem: Engineered > Bioreactor > Anaerobic > Digestate | place... | reverse complement strand
TGCGGCTGTAGGGGCGCGGGCTGTACCGGCCATACTGGACCATGATGGTCCGGCCTCTCGCCGTGCGGATGATGGTGGTGCTCATGTCGCCGGTCTTGTACGGGACGTGCGCGCGCGGATCGGCCTCGCCGAACTTCTCTTTCACGTACGCGGTGAAGCCGAATTCGCCCGAGCTGAGCGACACCAGCCGCTCGAACCGGTCGCCGCGGTTGATCCCCATGTATTGGGCGATCGGGCCCAGCCCGTGCGTGGGATAGGAGTTGCCGGTGTGCCGCCTGAAGAAATCGAGGGGATAGTCCTTGTAGTAGGTGCCGTCGGTCAGGCCGGCGCGCAATTCATGGATGTAGCCGCAGTCGCCGTGCACCAGCTCCCCCAGCAGGCCGTTCCGCGCCAGCGACAGCGCCAGCATCTCGTCCTCGCCGTAGCAGCAGTTCTCCAGCATCATGCAGTGCAGGCGCGTTTTTTCTGCGGCCGTCACGAGCTTCCAGCAGTCCTCCACCGTCATCGCGATCGGCACCTCCACGCAGACGTGCTTCCCGCACGACATGGCGTAGAGCGCCATCGGGACGTGAAACTGCCACGGCGTGCAGACGTAGACCAGGTTCACGTCGGGCCTTTCGCAGAGCTTCTTGTAGGCCTCTTCCGAGCCGAAATACGTCTCCGGCGCGGGGTGGCCCGCCGCCACCACGTCCGCGGCGCTCTTGGCCGCCCGCTCCGCGTACACGTCGCAGATCGCCACCACGCGGGTCCGGGGAATCCGGCTCAGGCGCATCACCGCGCTCGGCCCGCGGTGCCCGACGCCGATGAAACCCACGCGCACCTCGTCCAGCGGCGGCGCCCGGAACCCCGTCATCGTCCCCTCACTGGCGCCGACGCCGGAGGCGCCGGCGGTTTTGCATCCGCCCGCACTGCCTGCCAGCGCTGCCCCGACGCCTGTCCAAGCGGCTTGCCGCAGAAAATGTCTTCTCCCGATTTTCATGGTTTGCTCCCCCTTTACATGCCCCTCACGGCTTAACGACTTGCCGCGTTAGTATCGCAAAGCGAGCGAGGTTAAACAATAGCCGTTTCCGGCGAAACAGTGCCGTTTTCCGGCGGTGAAGAGGTCGGAGGGCACCCGCGCGCCGGCGAAGAACATGCTGCGGCGGCCTCAAATGACAAGGTTGTCATTTGAGGCCGCCGCGTTTTGTCATTTTGGGCATGCAATATTTAAATCGATTTGAAGCTCGGCCGGTTGCTTATTTGACAGGAGAATATGACAAAAAACACAGCGTCCTTTTTTGTCAGGACATTCCGTCGGAGAGACCCGGTCCCCAAAGTGCCGGGGCGGAAAGAAAAGTCGAGAATCTCGAGATCCTCCAGGGAAGGAGCGGCGCGATGTTAGGCAAAACGACAGGCGCGGTTGCGATGAGTCTTCTTTGCGTCTTCGGGCTGTCTGCGCGCGACGAGGATTACGTCGAGACCTCCGCCTTCTCGAAGGCGGTTCTCGTCTCTTTCAGCGGCACGTCCGCCACCGTGAACAATCTGGCTGGCCCGGGCGTGACGTATGCGCAGGAAGGCGGCGTCCTGGTGTTCACGAAAACCGTCAAGCAGGTCGCGTTCACGCTCGAGGGGACGTCTACCTCCGGGTCTGTCAAGATCTACAGCGATAACCCGTTCAAGGTGACGCTGAACGGCCTCGATCTCGCCAGCCCTGACGGTCCGGCCCTCAACATCCAGACGAGAAAGATGTGCTGTGTCGTGCTGCCGGCCGGGACTGCAAGCGCCTTGAAGGACGGCCCGACCTACACGCCCCGATATGGCCCCACAAACGGCGTCGAGGACGCCAAGGGCGTGCTTTTCAGCGAGGGTCAGCTCATCTTCAGCGGCACCGGATCTCTCACGGTCAACGGCGTTTGCGCGGAGAAGCACGGCATCTGCAGCGACGACTATGTCCGTATCCTCGGCGGCGACATCCGCGTCGCGATGGCCCAGAAGAAGAGCGACGGCGTCCACGCGAAGGACCACTTCCGGATGGACGGCGGCAAGCTCGCCATCTCGCTGGCGCTCAAGGGCGACGGCATTGACGCGGACGACGACGGCTCCGTGGCGATCAACGGCGGCGAAATCTCCATATCGCTTGGCTCGGCCGAATCCAAAGGCATCAAATGCGGCACCAACCGCTTCGCCGTGGCCGGCGGCGCGGTCAGCATCGCTTCGGATGCGGCGGGGTGCAACGCGCTGTCCGGCGCGGGCGACCTGACGATCAGCGGAGGCTTGGTCAGCCTGGCCCTGAAGGGGAACGATTGCAACGCCATCAAGAGCGACCGCTCCGTCATCGTCAACGGCGGGGCCGTCTCGATCGCCGCCAGCGGCGACCAGTCGAAAGGCATCAAGACCGACGGCGATGCCGTTTTCAACGGCGGCTCGCTGTTCTTCGATCTTTCCGGCAAGGCGGTTCTGGAAGCCGCGACGAACGAATCCGCCTTCGTCTACACGGACGCGTCGTGCAGCTGCGGCATCAAGGCCAGCAACGTGGTGGTTCATGCGGGCGAGTTCCGCATGTCGGTCAAGGGGCTCGCCGGAAGAGGCGTTTCGGCCGACAACGCGATCGCCGTCGACGGCGGCAGTTTCGCGATCGCCGTCAGCGGCGGCCCATCCGCGGCCTTCACCAACGAGGGGAACGCGGTCGATGTCGCTGCGGCCGCCTGCATGAAGGCGGACGGGGCGATCGCCGTCGACGGCGGCACGTTCACCTTCTCCGTGTCGGGGCCGGCCGGCAAGGGGTTCTCCTCGGGGGGGGCCTTGCGCTTCAACGGTGGCACCGTCGATCTCGACTTGTCCGGCGCGCCCGCCTTCGTGGACCACGGAACGTACAAGGAGCCGAACTACTGCGTCGGCTTGAAATGCGCCGGCGACGCGGCCATCAGCAACGGAGCCTTCACGATCCGTCATGTCGGCGTCGCCGGACGGGGGATCTCCGTGGACAACAACATGACGGTCGCGGGCGGCACCTTCGCCATCACGACCACCGGCACCAACACCGCCGTCTACACCAGCGGCGTCTATAGGGTCAACGGCGCGGTCAGCAACTATCTGGACGTCGGAGCGGCGTCGGCCATCAAGACGGACGGAAACCTCGCGATCGTGGGCGGCACGCTAAGCCTGCTGTCCACGGGATGTTGCGGCAAGGGGCTCAACGTGGGCGGCACGCTCGCTGTCGGCACGAACGCCCTTTCGGCCCCGCCGGTCATCACGGCCAAAACCACGGGAACGCAGTTCAAGATTTCGGGCGGCTCATCGGGCGGCGGCGGTCAGCCGCCCGGCGGTGGCGGCGGTCAGCCGCCGGACGACACCGCCGAGTACTCGAACCCCAAGGCGATCAAGGCGACGGGACGGATCACCATCAGCGGCGGCATCACCAGGGCGTCCACGTCGTATAGCGGCGGCGAGGGGATCGAGAGCAAGGACACGATCACGGTGAACGGCGGCTTGATCGAAAACACCTGCTACGACGACTGCATGAACTCTGCGACGAACATCACCATCACCGGCGGCGCGGTCTTCTGCAGCAGCTCCAACAACGACGGCATCGACTCCAACGGGACGCTGACCATGACCGGAGGCACGGTCGCCTCCTTCGGGACGACCGCGCCGGAAGAGGGACTCGACTGCGACCAGAACACCTTCACGGTGAGCGGCGGGACCTTCGTCGGCTGCGGCGGTGCCACCAGCACGCCGAACGCGGGCACGCAGTACTCGCTGATCTATACCGGCACGGTGTCCTCCAACACGGTTTTGCGGATCGCCAACACGGCTGGCACCTCGGTCTTCGCGTTCAAGATGCCCCGCACCTATTCCGGCAGCGTCAAGCTGCTCTGCGGCTGCTCGGGGTTCGCCGCATCGGGGACCTACACCGTCTATGGCGGCGCCTCCATGACGGGGACGGATTTTCACGGGCTTTACACGAATAATGTCTCCGGCGCGAGCGGGGGCACCTCGAAAGGTTCCACCTCGACGGTGAGCGGCAAGTGCTACAGCATCACCGGCAGCTGAGCCGCGGCGCGCCCGCCGTCCGGGCGCGCCCCTAACGAAAGGACTGCGCATGAAAAAGGTTTGGCTGACGCTTGCGGTGTTCGCGCTGGAAGCGTTGCTCTTGGCTCCTTCCGGTTTCGCTTCGGCGTTTCTTTATACGAACAGCCCCTGCGTGTATCTGGTCGTTTCCAACGACGCGTCCCAGTCGGCGACGCTTCTTGGCCCCACGGGGTCGTTCAGCGGCGCGCTCACCGTGCCCGTCTACGTCAAGAGCAGTCTCTTCAACGTCACGGCCATCGCCCCCGGCGCGTTCAAGGACTGCCGGGGGTTGACAGCGTTCGCGCTGGACACCTCCTCGAAGGTGCGGGCCGTCGGGGCTGGCGCTTTCTGGGGGTGCACGAATCTGGCCACGGTCACCCTGCGGGACTCCGTGAGCGAGATCGGCGCGTCCGCCTTCCTCGGTTGCTCCGCGCTCACGAGCGTCAACCTTTCGGTCGCGACCGGGCTGACCTTTCTCGCGGACCAGACCTTCAGCGGGTGTTCGGCCCTTGCGGCGGTTACGCTGCCCGGCGCCGTGACCAACGTGGGCGCTTCGGCGTTCAGAGCCTGTTCGGTCCTCTCGTCCATCGGCCTCCCCTCGGGCGTGAAGGCCGTCGGCGACTCGGCTTTCCAGGGGTGCGTCCGGCTTGTGTCCGCCACGTTCCCTGGCATCACGAGCCTCGGCGTCAACGCTTTCGCGGGCACAGGTCTGGCCTCGGCCGCGATACCGGCCGGGCTGACGAATCTCGAGCAGGGCGTCTTCGCGGAGTGCGCGAATCTCGCCTCTGTCAGCTATGAGGGCTCGCCCACGGTCATCGGCGCAGGCGCTTTCAAGAACTGCTCGGCGCTGACCAGCCTGCCGGTGGCGGCGTCGGTGAGCGACATCGCCTCCACCGCCTTCGAGGGATGTTCCCGTCTGACCTCCGTTTCGCTGCCGTCGGGCGTCGTCGAGATCGCCAACAACCTGTTCGAGAACTGCACCTCCCTCGTCTCCGTCACGTGCGGCGGAGCCGTCACCAACGTCGGCGAGTTCGCTTTCGCGAACACCGCCTTGACGAGCTACAGCCTGCCGACCGCCGCCGCCTACCGCTCGGTCGACGCCGGCACCTTCTACGGTTGCGCGAAACTGACCTCCGTCACCGTGCCCGCCAACGTCACCAACGACATCAAGTCCGAAGCCTTCGCGCGCTGCACGGGTCTTGCGGAGGTTTCGCCGGCCGGCTCTCAAGCCAACGCCATCCACGCCTACGCCTTCTACGGCTGCACGGCGCTCAAGCGGGCGACGCTTCCCGCCACCGTCAAGACGTTGGAAGGGGCGGCCTTCGGCGCGTCCCCGGCGCTCACCAACGTCACCGCTCGCGGCGACGCCCCCGCGGCCGACGACACGGTCTTCGCCGGATCGGAGAACGTCTTTGTGTATTACTGCAGGGGCGCGTCGGGATGGAAAAATCTGCTGGCCTGCCGACCCACGGTGATGCTCGGCGAGGACGGCGCGGTCGAGGCGCTTTCCTTCGCGGCGTGGTCGGTGCGCAACGGCTTGACGACCTCCGCCGACATGAGCGCCGAGGCGCTGGCGGTCCTTTTCGCGGCCGAGTCCTCTTCCGCTCCGGGCCTGGCCAACGGCGCGGTCTATGCGTTCGGAGGCAATCTGACGGTTCCGGATCAGGCCGCGCTTCTCAGAATCTACGTCGCTGAGGATCGGCCCGTCGTCGTGGCGCCGGCCTTGGACACCGGGGCCGGCAGCTTTGTCGGAATGGCGGTTGAGGGCACGGCCGATCTGACGTCCGGCGTGTGGAATCTTCCGCTCAATGCGGTGACGCTGTCCGATGTGACCCGTGCGGCCTTCACGCCCGCGGAAGTGGACGGCGCAATCCCTGCGGCCGCCTGCTTCCGCCTCAGGCTCACGCTGAACGAATGACGGCGGATCTCACGAGCGGTTCTTCGCGCAACCCGAACGGAACGCGCTAGTGGATGGAGATCAGCGTCCCGCTGTAGATCAGCAGAACGCGGCCGTTGGCGTTGTCGTAACAGACCGCCCGCCGGGCGCCGAGGTTGGTCGCGGCGAAGCGGCCGGTCAGCCCGCCGGGGGCGCACGTCGCGATGAGGTAGGCGTTGGCTTCGAGCTGCTCCGGATCCTGAACCTGCAAGGTCAGGCCCGAGAGCTCCAATCCGCCCGAGACCTGCAAGACGTCGCAGCTCCCGTCCTTCGCCGCGTCCACCAGCAGGGTGCCGGTGAGGTTTGCCGCGGCCGCCAACGTGAGCGCGCCGACCGCGTTTGTCCCGCCCGGGGCGATGACGCCTTGGACGTCGAGCATGCCGTTGCTGACCGTGCCGTTGCCGCTGAGGTCGGAGATGGGCTGGCGGGTGCCGGCCAGGTCCAGCGTGGCTCCTGCCGCGATCTCGATGGCGGCGTTGGTTGGAAGGTTCCCGTACGCCGAGAGGCCGGCGCTGACGAGCCGGATGTCGTCGATGGCGGTCGTCGTGTCGCCGCCGGGCGAGGTGCCCTGGAACTTCAGCTCGTGCGCGCCGGCGGTGAGGGCGATGTTGGTGGCGAAGCTGTTGAAGACGCCGCTGCTGGCGAACGCGCTGTTGGTCCAGGCGGCGACGCAGATGCCGTCGATCAGCACGTCGAGGTTGTCAGCCGTGTAGCGCGGACGGTTCGCCGCGCTGAACGAGAGCTGGTAGGTCGCGGCGCGCTGGACCGTCACCGTCTGGAAGCAGAAGGCGCCGGCGCCCTGCAGGTAGGCGATCTGCACGCCCTGCGGCGAGGTGGTCACCCACGGCGCGTTGGTCGGGTAGCCGTTGCGGGCGATGCCGCTGCCGGTGTCCTTGCCCATGTTGCCGCCCATGGTCCAGCCGCCCGTCACGCCGTCGCTGGTCAGGTAGCCCCAGAACTCGCCGGTGGTCATGGCCGGCAGCTCGAAGCCGGCGTTGACGATCGCCACCGGAAGCGGCGAGAGGCGCAGGGTGCCCCCCGCGATCCGGGTGACGTTGCTGTAGGCGTTCGCGCCGGTGAGCGTCAGCGTCCCGCTCCCGGTCTTGACCAGGCAGACGGCGCCCTCGATCTTGCCGTCGAAGTTGGTGCTGGTGTTGTTGCCGCCGACCGTGAAAAGCGAATTGGTGCTGGAGAAGTTGATCACCCGTCCCTCGCCGTTCATTTCGCCGACGGCCTGTGAAGCGCTGTTCAGGTCCAGCACGGCGTCCTTGGCGATCGTCAGCCGCGTGCCGGTCGGCAGCGGCGCAGACATCGGCCCGAGCTTCAGCGTGCCGCCCAGGACCGCCGTGTCCCCGGCGTAGGTGCAGAACGTGCCGGCGTTGGTGATCATGAGCGAGAGCGTGTTTGCGCCGATCTTGGTCAGGCCGCCGGCGGAGGCGCCGTCGCGCAGGAAGGGCCGCCGGATGGTGACGCTGCCGTTGCTGGTGTCGATGACGGCGCCGCCGTTTCTCACGCAGAGGGCGAGCGAGCCCGAGGCCACGCCGAGCCAGTCGCCGGCGTTCAGCCCCGGATTGATGCTGCTGACGCCCAGCACGCCGCCGTCGAAGAAGACCGAGCCCGCCGCGCCGGCCGAGGCGTAGAGGCGGTCGGTGTAGAGCTTGCCGCCGCTCTGCAGGAGCAGGGACACCGTGCCCGACGAGAAGCGCGTCACGCGCCAGTTCGCCGTGTGGCTGCCGCTGAGGGTGGCCGCCGTGTTCGTGCCGCCCCAGCCGAGCAGGGCGTCCTGCCCGACGTACGAGGTGCCGCCGGAGAGGGCCAGCGTCTCGTTCTGCGCCTGCAGGTAGCCGCCGTAGCTCAGCGTGCCGGCCGTCTGGTTGAGCGCGCCGTTCGCGAAGGCGAGCTTGAAGCCGTTGCCGGTCGCGGGGCTGACGGTGCCGCCGTCGAGCTGCAGCGTGGCGCCGCTGACGTTGACGGGCCCGCTGCCGAGCGAGGCGCTGCTGCCCGCCAGCCGGAGCGTGCCCGCGGCGACCTCCGTGCCGCCGGTGCAGGCGCTGGCGCCGTAGAGCGTGAGCGCGCCGCTGCCGGTCTTGAGCAGGGTGGCGCCGCTGGCACTGTTTGTGATGAAAGCGCGGACCACGAGGTCGTTGGTGCTCAAATTGCAGAGGACGAGGGACGGCTTCGTGCCCTTGAGCGTCCCGTTGTTGCTTCCCGTGCCGATCTCCAGGCCACCCGCGTCGGGGCGCAGGAAGAGTCCGCTCAGCGCCAGCGCCTGCCCGGCGGGATCGATCGTGGCGGGGCCGTCCGTCGCGCCTTGCGTCAGGGTGCTGATGGCGGTCGTGGCGGCGCCGAGCGTGATCGCGCCGGGCGTGCCCGTGCCTTCGGTGACTAGGACGTTGGCGGTGTCGTTGCTGGCGATGATCTGGGAACCGGAGTCGCGGCGGGTCACGCCGGCGTAGGCGGGGGCCGCGCCGGCCACGTCGAGTTCCTTGTAGCCGACGCCGCCGTTCTCCTGGCTGAGGAACGTGAAGCGGACCGCCTCCACGCGCGTGAGATCGAGGTTGGCGATGTTGACGTGGGTCAGCTTGACCGTTCCGGTGTAGGTCACGGCCACCGCGTCGTCGAAGGCGCTTGACCCGACCTTGCGGAAACTGACCCAGTAGTTCTGGTTGTCGCGCCCGATGTCGCCCCAGCCGGTGTAGGTGTCGAGGGAGGCGATCGTGTAGCCGGCGGGGTGGTTGGTCAAGTCGAGCGTGTAGGTCATCGTGCCGCCGCTGATGCCGCAGGTGCCCGTGACGCGGTCGGCCGAGCCGAACGAGCCGTCGGCGAGCGCCGGGCTGAGGGCGTTGGTGAAGCCGCTCTCCGAGTAATAGGTGAGCGCGTCGTTGGTGCCGCCGAGCGCGGTCTGGAGCAGGTCGGTGGCGGAGACCGGATAGGCGGCGCTCCCGCTTTCGCCCGCGACGGAGACGGGCGTCGCGCAGGCCATGCCGAACAGGTCGAACTCCTTGTAGCCGACGCCGCCGTTCTGCTGGGCGAGGAACGTGAACCTGACCGCATCGATTCCGGTCAGGTTCAGGTCGGTCATCCGGACGCGCAGCTCTTTCAGACCCGACGAATAGGAGTTCGTGATGACCGTTTCGAATGTCGCCGAGCCTGCTTTCCTGAAGCTGACCGCGTAGTTCTGGTTGACGCGTCCGTTGTCCTGCCATCCGCTGACCGTGTCGAGCCCCGTGATGAAGTAGCCGGCGGGGGATTTCGTGGTGTCGAGCGTGTAGGTGATGGAGCCGCCCGTGATGGCGATGCAGTATTCGCGGTTGCCGGGGCCTGTCGTGCCGTCGGTCAGCGACTCGACCGTATTGGGGTTCCCTTCGTTGAAGAGGATCAGCCCGTTCGTTTCGACCTGGACGGTGTTTCGTTGCAGCAAATCCGCCGCTGAAACCGTATAAGGCTGGTTGCTTTCGGCTTTTGTGACTGTCCAGGCCTGCGCGCTTCCCGCCGCTAATCCCAGTGCCGCCGTTACCGCAGCTGCCCGTTTGCCGAACGTCGATCGTTGATTCATGAGAACCCCTCATTTCGCTGGATGGATGGTGAAATTATCACAAAACGAGTCACGCGTGTCGATCCTGATCCCCGGCCGGCGGTGGCCGCGCAAAGGTCCTTGGATGAGTCCGCAGGTGCGGGATGCGCGTTTTTACGCAAAAGCCGATAGTCATTTCTGCGGCTGCTCTTTATACTGGCACCTGCCGAGCCGGTTCGGGACAATTCGGCGTTAGGGAGGAACGGGTATGCGGAGTCAGGGTGCAGTGTGGGGATGCGTTCTGCTTGCGGGGGCGGCGCTGGCGCAAGAGGCCAAGCCGATGGCGGATGAAGAGGGGGCGGCGCGCTTCGCCTCGGTGCCGGAGGCCGTGGACCGTCAGGCCCTGCCGGTGACGCGCGCCCTGCTGGCGGCGCTGCGCGAGCTGCCCGCCAAGAGAGAGGCAAAACTGCTGAGCGGCCAGTTCATGGGTTGGTATCCGCTCGTCTCGCTGGCCACGGCGAACGAGATCTTCCTGCAGACCAGCAACTGGGTGGCGGTCGCGGGCTTCGATTACTACGAGACCTTCGTCAACACGCCCAAGACCAAGCCCGACCTCTTCAAGCCGCCGCGCTGGCGCATGGTCAACGAGTTGGCCAAGACCTACGGTGCGATGGGGGGGCTGGTCACGCTTTCCTGCCACATGACCAACCCCTGGGACGGCGGGCTCGCCTGGAGCAAGGCCGGCCGCTTCGAGGACCTCCTCGACGAAACCACGCCGGCGCATGCGCGTTACATGGAGCAGGTGGACGAGGTGGCGCGCGGCCTTGCCGACCTGCAGGACGCGGGCGTGCCGGTGCTGTTCCGGCCGTTCCACGAGATGACCGGCGCGTTCTGGTGGGGGGCGCGCGACCCCGTCGCGTTCCGCAAGGTGTGGCGGAACCTCTTCGACTACTACACGAACGAGAAAGGGCTTCACAACCTCGTCTGGGTGTGGTCGCCGCTGGTGTCCCCCAAAGCCATGGACTACTATCCCGGCAACGCGTACGTCGACGTGACGGGGCTCGACATCTACGCGCCCGGCGTTGCCGCGGCGGCGGGCGTGTACGCCGAGCTGGTGAAGACGGGCAAGCCGTTCGCGGTCACCGAGTTCGGGCCGCCCGGCAATTCGCTCGACAACACGAGCCCTCGCAACTACGACTACGGGCCGTTCGCGCAACAGTGCGCCCAACACCTGCCGCGGGCCGTATATTTTCTGGCGTGGCGCGACGCGTGGGGCTTGCACCGCAACCTCAACGCCCGGCGGCTGCTGGACGACCCGCTGGTGCTCAACCGCGGCGGGCTGGACTTTGCGGCGCGGACGCAGGGCTTCGCGCGCTTCATCACGCGCGACGGCAACCGGCTGAGGGACGGCGACAAAGAGTTCCGCTTCATGGGCGCGAACATGCCGGGGCTGGTCGTGCCGTACGATTTCACGCTGCGCCTGCCGGAGCGCATGACCCTGCCGACGGCGTGGGAGATCGAGGACGCCATGAAAACCCTTTCGCGCATGGGCCTGAACGTGGCGCGCACGTGGAACCTGCCGATGCGCGGGCCTGACGAGGCGCCGCAGCCGTGGCACTACGTGCTGGCGCCCGGGCTGTTCAACGAGGCGGCGTTCCGGACGATCGACCAGACGCTCGCGCTGGCCAACACGTACGGCGTGCGCGTGATCCTCTGCCTCTCGGCCGATTCGGGCGACTACCTCGGCGGCATCGGCACCTACGCGGCGCACCGCGGCAAGAAGCGCGGCGACTTCTGGACGGATCCGCAGCTGCGCGAGGATTACAAAACCACGGTGCGCTACGTGCTGAACCGCGTGAACACCGTGACGGGCGTGCCGTACAAGGAGGACAAGGCGATTCTCGCGTGGCAGTTCGGCAACGAGATGCACAGCGCGCAGACCAACTGGCTCTCGGAGATGGCGGCCTACCTGAAAAGCCTCGACCCGAACCACCTGGTGGCCGAGACGCGCCACCATCCGGCTTTTGCGCCGCAGTTGATCGACCCCAACATCGACCTGCTGACGCGCCACTACTACACCGATTACAAGGGCTCCGGCACCAACTGGGCCGCGGCGGTGAAACGCGAAGTCGAGCAGATCAAGGCGCAGCGTCCGTTTTTCGTCGGGGAGTTCGGCCCCTACATCGACGGCAAGGTCCTGACGCGCGAGAACGTCGAGGGCAAGCTCAAGGAGTTTCTGGACACGTGCATCGGCACGGATGGCGTGTCCGGCGCCTTGCTGTGGAGCATGTATTTCCACAACCGGAACGGCGGCTACTACTGGCACCAGATCTTCACCTATCCCAGCGTCTGGTCATACCACTATCCCGGCTTCGCGAGCGCGGACGCTCAGGCGGAGATCGGCATCCTGCGCGAGATGCGCGAGGCGGCGTTCCGCATCCGCGGCGAGGCCGTGCCGCCGGTTGCCGCACCGGACGCGCCGGAGTTGCTGCCGTTCGCGCGCGTCCCGATGTTCTCGTGGCGCGGCTCGGCGGGGGCGGAGGGGTATGACGTGGAACGCGCGGCCTCGGCCGGCGGGCCGTGGTCGCTGCTGAAGGAGAAGGTGTCGGACGCCGAGGTGGCGTACCGTCCGCTCTTCAGCGACGAGACCGCCCAGGCGGGGGAGACGTGGTTCTACCGCGTGACGGCGCGCAATGCGGGCGGCGCGTCGCGGCCCTCCAATGTGGTCGGCCCCGTCGCAATCAAAGAGGTCTGCCGCGTGGACGAGTTCCTCGACTTCGCGCGCGTGTCCGGCAAATCGGACGGGCTCGCGCTCGACAACACCTACAACGCGCGCTACGCGGAGCACCTCTTCCGCGTGCGCGGCAGCACCAACGACTGGCTGGCTTATGCGGTGGCGGGCCCGGTGCGCGAGGCGCGGGTGACCGCGTTCTTCGCGCCCGCGCAGGGACCGGTGGTCGACCCCGCCTTCCTTGTCTCTTCGGACGGGCAGACGTTCGCGCCGGCGCTGCCCGTGAGCCGCGCGGAGCAGGCGCATGTCGCCCCGCCGCATCGCGGCAGCCAGCACCGTCAGACGCAGGTTGACTACACGCTGACGCCGCCCGCCGGCACCCGGCGGATGAAGATCGTCTGGTCCGTTCCCATGGCGCTCGACCGCGTGGAGATTTATCACGCCGGGCGCTAGCTAAACGTTGCAGAGGGCCACGGCTTCTTTCAGACTCTTGAGCGCGTCGGGCCGTTTGGGAATGAACTCCTGCCCGACATAGCCGGTGAAGCCGGTGTCCGCGATGGCCCGCATCAGCTTCGGGTAATCGAGCGTCTGCGTGCCGTCGATCTCGTTGCGGCCCGGCATGCCGCCGGTGTGGTAGTGGCCCCAGCAGTCGGCGTGTTTCTGGATGTCGGCGAGCACGTCCTCCTTCATCATCGCGGCGTGGTAGATGTCGTAGAGGACCTTCACGCGCGGCGAACCCACGCGGCGGACCAGCTCGACGCACCACTTGGTGGAGTCCGCCATGTAGTCTTTGTGGTTGATGGAGTTGAGAAACTCCATGCAGACGGTCACCTTCTTCTCCTCGGCGTAGGGCGCGATCTGCTTGAGCGCCTTCACGCAGTTGTCGAGCCCCTGCTGGTCGTCCATGCCTTCGCGGTTGCCCGAGAGCGTGATGACGTTGGGGAAGCCGGCCTGGGCCGTGGCGTCGATGCTTTTGCTGATCGCGGCCAGGCAGGCGTCGTGGTTCTCGACGCGGTTGAGCCCTTTCGGAATGCCGTGGCTGGGCGTCATGGCGCAGATCAGGCCGTGCTTTTTCAGCGGCGCCCATTGGTCGGGGCCGACCAGTTCGATCGATCTCAGCCCCATCGCCGCGCAGGCGGCCGCGAAGGTGTCGAGGTCCATCTTCTCCCGTTTCAGGAAGCCGTTGTAGCACCACAGGCAGACCGACTGCTTGATCCTTCCCCCCGCCTCGGCGGCCCGGGCCAGGTTGGCGAAAGGCCATGCCGAACCGGCGACGGCGACCCCCGCCAGGCCTTTGAGCCAGGCCCGGCGCGAGGCGGACAATGCGTGCTGCTCCCCGAAAGCTGTCATACGTGCTCCCTTCCAACGAGTTTTTCTCGTGTTTTTTTCCGACCGTTACGTTAAGGCGTTTATTGTCGTGGAGCGAATGGACGTTTGTCAATCGCGCGTTTGCGGCCGCGTCACCGCAGCTCGAGGTCCATGCCGTCCGACGCCAGCACCCAGCCGCGCTCCGCGGCGAGGCTTTCCGCCTGGCGGGGCTCTTCGGGCCAGAGCGTGCGGGCCGTGTGGTCCAGCACGCAGACGGTCTTGGCGTCGACGGCGCCGGTCGTCTGGAGGGACTGCATCATCATGGCGATCATCGCGAGGTCGTTGTGCTCGAAGATCCGGTAATCGCCGGTTTTGGACATCGTCGCGTCCCAGATGATCAGGCTCAGCCGCCGCTTGCCGATCAGCTCTCGCGCCTGCTTGAGCATCCAGGCGCCGTCGAGCGCGTAGAGCAGGTTGCCGCACGGCGTCTCGATCAGGAAGTGCAGGGCCTGCTCCGAAGGATTGGACAGGAGGTGGTTGGCGGGAAGCGCCGTAAGTTGGAGGCGCCCGATCTCGAACCTCGCGCCGGGGGTGAGGGCGTGGCCCGTGAACCGGCCCGGCAACTTCCGGCCCAGCGCCGCAAGGGGCTGGGGTGCGGCCCAGACGGCCAGCGGCGCCGCTTCCGGCGCGCGCCCCTCGATCACCTTGCCGATCTCGGCGATGTCGAAGTGGTCAGCGTGCGAATGGGTGATGACCAGGTCGGTCAGCTCCTGGGGCGCGACGTTGAAGCGGGAGAGGTTCGCGCTCCCGGTTCTGCCGCAGTCGATCAGAACGTGCCCGTCGATCAAGGTGCTGGTGGAGCCGCGCACGCCTGGCGAGCCGAGGCGCTTCCAGTCGTGGTCCGCCGCGCCCGTCCCGAGGGTTTTGATCCTGAGGGGCTTCGGCGGAGAAGGCGTGTCGGCGGGCGTTTCGGATCCCTGGCTTGGTGCGCCCGTCGCGGCCCATCCCGCGCCGGTGAGCAGGGCCTTCTGGAGGAAATCGCGTCTGGAAAACGGTGCGGTCATCGCATCTCCTTTCTGGCGTCGTCGAGGCGGTGAATGAAAGCCGGACCGCGTTTTCCGAGCATTGGCGCATCTGGCTACTCGGAACTCATTCTACCATTGGGGCCCGCGCCGATTCAATCTCGCGCCGTGGCCTGTCGGATGGGGGCGGTGCCCACCAGGGCGTTTCTATTTGGCATTTCGATGCATATCAACGGTCGGCTCGGGGAGCCGACCCTACCGCAGAGAGTCCGAAAACGTCGCGCCTTGCATGTTGGGGTAGGGCCCGACCTCCGGGTGGGCCGCAAATCGGGTCAAATAGAAACGCCCTGCGGTGCCCACACGGGGCGTGCCTGTGTGATTGTCATTAACCTGCCAATATCATATCATTACCTCTCTTTTTCACGTTCTGAAGGCCATGCGTAAAGCGAAAATCAAACGAATCGAGCGGATTGAGCATTATTTGGTCCGCATCATCCAGCAGCCCGGCGCGGATCTGGGGCACCCGTGGCCGATCCGCGCGCTTCTGCTTCTGCTGAAGGGCATCTCCCTGATTTTCACGGGGATCGTGCTGCTGCGCCTTTTCCTGTACAACGTCGGCATCTTCAGACGCTACCCGCTGGGGTGCCAGGTGATCAGCGTCGGCAACATCACGGCGGGCGGCACGGGAAAGACGCCGGTGGTCGAAATCTTTGCGCGCGAGCTGCAGAAGTCGGGGCGGAAGGTGGCGGTGCTCAGCCGCGGCTACCGCAAAAAGGAGCTGCCGTGGTATCAGCGGATTTTCCGCGAGACGATTGAGCCGCCGCGCGTGGTGAGCGACGGTAAGCGGTTGCTGCTGGACAGCGAGATGGGCGGCGACGAGCCCTACATGCTGGCGAGCAACCTGCCGGGCGTGGCGGTGCTGGTCGACAAGAACCGCGTCAAGAGCGGGCGCTACGCCGTGAAGCGCTTCGGCTGCGACACGCTGATCCTCGATGACGGCTTCCAGTATCAGAAGCTGCGCCACCGGCTGGAGATCGTGCTGGTCGACAAGACCAATCCGTTCGGCAACGCCAACATGCTGCCCCGCGGCGTTCTGCGCGAGCCGGTCCGCAACCTGAAGCGGGCGGATTTCATCATCATCACCAAGTCGGACGGGCATTCCGAAGAACTGCGGGCGCGCCTCCGCGAGCTGAACAAGACGGCGGAGATCATCGAGTGCCGCCACAAGCCGCGCTACCTGCAGAACGTCTACACGGCGGAGCACGTGCCGCTGGAATGGCTCAAGGGTCGGACGGTCACCACGCTGTCCGGCATCGCGGTCCCGCAGAGTTTCGAGAACTCGCTGCGGCTGATGGGCGCGAAAGTGATCTATTGCGAACGCTACGCCGACCATCACCGCTATCACGCGCAGGAGATCATCGACGTCCTGAACAAGTCCGCCGACCTGCACGCCGACGCGCTGCTGACGACCGAAAAGGACGCCGTCCGTTTCCCGCGGCTCGAGACCACGCCGGTGCCGGTTTTCTATCTGCGGGTGGACATCGATCTGCTCAGCGGCGCGGAAAACTTCCACGATGCGGTCGAACACATCTGTTTCCGGAAGAACAGGCGCGGCAAGCCGCCGGCCGCGGCGGATGCGGCGAAGGCGCGGAGCTAACGTGAACGAAGGAAAGACACCCTCAGATCCGCCCCGCCCGCCGCGCGTGTTGCACTCGGTCTCCATCATCACGGTGATGACGGCCATCAGCCGGACGGGGGGCCTGGTGCGCGAAGTGGCGATGGCGTATTTCTTCGGCACGTCGGCGCTGAAGTCCGCCTTCGATATCGCCTTCATCGTGCCCAACCTCTTCCGGCGCCTCTTCGGCGAGGGCGCGCTGTCGAGCGCGTTCGTGCCGCTGTTCGGCGAGACGCTTGAGAAAGAGGGCAAGGAACGCGCCTGCCAGTTTGCGATGCGGGTGATCACGCTGCTCGTGATCGTGCTGGGGGTCGTGACGGCCGCGGGCGTTCTGCTCTCGCACCCGGCGGGGCACCTCCTGCCGCCGGACAGCCGCTGGGTGCTGCCGCTCCCGATGATGCGGATCATGCTGCCGTATGCGCTGCTCATCTGCGTGGCGGCGCTGATCTCGGGCATGCTGAACACGCTCGGCCGCTTCGGGGTCTCCTCGTTCACGCCGTTCATCTTGAATCTCGTCTGGATCCTGGCGCTGGGCGTCTGCTTCTTCCTGCCCAACGACGCCGACCTCCGGCTGAAGGTTTTGTGCTGGTCGATCCTGCTGGCAGGCGCGATGCAGATCCTGTTCCAGCTGCCGGCGCTCGCGTCGCACGGGTTCCGGTTCGGGCTGATCTTCAGCGGCCTGAGGGACGACCCCAAGCTGCGCCGGGTGCTCGTCCTGATGGCGCCCGCGGCGCTGGGGATGGGGCTGGTGCAGATCAACGTGTGCGTCGACAAGTGCCTGGCCTACTGGGCGGATCCGGCCGCGCCGGCGGCGCTCGAGTACGCGGAGCGCATCGTCTATCTGCCCCTGGGCATGTTCAGCACGGCGTTCATGACCGTGCTGCTGCCGACGTTCTCGCGTCAGGCGACGCGCGGCGAGACGGGCCTCATGCGCGACACCCTCGAGCGGTCGATGCGGAACCTGATGGTGATCATGGCGCCGTGCTCGGCGGCTCTGGCGTTTCTCGCGCTGCCGGTGATCGAATTGATTTACGGGTTCAAGGGCGGCCACTTCGACCACACGTCGGCGGTGCTCAGCGCGCGGGCGCTGATGGTGTATGCGCCGGGCCTGCTGGTGTTCAGCATGCAGCAGTCGCTGACGCCGGCCTTCTACGGGCTGCAGGATTTGCGGACCCCCGTGCGCGTCAGCATGTTCGGGCTGATCATGAACGTGACGCTCAACGTGGCGAGCGTGATTCTGCTGCCTCACGGGTGGAAGCATGCCGGCATCGCGGGGTCGACGGTCCTCACGAGCGCGGTCAACAGCTTCACGCTGGCCACCGTGCTGCACAAGCGCATCGGGGCGCCCCGCTGGTCGGCGATCCGCCGGCCGCTGCTGCGGTCGGTCGGCGCGTCGCTGGCGATGGCCCTGTCCGCGGCAGCGGTCGTGGGCGTGGCCACGCGGGCGGCAGATCATGCGGGGTGCCACGCCAAGGTGGCCCAGCTGGTGGGGATGGCGGCGGCCGTCGCGGTGGCGGTCGCCGTCTACGGCTCGCTGATGGCGCTTTTCGGCAAGAGCGAGTTGCGGGAGATGGTCGGCGAGTTCCGCCAGCGGCGGGCACGGAAAAGGGGGTAGGATGGATCGCAAGACGTTTGTGGTGGCATGCGGCGGGACCGGGGGGCACGTTTTTCCCGGGCTGGCCGTGGCGAACGAGCTGAGGCGGCGGGGACACGCCGTCGAGGTCTGGCTTTCCGGCCGCGACGTCGAAGGCGCTTCGCTGTGCAGTTGGGACGGCCCCGTGTTTTCGACCGGCGCCAGACAGCTCTCCGTGCGGACGTTGCCTTCTGTCGCCCGCGCTTTCTTCGCGAGCCTGAAAGGGCTGAAGCGCCTGAAGCCCGACGCCGTGCTGGCCATGGGCAGCTATTCCAGCTTGCCGCCGGTGATGGCCGCGCGCTTCCTCCATGTGCCGGTCGTCCTGCACGAGGCGAACGCGGTGCCCGGCAAGGCCGTGGAATTTCTTTCGCGCGTCGCGGCGCTGACGGCGGTCAGTTTCGAGGAGACCGTCCAGTGGCTGCCCGGCCGGAAGGTGCTCTACACGGGGCTGCCCGTGCGCGGCGACCTGGCGGGGCAGCCCCGCTTCGAGGAGATCCCGGAGGGCCTTTTCACCGTGTTCGTGACCGGCGGCAGCCAAGGCGCCCGGCGCGTGAACGAGCTGGTGTCGCAGGCCATGTGTCTGCTCAAGGAGGCCGGCGTGGACGACTTCTTCGTGATCCACCAGTGCGGCGTCGCCGACGAGAAGCGCGTCAAGGCGGCGTATGCGGCGGCTGGCGTCCGGTCGCGGGTTTGCGCCTTCCTGCCGGAGATGGGCAAGGCCTACGCGTCGGCGGACCTCGTGATTTGCCGCGCGGGCGCCTCGACCTGCTTCGAGCTGTGCCTCCTCGGCAAGCCGGCGCTGCTGATCCCGCTGCCGACCGCCGTGCGCAACCACCAGCACCTGAACGCCGCGGCCCTCGTCCGGTGCGGTGGGGCGGACGAAGGGAACCAGCAGGAGCTTTCGGGGCGCTCGCTCATGCGGTATGTGCAGAACAAGAAGGTCAACCCGAACCTTCTCACGCGCATGAGCCAGGCGGTGAAAGCCTTGGCGGTGCCCGACGCCGCGGCGCGCGTGGCCGATGCGCTGGAGGGCGCCGTCAAGTCGTGACGGCTGCCCGTGCGGGCTTCGTCAGTTTCCCGGCGGCACCTGCTGCTTCATCATCTGCTTCGCGAACATCTGGAAGAACAGCTCCTGCAGGACTTCGCGCCCCTCGCGGTTGATGCGCTGCAGGGCGGCGATCTCGTTGGACTGGAACCGCAGGGACGCGGTCAGCGTGCGGTCGTCCGACAGGCTGACGCCGAACATCGCGCCGTCGCCGCCGGCCGGCAACTTGCTGATCTGCTCGGGTTTCACCTCGGGCATGAGCGACACGACGTGTCGCAGAAGGGCCGCGACGTACAGCGAAGCGCCGGCCGTCAGGTTCCCGTTCAGCGCCGGATCCTGCCCGCCGATTCTGCGGCGCAGATTGAGCGTCTTTTCCGGGAAGGCGAGGGCCGGCAGCTCGCCTTCGAGCGAGTCGGGCTTCCCAATGACGGTGATGAGGTATCCGTTGGTCACGGCCGTTTCCAGGACCGCCTGCTTGAGGAAAAGCGAGAGCAGCGGAAACAGGAGAGAAGGCTGGTCCGGCTTGCCGTCTGCGCCGACGTCGGGGGGACGAACGGCGATCGCGTAGGATTCGATCGGCGTGCCTGCCGCGCGGCGCCGGGGCCTTTGCGTCAGCACGACGTCGCTGCCCTTGTCGGCCGTGTGGAGCCGCTGAATCGCGTCGCGCACGGGCGCGGCATTCGTGACCGGTTCAATCTGCACAAAGCAGAGCCCTTGCCCCCCTTGGTTGGGGGCCAGGTAGCTCAGCCGTTCACCGGTGAGCGACGAGGACGGAACCAGGTCCGCCATCGGGTCGAGCAGGCGGGAGCGGCTCTTGCCGAGATAGGGCTCCCAGAGCTCCGGCCGATCGCAGGCCGAAAGGGACACGAAGAAGGCGTTGTCGGGCACGCCGTTCCAGAGGTGGGCCGAAGGGGCGCGCCAAGAGGCCGCGAGCGCGTCGAGCGGAGAACCCTTTTGGGGCCGGCCGCGCACGGTGAAAGCCAAGGCCTGCCCGTCCAGGGTGAGGGAGAAGGAGAGGGATTCGAAATCGCGGATCAGCTTGTCGAGGTTGACGAAGGCCGAGGCCTTTTCGCTGCGGCTGCCCAGCAGGTCGGCGAACCTCTGGGGGTTCACGAGCACCCGGAAGGTGCCGGGGATGCTCTGGGGGGGCGCGTCGATCAGCTTCGCGCGGTTCTCCCACGCCCAGGCGAGCGCGCTGCGCGAGGTGGACGTCAGCAGGTGGTGGCCGGTGAACGCGACGGCGACGCGCGCCGTCAGGTTCGTGTCGGCGGGGGTTTCAAAGAGGGTGAAAGGGTCCATCGGCGTCCGCGTCTTGTAGGCGGCGGCAAACGCCTCGCGCGCGGCCGCGCCGTTGTCCGCCAGGGGGATCAGCGCCACGCTGGCGGGGTTGTCCGCGGACAGGGGCAGGGCGGGGTCGATGGTTTGCACGATGCGCAGCGTGTCCGAGGCCGATATGCCCGCGAAGGAAGGCAGACGCATGTTCTTCGCCAGCGAGGTCTGGACGAGCTCGAGGGCGAACGGCAGGTCCGCCACCCGGCTGAAGGCGGAAGCGCCGTAGATGACGCTCTTGTAGCTGTCCGCTTCCAGGATGCCCACGAAGAGGCGTTCCGCGCGGGCGCTGCGCGCGACAAAGAGAAGCAGGATCGCCAGCGTGGCCCTGCCGCAGGCCGAAGCGTGTCGGGGTGTCATAGGTTTCCGGTTAACGTCGATTCCTGGGTTGGGGGTGATAGAACATCAGCACCACGTTTTTCAGGTGTTCCGCCAGGTCGGCGTCGCAGCAGAAGATGTCGTCGTCGGATCCGCAGGTCTTGTTGTCGATGTTGGCGGAAACGAAGATCGCCTCGTTGGTGTTGACGCTGTCCCCCTTGAACCGGTCTTTGAACAGCCCCCGGTCGACCAGCATCTGAAACATGGGGACGACCTCCTCGCGGGAGAGGGTGATGCGCGTCTCGCGGAGGTCGTTCCAGTTCGGGTCGCTCGCGTTCTTCGCGTAGGGGTTCGTGACGAGCATGCTGGTGCCCTCGCGGACCGAGACGATGCCGTTGCCGTCGATCCGCACGTTCACGCGCTGGACGGGGTTGGAGCGGTAGTTGTAGTGCCGGATGGAGATCCAGTTGAGTCCGGACTCCTTCACGGTGAAATAAGGGCTCATGACGAAACCCTGGCATCCGCAGATCGCGGCGACGCCCAGAAGGGCAAAGAAATGGGGCAAGTAACGCATGCGGTAATAATGGCGTGAATCGGCGAAACGGGCAAGAACGAAGTGCCGGCGCCTGAAAAATCGGGGCGCGCGGCGGGATCAGAAGGCGACGTCGAGGATCAGGGGGAGATGGTCGGACCCGATGTCCGGTCCGGTGCGCTTGGCGAGGATGCGCACGCTGTCGCTGTGGAAGCAGTGGTCGAGCGGGAGGCGCACCAGCGGGATGGTGGAGGTCGGCCAGGTGCCCTGCGGGCAGCGGCCCTGCTCGCTGTCGTGAAGGCCGCTGGCTTTGAGGAAGTTCTGGAAGTGCGCGGACCAGGGCGTATTGTTGAAGTCGCCGGTGACCACCAAGGGGCCTTCGACTCGCCGGAGGGCTTTCGCGAGCTCGAGCACGAAGCTGTTGCGGCCTTGCCACATGTAACGGTTGTAAGGGGCGAGCGTGTGGGTTCCGACGACCGTGATGACCCTGCCGTCGACGGCGATGCGCGCGTGCGAGGAGGGGGCCCCTTCCGGATCGCTCAGCTTGAAGATGTCGGCGGAGAGGGCGTTGGTCTTGCAGTAGATCGCCGCGCCGAAGTTGTCTTCGCGCGGCAGCGCCGCGAAGACGGGGTAGCTGTTGGTGAGCGGCGCGAGATGGCGGACCCACCACACGTCGGGCTCTTGCAGCACCACCACGTCGGGGTTTTCGTGGGCGACGAGCGCGAGCAGGGCCGCCGAGTTGGTGTTGCTGGTGAGGATGTTGGCCTGCAGGATGCGGAGGTGCGCGGGCGGATCCGTCATGGGCTTGGCGTGCGTCTCGCCGGACGAGAGGAAAAGGATGAGGACGGGGAGGGCGTTGACGGCGACGAGGACGAGGCTCGCGGCGGCGTGCCGTCGGCGGCGGGCCGCCAGCTCGAGGCCCGCGTAAAAGAGGAAGCACAGGGCGAGCTGGGGCTTGAAATGGGTGAAGATCTCAAGGAACCACACGTAGCGGCCGAGCAAGCCGGCAAGAGTGAAGAGCACGCCGAGAAAGGCGGCGGCCTCCATCATTCCGTGGAAACGCTTGAAGAGGGGGGCTGGGCTCATGGTTGGTTGGGCGGGGCGTTCCGCCGGGGGCCCGCGCTCAGCCCCGAGTGGCGCAGCAGGGCGTCGATGGAGGGGGCGCGGCCGCGAAAGAGGCGGAAGACTTCGGCCGGGTCGGCGCTGCCGCCGAGGGCGAGCAGCGTGTCGCGGAACCGGCGGCCCGTGGCGCGCACGGCCGCTTCGTCGTCGAGCCCCGCCTCCTCGAACGCGGCGAAGGCGTCGGACGAGAGCACCTCCGACCACTTGTAGCTGTAATAGCCCGCCGCGTACCCGCCGCCGAAGATGTGGCTGAAGGAGCAGAGGGCGCGGTCTTCGGGCAGGAGGGGCGAGGGCAAATACTTCTCGGCGTTGAGCCGCTTGACCCTCTCGGCGTCGGGCCATTCCTGGCGCGGATAGCGGGCGTAGAGATCCATGTCGGTCGCGGCAAAGAAGAGTTGGCGCAGCATGGCGCCGGCGGCGCGGTGGTTCTTGGCGGCGACGATCTTGTCGAAGAGGGCGTCGGGCAGTTCGGCGCCGGTCTCGGCGTGGCGGCTGAGGCCTTTGAGCGTGGCCCGGTCGTAGCACCAGTTCTCCATGAACTGGCTCGCGACCTCGACCGCGTCCCACTCGATGCCGTTGATGCCCGAGGCCTCGGGCTCTTCGACCGTGGTGAGCATGTGCTGGAGGGCGTGCCCGAATTCGTGGAAGAGGGTCTGGACCTCCTGGAAGCGCATGACCGGCGGCGCGTTGCCGACGGGCACGCTCTGGTTGCAGACCAGCAGGGCCATGGGCAGCTGCACGGTGCCGTCCGGGCGGCGGTCGCGTGTGCGGAAGTCGTTCATCCACGCGCCGCCGCTCTTGGTTTCGGGGCGGCTGTAGGGGTCGAAGAAGAAACAGGCGAGGGGGGTGCCGTTCCGGTCGGCGACGCGGAAGAAACGCACGTCGGGGTGCCAGACGGGCGTCTCGCCGTCAGCGGCGGTGATGGCGATGCCGAAAAGGCGCCCGGCCAGGCTGAAGAGGCCTTCGAGCACGCGCGGGAAAAGGAAGTAGCGGCTCAGTTCCTCGTCGCTGTAGTCGTACTGGTGCTCGCGTTGCCGCTCGGCCCAGTAGGTGATGTCCCAAGGCTGCAGGCGCGGTTCCGCAAAGCCGTTGGCACGGGCGAAGGCCAGCAATTCGTCGGCTTCGCGCCGGCCCGCGTCGCGGGAGGCGTCGGCCAGCTGCGCGATGAGCGTGTCCACCGCCTCGACGGTCTTCGCGGTTTTGTTCGAGAGGCTGAGGTCCGCGAAGGTCGGATAGCCCAGGAGCCGGGCGAGTTCGCGGCGCAGGGAGAGGATCTGCTCGATCAGCGGCGAGTTGTCGGACGCGCCGGAAGCGGAGCGCGTGACGTAGGCGCGGTAGAGCTGTTCGCGCGCGGCGCGGTTGCGGCTGTGCATCATGAAGGGCAGGTAGACCGCGATGTCGAGCGTGATCTTCCAGGGGCCGTTTCCCGCCGTGGCGCCCGCCTCGCCGGCGTCGCGCGCGGCCTGCGCCGCAACGGCGAGAAGGGCGGGTGGCAGGCCCTCCGCTTCCTCGGGGGCGCGGAGCGTCAGGGCATACGCCTTTGTCGCGTCGAGCACGTTGTTGCGGAAGGCGGTGGAAAGACGGGCGAGCTCCGTCTCGATGGCGTTGAAGCGCGCCTGCTCCGCGGGCGGCAGGCCCACGCCGGCCTGCTCCGCGCCATGAATGGCTTTCGTGAGGATGCGGCGCTGGACCGGCGCGAGGCAAGGCGCGGCCCGGTCGGCGTCGCGGAGGGCTTTCAAGCCGCCGTAAAGGGCGCGGCTCTGCCCGACGCGCAGAGAGAAGGCCACGATGTCGGGCTGGACGGACTCTTGGACGCGGCGCCACGCTTCATCGTTCATGACGGAGAGCATGTGGCAGAGAATGCCCCAGCTGTCGTAAAGCGGATGGCAGGCGTCGTGCAGCGGCCGCATCAGCCCGGCCCATGAAGGAACGGCGCTCCGCTCCAGCGCGTCGACGGCGTCGCGGGCCTCCGCGAGGAGCCGCGCGAACGCAGGGGCGGCGTTTTCAGGGGTCATCCGGTCGAACGCCGGGTAATAAGGGATGTGGTAAAAGGGTGACATGGCTGATCAGGTCGCTGGCGAAGGTTCGGGACGGGCAAGCGCGCGCCGCCCCGTCACGGTTTCTTGGCGCCGTGTTTGCGGAGTTTCTCGGCGACGGCGGGCGCAGGGTCCAACTGATGGCTGCGGCTCCAGAAGGCGACGGCTTCGGTTTCGCGGCCCACGGCGTTCAGCGCGTCGCCCGCGTGGTCGAGGATGACCGGCTCTTCCTGATCGCGTTCGGCGGCTTTGAGCAGATACTGGAGCGCGTCGAAGAAGCGCGACTTCTTGAACAGCACCCAGCCCTTGGTGTCGAGGTAAGCGGCGTTCTCGGGCGAGGCGACAAGGGCCTCGTTGATCATCCGGTCGGCCTCGTCGAGGCGGATGCCTTTTTCAGCCCACGTGTAGGCGAGGTAGTTCTTGATCTCGTGCGA
>Ga0116170_10001358_pt1 | contig 24706 bp, 22 predicted proteins | sample AD_JPNHW1_MetaG_FD_89797 | JGI IMG/M metagenome (GOLD analysis project Ga0116170, IMG submission 89797) | Active sludge microbial communities of municipal wastewater-treating anaerobic digesters from Japan - AD_JPNHW1_MetaG | ecosystem: Engineered > Bioreactor > Anaerobic > Digestate | place... | reverse complement strand
TTTATTGATACAACACCATTAATTGATCGTTATCGCAACGATTCGAAGTATGCTGATGCCAGTAACGAAAATTTGGAAACTCAGTTGAAATGGATTGACGAAACTCTGGCCAAGTCTACTGCTGAATGGAAAATAGTTTTAGGACATCACCCGATTTTTACCGGTACTACCAAGGCAGATTTGGAGCAAATTGATCTTCAGAAACGATTGAAACCGATTCTCGAAAAGTATAAAGTTGACACCTACGTATGTGGCCATATTCACAATTTTCAGCATATAAAAGTTGCGGACTCAGGAATAGATTATATTGTGAATACTTCGGCGTCTCAGGCCAGACCTGTAGTGAAACACGAAGGGATGGTATTTAGTAGTGGAGAAGCAGGATTTATGATGTGTTCTATTGATGATAATGAACTCAAAATGGCGCTCATAAATAAAAGCGGGAGGATCGTATATCAGTTTAGCCGAAAGAAATGAAAAGAAGGTTGCAATAGAGAATAAAAAACTGCCTTAAAGACTAAGCAATTAAGGCAGTTTAGAAACTAACTCTATTTTTCGATGAGCCTTTTTTCTATATGGAATTACTTTTAATGAAATCAATTAGCTCTGATTGGTAACCGAAGGCCATACCAACCACGGTGTCGGCAGCTCCATAATAAACTGCTATTCTTTCTCCGTCGCTTAAGGCAGCACAAGGGAAAACTACGTTAGGCACGTCACCAGCCAATTCGTACGGAGCAGCGGGTGCAAGCAAATAAGGCTGTGTGCGGTAAAGAACTTTTGTAGGATCTTCGAGATCTAGTAGTACAGCCCCCATCGAATAGCGGAACCCATTACAGGTATTGATAACGCCGTGGTAAAACATCAGCCAGCCAGCTTCGGTACGAATTGGAACAGAGCCTGCGCCGATTTTTGTACATTGCCATGCGCTAAGTTCGAATGGCGTCACTTTCATTACACAGCGATGTTCGCCCCAATATTTCATATCCGGGCTAAAACTGATGTAAATATCGCCGAATGGAGTGTGCCCATTGTCGCTTGGACGGCTTAACATCGCGTATTTGCCGTCAATCTTTTCAGGAAAAAGCACTCCATTCCGGTTAAAAGGAAGAAAGGCATTTTCGCACTGATGAAAAGTTACAAAGTCGAAGGTGTATGCTATTCCAATGGTTGGGCCATGGTAACCGTTGCACCAGGTAACCCAATAGCGGTCTTCGATGAAGGTTACTCGTGGGTCGTATTTATAGGCCGATTCAATCATTTCGGTGTTTCCCGGAACCATCACGATGGGTTCGTGATTAATGTCCCAATTGATACCGTCTTTACTGAATCCGGCAAAGATATTCATTTGAACTGCCTTGTTGTCGCATCGAAAAACTCCGGCAAAACCATCTTTAAATGGCACAACAGCGCTGTTGAAAATGCTGTTTGAGCTAGAGATGTGGTAACGTCCGATGACCGGGTTGTGCGAATAGCGCCACATTACGTCGGTTGAGTTTTGCGGGCGATCCTCCCATGGAATCTGAAATTTAGATGTCATAATTGTCTCAAAAATTTATATTTCTTATTCAATTTCGTTTTGTTCTTTATTGTCCGGATGTCCAAAAGGGACCAATGCAGCCGCCAGGAATGAAGGAATTGTTGCAATCAGTACCCAGATAAAAAATATCTTGTAGCCGAGGTAATCGCTTAAAAAGCCGCTGATCATGGATGGAATCATGAATCCGAGATTCATAATTCCCGTCGCAAAAGCGTAGTGTGCCATCTTGTATTTTCCGGGCGAAACCTGCTGCATCATAAAAAGCATGAGGCCAACAAATCCAAAACCATATCCGAAATATTCCAATACAACGGCAGAGCCAATCAGGTATAGGTTTGAAGGCTGTGTCAGCGCCAAAAACGCGTAAACAGCAAAGGGAATATTGAAGCTCGCACAGAGGTAAATCAGGGCTCTTTTAAGGCCTCGTCTGGCAATAAAATACCCGGCAAAAATTGAACCTATGACGAAAGCAGCAGCGCCAAAAACTCCGTAGATAATACCAATTTGAGATGTTGAAAGGCCCAATCCTCCTTTTGCAACGTCGGCTTTAAAGAAGAGTGGTGCAATTTTAATGGCAAACCCTTCAGCAAATCGGTACAGCACAATAAAGGCAATGTACCAGTAAATATGTTTCTTCTGAAAAAATGTTTTGATAACGTCAACAAGCGTGCCTGCGCCTTCTTTAAATGATTTTACTTCGGCGGCATTTTCTCCGCCTTTGGGTAACATCCTGAGGTGATATAAACCGAGCGATCCCATGATGGCTCCAAAAATCAACATCACCGTTACCCAGGCATTTACAACGCCAACACTTTCTTCAAGTTGCCCTGCAAGATAAACGAAAGCACCCGCAGTAAGAATTTTAGCTACATTATACGCTGCGCCCTGCCAGCCAATGTACTCGGCTTGTTGTTTGGGCGAAAGTACATTCAGGTAAACTCCATCGGTAGCAATATCGTTTGTGGCACCACTAAAAGCAACAATGGCCAACATGGCAATGGTGTAGGTAAAGAAATGGTTGAGCGGCAAAGCCAAAGCCACGAGAGCAAAGGTAATGGCGGTTATAAACTGGGAGGCCACCACAAAATGCTTTTTGGTTTTGTACATCTCTAATACCGGGCTCCAAAGCGGTTTTATGGTCCACGGAATCATTATCAGCGAAGTCCAGAAAGCAATTTGAGCATCAGAAATCCCCATGTTTTTATACATTAATGCTGATGCCTGAGCAATTGCCACAAATGGCAATCCCATTGCGAAATACGCCGAAGGAACCCAAAGGGCCGGATGTTTTATTCCTGAATTTTTCTTTGCCATAAAGTTCAAAATGAGTGGCTGAAAATACATGAAGTAATTGAAACCCCGAAATGATTGTTCGTTTTTTATTTTAAAAGAAATAAAAAGTTTATTAATAAATTTAAAAACTATATTTTTGATTACCGATTATTTAAGAAACACAATTCAATAAAATACTTATGACTTTCAAAAATTCATTTCTGAACCTCTGTTTGTTGGGTTTCATCTTGATTTATAGTTCTTGCCAGTTCTCCTCAGCGAAGAAAGCCGAAGCAAAAAGTGCGAAAAAATACAATGTAGTGGCTTATGTGGCAGGCTATCGCAGCTTCGATTTTTCAACCATAGATGCTTCGCGGTTAACCCACATCAATTATGCTTTTGTTAATATTAAAAGCGGCGAAGTTGTTTTTGATAGCACTAAAATCGATGGGAAAGCGCTCACGCCAAACGATCTGGTTAAACTAAATGATTTAAAAAAGGCTAATCCTGAATTGAAAATATTGGCGTCGGCAGGTGGTTGGAGCTGGTCGGGCGGATTTTCTGATGCAGCGCTAACTGCCGATTCGCGAAAGAAGTTTGCCCAAAGCTGTGTACGCTTAGTGCAGCAATATCATTTGGATGGAATTGATTTGGACTGGGAATATCCCAATCAATCGGGTGCCGGAAATACCTTCAGACCCGAAGATGTGCACAATTTCACGCTGATGCTGAAAGAAGTTCGTGAACAACTCGACCAGAAAGCGAACGCTGATGGCTCAAACAAGCATTACCTGGTGACTATCGCCACTGGTGCAGACCAAACTTATGTGCAAAATACTGAACTGGGACAAGTGCAGCAATATGTCGATTTCATTAATATCATGACTTACGACTTTTACAACGGTTGGCACAAAGTAACCGGTCATCATAGTAATTTCATGCCCTCTGCCAGACCGGAACTCGACCAGAACAGCATTGTGAATGCAGTCGATTTGCACATCAAAGCTGGCGTTCCGGCTAATAAAATTAACCTCGGAATTCCGCTCTATGGGCGCAAATGGGAGGGCGTAACTCCGTCAGGAGATAACGTATTGTTTCAAAAAGCTGAAACGGTTGGAATGGGTATCGACTACGTTAGTTTTGCCGATGATATAGACAAAAATGGCTACAAACGTTTCTGGGACGATACGGCCAAAGCTCCCTATTTGTGGAATGCCGAAAAGCGAATTTTCATTTCGTATGAGGATGCACAATCCATTCAGTATAAAATGGAATACCTGAAAAGCAAAGGACTGGCAGGAGTGATGTTTTGGGAATATTGTGCAGATCGCAACAATGAACTTCAAAAAGCAATAAGCAAGGAGTTGGGCGAATAAAGAAAACCTTGCAAAAAAAATACCCGCATGATTGTCACGCGGGTATTTTTTTTGATATTGAGATAATTCGGTATTTAAACTGCTGCATGAACCAACTCTAACCCCTGAAATCCTTTCTCGATGGCATCGAGGTTCATTGGGATTAATTTATGGTGGCGTACCGGAAGAGACTTCTCTAGTCCTTTCTTTACACTTTCCATTTTCACCACTGGCTTGGCTTTGAGGTAAGCGCCTAGAACAACCATATTAAAGGTTTTCACATTGCCTAACTCTGCTGCAATTATAGTTCCTTCAATCTTGTAGATATTTATATCAGTGCGTTTGGGCGGATGAACAATACCATTCGGGTCGTAAATTAAAACGCCGCCGGGTTTAACGGCATGTTCAAACTTGTCCATCGACTGCTGATTCAGGATAATTGCAGTATCGTATTCGTTTAGCACAGGCGAACTGATACGGTTTTCGCTCAGGATAACAGTAACGTTTGCAGTTCCACCACGCATTTCGGGGCCGTATGACGGAAACCATGCCACTTCCTGATCGGCCATTACTCCAGAGTAAGCTAAAATCTTACCCATCGAAAGTACACCTTGTCCGCCAAATCCGGCTATAATGAGTTCTTCAGTCATTGCTTCTAGTTTTTAAGTGGGGAATAACTTGCTGGATCATTTTTAGAACTGTCTTTCAGATCACCCGGAGGATAGAATGGGAACATATTGGTTTCCATCCATTTGTTTGCTTCAACCGGATCGAGCTTCCAGTTCATGTTGCATGTTGAAACGATTTCAACGAACGCAGTTCCTTTTTTATCTAATGCAGCCTGGAAGGCTTTTGAAATCGATTTGCGACATTTGCGAATAGCAGCGGGCGTGTGAACCGATTGACGTGTAACATACGAGGTTCCGGCAAGCTGAGCAATCAGTTCGGTAATTTTCAACGGATAGCCATTTCGTGAGGCATCGCGACCCATCGGGGTTGTTGATGTTACCTGTCCGAGCAGGGTAGTTGGGGCCATTTGGCCGCCAGTCATTCCGTAGATTGCATTGTTAACGAAAATTACTACAATGTTTTCGCCACGGTTGCAGGCGTGCATGATTTCAGCTGTGCCAATCGACGCCAAATCGCCATCGCCCTGGTAGGTAAAAACTACTTTATCCGGATTTACACGCGCAATCCCGGTTGCAACAGCCGGTGCGCGTCCGTGAGCTGCTTCCTGCCAGTCAATGTCAATGTAGTTGTAGGCAAACACAGCGCAACCAACAGGCGAAACGCCAATTGTTTTTTCTTCAATTCCCAGTTCTTCGATCACTTCGGCCAATAATTTGTGCACAACGCCGTGCCCACAACCAGGGCAATAATGCATTGTATTGTCAGTTAAAAGCTTCGGTTTTTCGTAAACCAGGTTATTTGGATTAATGATTTCTGCCAATTCCATAAATTATCCTCCTATCAGTTTTTGTTCAAGGGCCTGAACCACTTCTCCCGGGCCAGGGACAATTCCTCCCAAACGTCCGTAATATTTAACAGGTATTGAGCATCCGGCAGCAAGCTGAACATCTTCAACCATTTGTCCGGCATTCATTTCAACAACAAGCATTCCCTTTACTTTTTTCGCCAGTTCACCAATTGGTTTTTTCGGGAAGGGGAACAACGTGATTGGCCGAAGAAGTCCGACTTTAATTCCTTTTTCGCGAGCAACATCAACTGCTTTCTGGCAAATACGTGCCGACGAACCGAATGCAACAATCAGGTATTCGGCGTCTTCGCATTGTATTTCTTCATAAAGAACCTCGTCTTCCTCCATTTTTGCGTATTTGCTCTGAAAACGGATGTTGTTCACTTCCATTCTTCCAGAATCGAGTTCGAGCGATGTAATTACGTGGCGTTCGCGGGCGTTTTTGCGTCCGCTGGTGATCCACGATCCGCACCGGGCTTCAATTTCTTCGTCGGTTGAACGAGGGATATAATCAGAAAGAACAACTTTTTCCATCATCTGTCCGATTACGCCGTCGGTTAAGATCATGGCCGGATTGCGGTATTTGAAAGCGAGTTTAAAGCCCAGCTCAACGAAATCGTTCATTTCCTGAACCGACGAAGGAGCCAAAACAATCAGGCGATAATCACCATGTCCGCCGCCTTTGGTTGATTGCCAGTAGTCGGCCTGCGATGGCTGGATCGTTCCCAGGCCAGGGCCACCTCGCTGAACATTCACAATAAGGCAGGGCAATTCGGCTCCGGCCAGATATGATATTCCCTCGGCCATAAGGCTAATTCCAGGGCTCGACGACGATGTCAATACTTTTTTGCCCGAACCGGCAGCGCCATAAAGCATGTGAATTGAAGCGACTTCGCTTTCGGCCTGAAGAACAACCATTCCTGTTTCGTTCCACGGTTCGCGTTCCATTAGGGTTTCCATTATTTCCGACTGGGGAGTGATGGGGTATCCGAAATATCCGTCGCAACCACAACGGATTGCGGCTTCGGCTATCACCTCATTTCCCTTCATTAATCTTAATTCACCCATCTTGTTTATTTACTATTTGATTATTTACTATTTCTTCATTTCACTTAACGATTTGTAATTTACCATTTACCTTGTGCATACCAGCAAATTGCAAATTGTCCAATCGTAAATCATTAGATTTTTACCCGGTAAACGGTGATGCAGGTGTCGGGGCAAACTGTGGCGCAGTTTGAACAACCGATACAAGCTTCAGGATTTTTCATAAACGAGTAGTGATATCCGCGGCCATTCACTTGCTTATTTTGGCCTAAAACATCTTGTGGACAAGCAGCTACGCATAAACCGCAACCTTTGCATGCTTCATTGTCAACCACTACAGCTCCAATAACTTTTGCCATGATTTTTAAAATTTATGTTTTCGTAATCACTGGTGAAACGCCAATAGTTACAAAACTAGTTTTTACAGGTCCACCCATGCGCAACAAAAGTTGCGAAATCAAATCTTATGCAATACCCTTGTGAAAATGTTCCGGTGAATTCCTAAATACGACGCAATGTGCTGTCGCTGAACTCTTGACACAAGGTCGCTATTTTCTGTTACAAACTTTTTTACCCGCTGAAAAGCTGTTAACGACTGAAAGGAATAAACTCTTTTTAATGCCTGAATATAGCTTTCTTCGGCAACTACCCGAACCATGTGCTCTAACTGCGGATTTTGCGAAGTGAGCGTGTCGTATTCACTTTTTGTGATGTAGATAAGCGTCGAATCTTCGTATGCCCTGATTGATTCGGACGATTTCCGCCCGAGCAGAAAGCTTTCGTGGCTGGTTATAACCGCGTGATGTGGTGGGTAAAAAAAGTTAGATATCCATTCCTGTCCGTTTTCGCAGATATAAGTAGAGTAAAGCAATCCGTTGAGAACAATGCCCAATTTTTGCGAATGATCTCCGTAGTCCAGAAATACATCTCCTTTTTTTAAAGTTACCGGGCATTTCTTTACAAAGAAATCTTTCAGCTGGGTTAGCGTATCAGTATATCCTGTAAATAGATGATTAATTCCGGTATTCATCGTTTTACTTGAATGTTTCGTTAAAAATTTTAAGCCGTTGTTCCAAATCGCCAAACTGATCACGTCTCACATGCGAAACACAGGCTCGTAAACCTTCTTTTTCGCTTCCGGTATTTTTTAACGTTATAGCACTTATTCCGTGATACAATAGATTTTCCAACAATTGTCCGCCAGTCATTCCATGGTATCCAATTGTAAAATAGAACCCATCGGCAATTGGTTCATCTCCGTCTTTCTCGTAAACAACATTAAATCCGTTGCCAATAAAGAGGTCTTTCATTATCCTGGCTTTTCGGCCATATTCTTTCACGTCTTCTATAAAATTGAATTCACCGTCGTTTGCAGCTTTAAACATGGCTGCAAGCCCGTGCTGAACAGAGTGTGCAATTCCCGACGAAAGTGCATACAAAACCTGCATTACAATGGTGAAGCCAAATGCTTTGCTACCAAAACGGATTCCGAGGTTTTCATATTGTCGGTTCCAAAGCGAATTCGAAATCGCCATAATTGCTCCACGTTGTCCGGCGTAGGAGAATATCTTCGACGATGATATAAACAATACGTAGTTGTCGGTGTATTTTGCAACGCTCGGCTGGTAAGGCGGGCGCCCCGGTGTGTAAAAATCTTTTCTGAAGTCCATGCCAAAATAGGCCAGATCTTCCATGACGATAATGTCGTATTTTGTTGCCAGTTCACCAATAATCTGGAGCTCCTCGTCTGTCAGGCATATCCAGCTTGGATTGTTGGGATTTGAATAAACTATGGAATTGATATTTCCTTTGGATAAATATGATTCGAGTTTAGCCCGAAGTTTCAACCCGCGGAATTCGAACACGTCAAATGATTCGAATTTGTTTCCCATCACAGTCATTTGCTGTTTCTGTACAGGAAATCCGGGGTCGATGAAAAGCGTTGTGTCTTTTTGTTTGTCAACATTCCCGGCGACCAGCAAAGCAGCAAAAGTTCCCTGCATCGATCCGCAAGTTGGAATACAGCTTGCAGGGGCAACATCTACATCCATAAACAGTTTGATGAAACGGGAAGCTTCGTATTTGAGCGGCTTTATTCCATCCATCATCGGATAAATTGAAGCAACACCTGATTCGAGTGCTTTGATTTCGGCCTCGACACCAACCTTTGCAGGCGGAAGTCCGGGGACTCCCATCTCCATGCGAATATATTTTACTTTGCTTTCTTCCTCGATAAAGTTTACCAGGGCAACAATTTCCCTGATCGATGCTTTTCCGAGATCTTTTATCTGGAGTTGATCAATGTATTTCTTTACAATTTCGGGACTAACAGGTGTATTTTCCATTAGAAAAGCTGTAAATTTTGAGTAAAAATAAATAAAGAATTCGCTATAAATCAAATTGCTTTAGAGTATTGCAAAACAGGTTTCGCAATTCGGAAATGCAAGCGATCAACGAATTTAAATTTGAAAGCAGGCGTTGCTTTAATCTTTTGATTTGACAGAAAAACAGGTTGAAAATTGAACCTGAATTTTATCATGTTTCTGCAAAAAGCTAGAATCCGAAAGCTGGTTTGATGCTTTTTACCCAGTTAGCTACCCGTTCGTCGGTCAGTTCAGGTTCAAAATCTTCGTCAATTGGAAGTCCAATAAATTTACCGTCGATAATAGCTTCAGAATCGTCGAATTCATAACCAGCAGGATCAACCTGTCCAACTATTTTTGCCCCTTTTTTCTCAAGCTCTTTTGCCAAAACGCCCATTGCATTTACAAAGTAGCTTGAGTATGTAATGTGGTCGCCAAGTCCGAAGATAGCCACTGTTTTTCCGGAGAAGTCAACTTTTGAAATATTGGGGAAAAACTTGCTCCAGTCGGTATTTGAATAATTTGAGTCCCAGGTTTCTTTTCCAACAGTCGAAATGCCAAAGATAATCAGGCTGTATTTTTCAAGATCGGTTGCTGAAGCATCGTTTACCGAAATCAATTCAACATTTTCTTCACCAAAGGCTGCTTTCACTTTTTCAGCAACACGGTTAACAGAACCCTTTAATGGGCCAAAGAATAAACCAATTTTGCTCATATTATAATGTTTTTTTACTGTTTATGAATAGCAATATCACCGCGAACATATTCTCCTAAAATGGCGAGACTCGACACATTTTTCAGGATAATATGAATAGCGCGTTCGTAATTTGTTAACTCGTCCCACTCAATGTCAACATGAAATGTATATTCATTCGGCTTTCCAACAATTGGAACTGACTGAATTTTCGTCAAGTTTATTTTATGTTCTGCAAAAATATTCAGAACTTTTGCCAGCGAGCCATAGAAGTGCCCAACCTCGAAGCAAAGCGAGGCCTTGTTGGTGCCTTCTGTTGGGTTTCCGTGCTTGGCCAAAATCAGAAAGCGGGTATAATTTTTCTTGTTTGATTCGATGCCTTTGTCGATTATCTCAAGCCCATACAGGCCAGCCGAACGTAAATTACTGATAGCTGCCGCATTTTTTATTTGCTCGTCAGAAATTAGCTTGGCAACTTTGGCATTGTCGCCTAATTCTTTACGTTCTGCATTCGGAAAGTATTTTTCGAGGTATTCGGTGCACTGCATAAAAGACACCGGATGCGAATAAATTTCCTTGATGTCTTTTTTCTTCACTCCAGGATAAACCATCAGGTTCATTTGGATATGAATAAATATTTCACCTATTATTCGGAGGTGGTAGTCGCGAATGAGTCCGTAATTTTGGAGAAGGCTACCTGCAATCGAGTTTTCGATCGCCATAACAGCAATGTCAACCTGATCGCTGTCGATTAATTCACAAACTTGTTTAAAAGTCTTACACTCAACAATTTCAATGGCTTCATTGCCAAAATATCTTGTTGCAGCATCTTCGTGGAACGAGCCCGCTATTCCTTGTATGGCAACTTTCTTCATTAGTCAAGTAATATTAAAATGTCCCGAAATACCGGGACATTTTTTATAAATTGTAATTTTTCCCGGAATTTCGAGGTACAAAGATAACAAACTATAAGCTTTTGGTGTTTGGTCGAGCTTTAAACAATAGTTTATTACCAAATATTATCCCGGGCGAAACAGAATGTAAACTTTAAATTATATTTTGTACATGTCGCTTGCCTTCACCAAATCTATTTGATGGGCGTGAAAAACTTCAATACATTTCTCAATATTATCGGGCTTTAGTACAATATTGGCCGACGTTTCGTCCATCGAATAAGCATACAGATATTCGATAACAACATTCTCGGTGGCCAGGATATTGAGCGCTCTGGCCAAAGCGCCCGGTTCGTTGGGGCTGTTAAGGCAAACTACATCGGTTAAACGGGCCGAAAAATCAGCTTCTTTTAAAATGAGCAGCGCTTTTTCAGGTTCGGTAACGATTACACGCAGAATCCCAAACTCCGATGTGTCGGCAACACTAAACGCCGACATGTTTATTCCGGCATTTCCCAGTAATTGGGTGACTTCATTTAATCGGCCGGTTTTATTTTCAAGAAATACTGATAATTGTTTGATAATCATAGATATTTTCTCCTATAATTTGCGGTTGTCGATTACTCGTTTTGCTTTTCCGGCAGTGCGTTCAATGGTTTTTGGTTCAACCAGTTTTACATCCACCGAAATACCAAGTGTACTCGAAAGTCTGTGGGTTATTTTCTTACGCAGTGCTTCGAGTTGCTTGATTTCGTCGGAGAAGAATTGTTCCTGAACTTCGACCATCAGCTTCATCGTATCTAAGTTACCATCTCTTTCAACAATTATCAAGTAGTGTGGCGATGTTTCGCTCATTTCGAGCAATACGGATTCTATTTGAGACGGGAATACGTTCACTCCGCGGATAATAAGCATATCGTCTGAACGACCTTTACATTTTTCCATGCGCACCAGCGTACGGCCACACTCGCATTTGTCGTAAATCAGTCGGGTTAAATCGCGGGTGCGATAGCGAATAAGAGGGATTCCTTCTTTGGTGATTGTAGTGAAAACCAGTTCTCCTATTTCGCCTGCTGGTACTGGTTGAAGTGTTTCGGGGTTGATAATTTCAGGAATGAAATGATCTTCCATGATGTGCATACCTGTCTGATATTCACATTCGCACGAAACGCCCGGCCCCATAATTTCGCTTAATCCGTATATGTCGATGGCTTTGATGCCAAGTGAGGCTTCAATTTCTTTGCGCATGTTTTCTGTCCATGGTTCAGCACCAAAAATACCAACACGAAGTTTCAACCGGCTTTTGTCAATTCCCTTGGCTTTAAGTTCTTCGCCAAGATGTAGAGAATATGACGGTGTACAGGCGATTACCGTTGTTCCAAAATCTTCCATTAACTGAAGCTGCTTGTCCGTGTTTCCTCCTGAAATTGGGATAACCGACGCGCCAAGATTTTCGCAACCATAGTGCAGCCCAAGTCCGCCAGTGAAAAGTCCATATCCGTATGCCACCTGAACGATGTCTTCGCGGTGAACACCGGCCATGCACAAGGCGCGGGTAACCATTTCGGCCCAGGTGCTAAGGTCTTTACGCGTGTAGCCTACAACTGTAGGTTTGCCGGTGGTTCCAGAAGATGCGTGGATACGCACAATTTCGCTCATCGGAACGGTAAACAATCCAAATGGATAGTTGTCGCGCAGGTCGGTTTTAAGCGTGAATGGCAATTTAACCAAATCGTCAACTGACTTGATGTCTTCAGGAACAAGACCGGCTTCCTGCATTTTCTGCCGGTAACTTGGTACATTGTGGTAAATTCGTTGAACTGTATCTTTCAGCCTTTCTGATTGAATGGCCCGCATTTCTTCCCTGCCGGCACATTCTATTTTTTCATTCCAAATCATTTCTGTTTATGATTTACAAAATTTCTATTTGCTGTTTCCATATACTTTTTCGTCGGGCATGATCCTTAATCCGGCGATCTGAAGTTTTTCCCGTGCTTCGGTTACATTATCTGTATCGATAACAAAGTAGGCCGATTGATGCGCGTTACCCGAACGTCCATAAGCATTGGTGAAATTTACTTCGGCTTTTACAATTTCTTTAAGCAATTCATCCAACCCGCCAGGTTGATCAATAATTTCAATAACCAGTATTTCGCGTAAGGCAGCCGATAAACCTTTCTCTATTAACAATGTGTGGGCGTGAATAGGATCGGAAACGACCAGGTTGAGAATGCCCCAGCCATTTGCTGTGTGATTCAGATTCATGGTGCGTATATTAATGCACGCGTCTTTCAAAACGGCAGTTACCCTTTCGAGGTGCCCGATTTTATTTTCCAGAAATATGGAGACCTGGTATGCCATGAGATTTATGAATTATAATTTATGAATGATGAATGAAAAAGCTTTTGCCTTTTCACTTTTATCTTTTGCCTTGGCTTTACGAATTTAGAGCTTTTCGCAGTTCTTTTACCCTGACGGCTTTCCCTTCCGGTTTTGGCAACGATCCCGGTTCAACCAGTTTTACGATTGGCTTAACCAAAACCTCGTCGCGAATTTGAGCCGTGATCTGTTTCGCAACTCTGTCGAGGCGTGAAATGTCTCCGGTGAACCAGTCTTTTTTCACTTCAACTTCAATGATCATTTCATCGTTTCCTTCAATAGTGTCAAGCGTAATAAGGTAGTCGGCTCCCACTTCAGGAATTTTCATTAAAACGCCTTCAATTTGCATTGGGAAAATATTGCATCCTTTCACGATAAACATATCGTCAGAACGACCTGTGATTCGGTCGAGGCGGGCATGAGTGCGGCCACATGGGCAATCGCCCGGCAAAATGCGGGTTAGGTCGCGGGTGCGGTAGCGGATTAATGGCATGGCCTGACGGTCGAGTGTTGTCATTACCAGTTCTCCGACTTCTCCGTCAGCCACTGGCTCAAGGGTTTCCGGATTAATAATTTCGATCAGGTAGGCATCTTCCCAAATGTGTAATCCATTTTGGAATGTACATTCAAAAGCTACTCCCGGACCATTCATCTCAGTCAGTCCAAAAGAATTGTATGCCTTTACGCCATACATTTCTTCAATTCGTTTGCGTTGCTCTTCTGTGTGCGGCTCGGCGCCTATAACAAAAGTGTGCAATTTAGTATCTTTCTTCGGATCAAGTCCTTCTTCAATAAACACTTCGTACAAGCGATTCAGGTAGCTTGGAATGGCATGGGCAACGGTAGTTCCGTAGTCCATCATCAGCTTAATTTGCCGTGGACTATTTCCTGCTCCTGCCGGAATACTCAGGCAGCCCAGGCGTTCAACTCCATACTGAAACCCCAGACCTCCTGTAAATAAGCCATATCCGCAGATATTCTGAAAAACATCAGTGTCGCGAACCCCAGCGCAAAATAACGAGCGTGCCATCAGGTTGGCCCAAGAATCGATATCGTGCCTGTTATGGAAAATTACCGTAGGGTTTCCGGTTGTTCCGCTGGTGCTGTGTAACCTGATTAACTCCTTGGTCGGTAACCCAAGAAAACCATATGGAAAATTTTCACGGAGATTTTGTTTCGTGGTAAATGGTAGTTTTTGAATATCAGCAACCGATTTTACGGAATCGGGCGACAATCCCATTTGTTTGTACAAGTTCCCGTAATACGGAGAATTCATTGCTGACTGAATTGTTGTTTTCAGCCTGCTAACCTGAAGTTTTTTGAGCTCGGTTCTATTTAGGGTTTCAAGTTCCTTTTGCCAATACATAGTGGTTAGTTTTTAAAAAGAGTACATCAATACGAGCAACGCTCTTTTGTTCGTTGCATTTATATGGCTGGCATATAGCCCATCCGAAAGATCAATATTTCCAGTTCCATATTTGGCTGTAGTAATTTCGTATTCAAAAATGAATCTGAGTTTTGATATGTTGGCAGCAAAATGTGGCGCAATCCTATACATGGATGCAACGTTTGGCAATAGGCCCGGTGTTACAACCGATGGGGCAGAAGACGTTCCGAAGTTATAGAGAGCATCAACAGTGCCAAGGTTTTTCATGTAGCCACCGAAAAATCCAATTTGATATTTTTTCCCGTAAATGGCATTGATGTAACTTGAAAATGAATTATACGGTGTATAGGTTAATGCTCCGGTATTTTTATCGAGCGATTTTATGCCATATCCTCCGGGTATGTTTAAATGGGTCATGTTTTGGCCCAACGTGGCTTTTGCTCTTATCGTGAATAGTTTTTTTACATATTGACCATAGCCAACAAACGAAACTGCTTTCACTTTATCATCCGACACAAATTTTCCACTTGTTCCAACGGTGTACAAAGTTGGAAGAATGTATTTCAGACTTGTTCCTGCACCCAATGTGCATCCACCATCATTGAGTTCGACGTTGGCGATCAACTCAGGAATTCCGCCATTACGGCTGTAAACATCGGCTTTTTCAATTGTATAATTTTCGATTTTCGAGAACCCATACGATTTATACTGAAACTCGGCAACAGCGGCAGCGGTTAAAATTAATTTCGATGTAGGTTTATAATCGAATCTAATTTGGGGGCTTCGGTTAAATGGCTGAAAAGGACAACCAGTATTTAGCCCGGCAACAGTTGGGAACACTTTACCGCTCCAGAAAGGATGCCAGGTTTGACCAACCAGCAACGAGCTTTTTGCCCATGTAAAAGTCATATTTGCCTGACGAACACGGAACAACGCCGGGTTATTCGCAAGGTCGCCGGCAAAGTCGGCTTCTATGTTGGCTGTTGTTTTTGCGTTTAAAATAGTTGGACCAACCATTCGGACGCCAAGGCGTGTTGCCATCGAAGCAAAATTGTAGGTCGGAGTTTCATTAATGTGTTTGCCATTCGAATCTAAACCCACAAAATTGGGTGCAATAAAAAACAGTTCGTTTCCGGCGTTTAGACCTTTATAACTATCGAAAAAAGATTCAAAACGAACGAAACCATAAAATTCAGAAGTTACTTCTTTGGGTTTATCCTGGCCGAGAACAGTTATGGCGCATAGAACAGAAATCAGAAAGAAAAGCTTTTTCATTAAAGTTCAGGTTCTTACATTTGCCCAAACTACATCAAAAGCAGGGCAATGGCTCTTTACGAGTCGGGTTAATTTTTTGGTTTTTAATTCAATGTTTCCCTGGTATTTTCTGAAAGGATATCTACCTGAAACGGAATCCAAAAGTATAAGTTTTATCTGATACTGCAAACTTGATTGTTAGGAGGTTGTAAGTATTTTTAACGTTATTCTTTCAGTGTAGAAGTTGAAAGCCGTTATAATAAATCAATTAAAACAAAATTGATTATTTGATTTAAAAACAGAAAGATGGTAATTTAGATTGATTTTGAATTATTGGCGATCTTTTGGTAGGTTTCGTCTGATAACAGATGCCCCGGTAAGTTTCAGAAATGGAATTTTTTGTCCGAAGATTCAGGTTCTAAAACATGTGTTATTGATCATATTTGCAGAAAAGGAAGTTAATTGATTAGAAGCTAGGCTGATAAAAACAAGGAAAAATACGATAAAGGGTGATAATTTCTTTGCCGGAACGTATTTTGAATCAAAATATAACTACATTTGGCGAATATATTTATCCATTATTTAAACAGTTATTTATGAACATTTTTGTTGGCAGCCTTCCCTTTAAAATTGTGGAAAGCGAATTACAGGAAATTTTTGAAGAATACGGAGAAGTAACTTCCGTAAAGATTATTACTGACAAAGCTACAGGCAGATCAAAAGGCTTTGGTTTTGTTGAGATGACTAATGAAGAAGAAGCTAAAAAAGCAATTGAAGAACTGAATAACGCAGAAGTTGAAGGCCGCACAATTGTTGTAAATAAAGCTGAAGAAAAGAAAGAAGGCAGCCGTCCTAGCGGTGGTTTCCGTGGTGGTAATTCAGGTGGTGGTTTCCGTGGAGGTAACTCAGGTGGTTTCCGTGGAGGTAACTCAGGTGGTGGCGATCGTGGTGGATACCGCGGTGGCAATTCAGGTGGTGGTTTCAACAAAGGTGGTTTCAACCGCGGTGGTGGTTCAAGCGCTGGTGGAAGCAGAAGATCTGAATATTAATCTATTTCCTGTATTTAATGTGCTTTTAACGTAAGGTTGCAAAACCTTACAATTACATAAAAGGCTAATAAGTTAAGGTGTTTCACCAAGATTTATTAGCCTTTCGTTTTTTATCTTTATATTTTTTTGGTAATTTATTCAATAAAAAATTAATATGCTTTATAAGAAAATTTACAAAGCTTTTTTTAACGCTGAATTACCTGAAGATGGAAACGAAACAATAAAAGATGAAATCTTAGCTCGATTTAGCACTGTTTATCTCTTTTTTTCAATTGTTGGGGTATTAATTTTAATGCGTTTACTTTTGATAATTTACCAAACGCCAACGTATTGTTTAAACAAAAACGTCAAGATTGATTTTGAGAAGGCAATCAAATCAAACTGTAGCTTCGACGACTTAAAGATCATATTTGATAGAAAAGAAAGAGTAAATATCAGTGGAAAAGTTTTTAGTGCGGATCAATTTTATCAAGAATCAACTGACCTCTCAATGATATTGGAAGAAATGATCTACGATTCATATACAGGATCTATCGATACAGTATTCATAAAACAACTCAAAAATTTCAGCAAGGAATATAGAGAGAAATTTCCCTTTGAAAAGCTTTCACAATCACAAAAAGAACTGTTTCTCAACTTGGAAAAAAAGGCTGGGGACTCCTATCCTTTAATACAGGAGTCAATTTTATCAGTATCTGAAGAAATTTATAGTCAAAATAAAGTAATCCAATTTTACCTAGATAAATCATATCAAAGCTATGTCATTTCGATTGTCGCTTTGGTTCTAACTATTATTCAAGTAATCCCATATTTTAGAGAGAAAATAAAATATTATATTCAAAAATACTCGGATAAAAAATGAGATTTAACTCTAAACCAAGAATAAGGAACTTATAAACTATTCTTATGAAACCGAACTCTTTTCTATCCTAATTCTCGCATCAACAGCCACCAATTTTTCGCCATTCCCGAGCAGCGGATTGATATCCAGTTCTTTAATTTCTATGGCAAAGCGCAAAAGTGTTGATAAGCGAACCATTATTTCAGCAAATTTTCGCTCGTTTACTCCTGCGTGACCACGATAACCTTTAATTAATTTATACGCCCGCAGGTTTTTTATCATAGAAGCCGCATCACACATTGTAAGTGGGGCAAGGCCCGAGGTAACATCCTTAAATACTTCGACAAAAATGCCACCCATACCGCATAAAATAATATGCCCGAAGCGGTCTTCGTATTTCGCGCCGAGGAATAATTCGGTACCCGAAGCCATTTCGGCCATCAAAACAGCTGTGGTGTCCTTAATTTTTATCAGTCGTTTGAATTCGTGCTGAACAGTTTCCTGATCGTGAACATTTAAAACTACTCCGCCCACATCTGTTTTGTGAATTGGGCCAACTACCTTCATTACCAACGGAAATCCCAGATTTGAGGCGGCCTCTGCAGCCAGTTCTTCAGTATTTACGGTAATTTCGCGAACCATCGGTATTCCAGCGGCAGCAAAAAGCCGGTGAATAGTTTCGGGCGATTGGAATCCATCTTCCGCGTTTTCTATTATTCGGCGAATTTCAGGAATGTCCACATTGTCCAGAAATATTTTTTCTTCTGAAGGGCGGGATGCTTTCAATATACTGGTCAAGGCTTTACCGAGCAAAACTTCGTCAGGAAACATTACGTTGCCTTCAGAAATGAAATAGGCCATGTCGTCTTTCACGTTGATGAGCGAGGGCAAAATGGGGAAAATTGGTTTTCGGCAGGTTTGCATTTTGTCGTTCAGAACCTGATAAACGTCGCGAACAGGCGTCAGTCCCGGGCTTCCGAAGATAACGGCCATGCCGTCGATGTTGTCGAAATCGTTTTCGCAGGCGTCAATAATTGCTGCCAACTGTTCGGCATTTCCCGTTGCCAGGAAATCGATTGGGTTTTCGACTGATGAACCTGCAAAAAGCTGATTCTTCAATTTTGTTTTAGCAGCACTGTCTTCAATGTGCGGAATATGCAGTCCGCCGCTTTCGAGCGCATCAGTAAGCATAACTGCTGGTCCGCCGGCGTGGGTTATAATTGCGAGTCGCTTGCCTTTCATTGGCTTGCAATGGAAAACGTTGGCTACGGTTGTTAATTCTTCGCGGCCAAAACAGCGAACGATTCCGGCCTTCCGGAACAATGCTTCAACGGCAAGATCGGAGTTGGCCATTGCGCCTGTATGCGAGGCAGCAGCACGGCTTCCGGCTTCGCTGCTTCCGGCTTTTATTGCTGCTATTTTACAGCCTTTTCGTATTAGCGACGAGGCGTGTTTCAACAGTTTATCAGGATTTTTTATGCTTTCGATGTACAATAATTTGACGCGGGTGCTTGTCGCAGGATTAAAAACCTCGTCCATGAATTCGAGAATTTCTTCAACTCCGTTTTGTGCTGAGTTGCCAACTGAGAAGACGCTGGCAAAATGTAATCCTTTGGGTATTCCGGATTCCATAATAAACACGGCAGTAGCACCTGAACTTGAAATCAGGTCGCAGCTCATTTGCTCGAGCTTGGGTATGGGCGTGGTAAAAACGCTGGTGTGCGCGTAGGTAATTACTCCGATGCAGTTCGGCCCAATTAGCGACGCGTTATTCTCGTTGCATATTTTTACAATTTGTTGTTCGAGCTGGCGTCCTTCTTCACTTTCTTCGCTGAATCCGGCAGAGATAATGATAAATCCTTTGGTGCTCTTTTGCGTGGCGAGAATTTTCACAGCTTCGACGCACAAAGCAGCAGGAATTGCTAAAACAGCCATTTCAACAGGTGGCAAATCTTCAACAGATTTATGGGCTTTTATGCCTTGAACATCGTCGGAAACTGGATTGACTACAAAAAGATCGCCCTGAAAATTGTTGTCTTTAAGGTTTTTCAGAAGTTTTCCTCCCGGTTTGGTAATGTTGTTTGAAGCGCCAACAACAACAATGCTTTTAGGCTCAATTAATTCTTTTGTTATCATATACCAGTTTTTAGGAATGGAAACAAAGGTAGCAAAAGCGGGTTCAGCAGGAACTGATTTTTATTCGCATTTAAGTATTGACCACCCAAATAAAAATGCCTTTTGTTCAGATTTTTAATATTAATATTGCTATGATCAATTCTGAATAGTGATGCCAAATTCTTCTTCGCAAAAAATAGTAGTGCTGTGCGATTTCTCCGACAAGATGAAAGAGGTTATTGTTCATGGTGTTCGGATGGCTGATGTTTTAAAGAAGGAGCTTTGCCTTACTGCATTCTGGAAAAAGACAGAGGAAAAGAAGGTGCTTCAGGAGAAATTGGCGCAAACTTCGGGAGTGTTAAAATCGACGCTTCCTTCGTTGGAAATTTCCTGGTTGTTGCTTCAAAAGTCGTTGGTTAGCAATATTCAAAAGCTGGTTGACGAATTTGAGGCGGTATTGTTTGTGCTCCATCAAACCGATATTGATTGGGCAATGAGCGCGTTTCGTGAAAGCGGTGTGGCATTTCTATTTGTAAAAGGAGAGGAGCCTCGCTTTTTAAGTTACAAAAATGTTTTGGTGCCTGTCGATTTCAGGAAAGCATCGAAAGACACTTCGTTGTGGGCTTCGTACTTCGGAAGGTTCAACAAAGCGCAGATAAGTTTAATTTATGCTCACGAAACCGAGCGTGAGCGGGCTGCAAAGCTAACGCGAAACGTAAATTTCTTTCGCAAGTTTCTTTCAAGTTTAAATGTCAGTCATCGCGTTAGCGCAGGAAAGGCAACGAGTTGGCGAATATACGACGAAGCCATTGACCGGATTGACGAATTTTCCGGAGACGTGCTGATCATTTCGGGAAGCAGCAACATTACTTTAATAGACCTGATTATTGGGCTTCCGGAGAAGAAACTTTTGCGAAAAGCTGGAAATTTGCCGGTGTTGATGATTAATCCCAAAAAAGACATTTGTGTTTTGTGCGACTAGGCTGGGTTTTTACCGGCTCAAATTTCGGGTGAATTGTATTCCGTACTGAATGTCGGGGGCATTGTTTACTAAAGGATAGTCTTCGCAAATGGTGAAGTACATCGCTGATTTTTTGCCTTTTACACCCCAAAAGAAATACGGTTTAAGCGAGAAGTAATACATTGATGCAGCAGTGAGTTTTGACAATCGCGGGGTTTTGCTGACAACCGTTCCGTCCCAAACTTGGCCGTTTTTCAGGTAAGCAATACCCAGATCGCGGTAATTGTCCTGCGTATCGTTATAAATATTCCCTTTCAAAAAAGAGTCCTGGTAGTTGCAGATTAGTCCAAACGTTAAGGTTCGGTTTTGCTTAGACACCAGGTTTATTGACATATATGATTTGGCTGCCAACCGAAATTTGCGGTCGATCAAATCTGGGGCATCTCCAAAACTTGCGACAGAGTTATTGCTGACCGAGCCATCGACAGCCAAATCGGTGTAGAACCTCGTTGAAATTCGCTGGCGATAAAAGAAGCTGGCCGACAAACCACCTGCAACTTTGGGATAGTAATTGTTGAGCGGAATAATGAAATGCGTTCCAGCTTGAAGAGTTAAGATTGACAACGGTTTTTCCTTTTGCCAAAGCATTTGGTAAAAATTTAGGTCGAGTGTTCCGAGGAAAGTTTTTGGTTTGTCAATTTGTATGTTTCTGCCGTTTTCGTCTTCATAATATAGCTTCGACTGGTTGAATGGAAATTGTTTTCTGCCAAAATTGTCTTCGAGTCCAACCCAGGTGTGAATTTTCTCGATGAACCGATCACTGGCAAAATAATACAATGGAGAACTTCCGCCCGACAATATATAAGTGTTGAGTTTTATTACCGCCGAGCTTTTCCCCCGGAAATGCGTTTTGTAAGTAAAACTCAGGTTTTGCAAAACTCCATCGCTTGCAAAGGTCTTTTGTTTCGTTACAATACCTTGATCTTCGAAGTATTGTGGCCGGTCGGTAACATACAGTGAGTTGACTACTATCCGCTGTTGTGCAGTTAAATTTTGCGGGTAATAAACAGTTGACTGTGGGTGCCAGGTATTTCCGAAGGAATAAGCGACAGCGAACTCAGAACTTTTGGTGTTTGTGAGATTTCCGATGTAAAATGGAGTATTGAATGTGAAAATGCCAAACCCGTGCAACGGATTTACTTCAGTAAATAATATGTCCTTTGCCTGGCCCAAAGATACTACTTCCGCCGTTTGCGCGAACAAGGAGACATTAATCAACAGCGCACAAACCAACAGTGGTAGTTTCGGGAATCGGGATGGATGGGTTAAAAGCGTCATTCAAATTACTTCCTTAGGAACAAGAATATTTGCCTTAATCTACGATCTGCATTTCGTTCAGCAAATACCCGGCTCCGCCTACCTTGTCGGTTACAAACAAGGCATAACGAATATCGAGAATAATGTTTCGGCAACGATCCGGATCGAACATCAGGTCGCTCATTGTTCCTTCCCAGCAACGGTCGAAATTTACGCCAATTAAATTACCATCGGCATCGAGAACAGGGCTGCCTGAATTTCCGCCGGTGGTATGATTGGAGGCAAGGAAACAAACATGTAACTGCCCGTTTTCGGCATAGCGTCCATAGTCTTTTTTTGCATACAAGTCGCGCAGCACCTGCGGAATGTTATAATCGTAAATGTTGGGATTGTCTTTTTCAATGATCCCGTCAATGGTAGTATAGTAATCGTAACTGGCTCCGTCCATTGGTTCGTAGCCTTCAACTTTCCCGTATGCAACCCGCAGCGTTTTATTTGCGTCGGGCCATAGCGGATGCCCTTGTTTCATTTCCATAATTGCGGCGATGTATGTTTTCATCGTAGAATCAATTTGTTTCTGAAGGGAGTTGAAAGTTGGCTCAACGGTTTTTTCGTAATTACTTTTTAAACTTTTGAACATCACGAACATTCGATCTTTATTCAATTTTTTGAATGTTTTCGAGTTGATATTCATCGCGAGATTTGTCAATGCTGGCTGGTTTGCAAAAACAGAATTCTCGTAGAGTTTTGCCAGTTCTTCGCGGCCGGTGTTTTTCATCAACGATTTAAAGTCTTCAGGAAGATAAGCCGGATCGGCATGTCTGGCATAATAATCAATCAACGAAACAAACACTTTTTCGTCGGTGCTTTTATTATACTCATTGAAGTAGTCGGCCAGTCGCTGCCGGATTCCCTTCTGTATCTTCTGGCGATCGGCTTCTGGCATCGAATTCCATTTACTTTCTATTGCTTCAAAAGTTGAAATAATAGAGAAAATATCTGTTCCGCGTTGCACAACCTCGGTGTAGAAATCGTTGGCTTTGGTATATGGGGCAAGCTGTTTGTAAAGATTTTCGAGAGTTGGCAGCACCTCGCCAAACTGTTTTTTTCGCTCGTCGCTCGCATTAACCCAGGTAGAGAAATCTTTTTCAAATTGCAGTTTTGTTTCAATGGCATTTAACCGGCGAAGTCCTTTTATTTCGCCTTGCCATTTTTTCCAGGCATTGCTTGTCGCTGCATACTTTGCAGAATACTGAATGCGGATTTCCCGATCTCTTTCCATGTCGGCAGAAAGAACATTTAATTTCAGGTCGCGGATTGCAATTTTATCCGGATCACCTTGTTCCATAATTTGTTTGATGGCTATTGCCGGCAGATACTCCTGAGTTTTTCCCGGATAACCAAACACCATCGTGAAATCGTTGGCATGTACCCCTTTCAAAGAGATTTTAAAGAATTTCTTTGGTTTATACGGAACATTGTCAGGCGAATATTTGGCGGGCTGATTGTCTTTATTGGCATATATGCGGAACAACGAAAAATCGCCTGTATGGCGCGGCCACATCCAATTGTCGGTATCGCCGCCAAATTTTCCGATTGACGATGGCGGTGCACCAACCAGCCGCACATCGGCAAAAACTTCGTACACGTACAAAAAATACTGATTGCCGTTGAATAGCGGTTGAACGATGGCTTCGTATCTATCGTTTTCAGCTGCTTGTTTTGCTATTTTCTTTGTATTCCGGGTTATAATTGTTTGTAGCGAATCGGCTGGTTTATCATTGGTCCCGTTTAAAACAAGGCTGGTAACATCTTCCATTCGATTCAGGATACGGGCAGTCAACCCCGGATTAGTTAGTTCTTCCTGCCTGCTCTTCGCCCAAAAGCCATTGGTTAAATAATCGTGTTCCAGAGAGCTATGGTTCTGAATAGCATCGTAACCACAATGATGGTTTGTGATGAACAGCCCGTCGCCCGAAATCAATTCGGCAGTACATCCGGTTCCGAAAAGGACCACGGCATCTTTCATACTGGCGTGATTAACGCTGTATATATCTTCGGCAGACAGCTTAAAACCCATCTGCTTCATTTCTTCAATATTGTATTTTTCTAAAAGGGTGGGAATCCACATTCCTTCTTTGCCAACAGAACGAAAAACCAGCAAAAAAGCTAATGCGGCAACGAGCGACAGTTTTTTGAACATTCTTTTCAGTTTTTATTTGGAATGCCAAAAATAGTAATCTAAAAGTTGAACAGCAGGGATTTGAAAGATAAAATTGTTGGATTTTCAAATTTTGTACACAAGCATAAAGCCTCGTAGTCACTGTTACTTCAGTTCTGTAGCCGTATGAAGGCCTGAGGCAATGATCGTTTTCTCAATATTGTCTTTGTTTACAATTGCGGCATCAAGCAAAACTGACTTCACCAGAAATTTGCCGTTGCTTTCGCTTGTAAATTTCATTTCAGGTGTTTTCCCTTTGGCCACCATAACTGCAATTTCAGAGGCAGTAGCGGCCATCTGTTTTAGCGGCTTCAATATGTCGCATGTTTGTTCTCCGGACAAAATTGCTTTAATGTTGCTTACCTCTGCATCCTGCCCTGCAACCAGTATTTTCCCTGAAAGTCGTTTTTCTCTCAAAACGTCGAGCACGCCGGTGGCAATGGCGTCGCTGCCTGCAATAATTGCTGCAATGGAGTCACCAGATTGTTCCAGAATTTTTGCTGTATGCAGCGCTCCCTCAGCGGGAGTCCATGCTTCTGTG
>Ga0116170_10001357_pt1 | contig 24710 bp, 18 predicted proteins | sample AD_JPNHW1_MetaG_FD_89797 | JGI IMG/M metagenome (GOLD analysis project Ga0116170, IMG submission 89797) | Active sludge microbial communities of municipal wastewater-treating anaerobic digesters from Japan - AD_JPNHW1_MetaG | ecosystem: Engineered > Bioreactor > Anaerobic > Digestate | place... | reverse complement strand
ATCAAGTTTTTTTTCAATCTCCTTCAGATGCCCCGCAAATTTTGCTGAAATTTCCGGTATGTCAATTTTTAAAGCCGGAAGCTCAGGGCAGGTCTCCTCTGCTTTTTTTATATCATTAAGGTTCTTCAGAAAAGTTTTCATGCCTTCATTTATACCGCGAATCAGCGCTATAAATGAAACTGATTGTTTGAGCCCTCCGGCCAGAGAATGGAACACCATGTTAAGTTCGCCTGCTTCAATAAGGCTCCCTTCTATATCTTTCCGGTTTTTTGAAAACGGTTCCCCGCAGAAATTACAGAAGAAATAATTTTTCTCATTTTTCGAAGAACAGCGCCGGCATTTGCTGATATCAGTTATACCGGTCGCGGAGTATAGGAATTTTTCATCTCCATGAAGTGATGCCAGCGACTCGGAAAATGCCGCTTTTTTTATAAGTATGTCCATGTCGGAGGTAAGGCTTTTAATTTTTTCCGCAGTGAGAGAAAAGTCCGTATAAAGATTATTCCATTTTTCACGGGCTTCAGAATCGAGTCTGAGAAGTTCTTTCTCTTTATCTATCCATTTATTTCTTACTGATTCTATTTCTGAAATAAGAACTTCTCTTTTTTTAAGAAGGATTTCTTTCTTTTTATCAATTTTTTTCATATTGAAAAAGTTTGTAATAAATCCGAAACCTGTATTAAGTTCATCAATTTTTTTATTGAATTCTGATATTTCATTCTCAAGCGAATTGATTTCAGCTATTATCTTCTCATCGCTTTTATCGGATTTATTATTTTCTTTTTTAAGATTATTGAAGTCTGAAAAACTTTTTCCGCTTAAAGTTTTAATTTCATTTTCAAGTTTTTCCTTCTGTTCGGAAAGTTTTTTGAGATTCAGTTTAAACTTTTTACCCTGTTCATAAAGATTTTTATTAAAGAGCGATTTAACTTCAGATGGAAATTTTTCCGGATTTTTAAAATACTCATTCTGCAGAAATTCAATTTCCGAAGTACGGACTTTAATCACATTATTGAAATTGCTGTTGAAGTGTTCCTGAATTTTACTCAGCTTATCATCAATATCGGTTACTGTTACTATAGCTGACTCAAGGAATTCAACCATACTGTTAAGAGTTCCCATCTTTTCACCTCCCGCGCGAATCGATTCCTTCGACGCCCTTTGTTCTGACTCTTAATCTGTTCTCAAGTGACCAGAATAAATTACCAAGGAATGGCCTCTTCCTGTTGACTTTTTCTATCTCGCGGAACGAACCGGCATTCTCCCAGTAGAGCGGGCATGCTCCGGCACAGAGAATTTTTAAACTGCATTTTTTACACACAGGAGGGATGTATCTTTTTTCACGAAAATAGAGAGCTTCATCGCTGTTCCATATATGAGTGAATGAATCTTTAAGCAGGTTTCCGATCCCCCTGCTGTAGCTTGAACACGGGATTACCTCACCTGCCGGATTGATTGAAAGAAGTCCTGAAATACAAGCACAGGACTTTGAACCGAGATTGTGATCGACAGGATTGAACATACAGTATGGAGTCGGAGAGTACCAGACAAATTTAACTCCAACCTCTTCGCAGTATTTTAAAACCGGTTCGAGTATTGCTGATATAGATGAATACCCGATATCTATATTTTCATTATCTTTTGCTATTCCGGCAGCTATTATCATATTCATCGACACGTAGGGCGCGTTGAATTCGTCCTTCAGAAATTTGACAAGCGGAATCAGGTGTTCCCTGTTCCAGCGGCATATTGTTGTGTTTGTATGAGTGTGTATCCCGGCGTGTTTGAGATTGTGTATACCGGCAACGGTTTTTTTATACGACTCAAGATTTCCCGTTATCCTGCTGTGGATAAGTTCATCGTGTGATTCCAGGCTGACCTGTGCCGAATGGAGGCCTGATGCAGAGAGTTTTTTTACCAGTTCTTTATCTGAACATTTTATTCCGTTGGTTATGAGATTGGTTCTCATCCCCTTTCTGACGGCGTATTCAATTAATTCCGGGAGGTCCTTCCGCATTGTCGGTTCGCCTCCTGTGAAAGAAATGGTCGGTACTTTGGCATCATTATGTATTTTATCTATTATCAGTTTTACCTGGTGAGATGTCATCTCTTTCAGGTCATTACCTCTGAACGGGCTTGAAGCATAGCAGAAATCGCATCTGTTCTGGCATCTGTAAGTAAGAGCAATCTCGGAGAGTACAGGATATTTTATGCTCTGAGGATTGTATTCAACTGTTGATATCCTCGTGGCATCCTTATATTCATCACGCATTATCGCGCTTAACGATTTAACAATTTCCGAGAGATCTCTCATTATAATATTTTTTTCTGTCCCGTATTTTTCATGCATCATCTCAACAGTTTTCTCCGCGCCTGCTTCCTCTTTATAAAGAGAGTGAAGCATCTCGAACCCGGTGCTGTTCAGATGCTGAATTCTGTCAGGCCTTATTATAAGAAGGGAATCATCGTGCCTGAGATATATTACTTCTGATGTGCTGCTGACAAAAATATCAATTTCCCGGAAAATTTCTGAATCCATAATTTTATCCTAAAAATCCGATACACATGCCGAGTGGCATGCGGAATGACAAGCCGAATGGACACATGCCGAATGACAGGCAGAGTGGCACGCTGAATGGACACAAGCCGAATGGCACGCGGAATGACATGCTGAATGGCACGCATCATAACTGAATGAAGAAATATTTTCAAGACCGCTTGCAGAAGATATTTCAGCTGTCTTTATATCCGGTGTTTTAAAAAGGGATTCGACGTTCTCGACAATTGGCGAAGGAAAATTTTCAACACTGTGAACTATTCCGTGAGCAAAATCTTTTATGCCGTCACTGACAGTCCCGCCATGATATGCAATTTTTCTGAAGAAATCAGGCGGATTACCCGGAGGTGGAGATTCAGAAATAAGATTATCAATATATTTTTCCGGGCTTGATGTAAAAGTATCATGAATAAGAATCCAGCCGGAATATCTGCTGAAATAATTTCTTCTTTTTTCAATATCCGCGGTCGAAGTAAAATCCTTCCAATGCCCTTCAATTTTCTCAGTATAGAGTTTCGCGGTTTTATCAATGTCTCCTTTCCAGATTTTAGATTGAACCGTCCTGCTTATATTTTTGAGTATTAATGGAACTTTTCTTTTATCAAGAGTTCCGTCAGAGGCGATTGAGGCGAAAAACTGTTTCTCGTAAGGAGTAAGGTCTTCGCATTCCTGCTTTAAAATTACAGTCTGGAGGGGGTTGCGGTTCAGAATATCAATATATCCCCTGTTGAAAAGATCTATTACAATAAGGATAATACTTTCCGATGGACGGTTTAGAAAGAGAGCTGTTTCAACCGGGTTCAGGTTCTCAATTATTTCCCCGGTTTTAAAAGTTTCTATCTGTATTTCAGGTGTGATATACTCCGGTTTTTTTTCAAAACGTTTTTTTATTGCCGGATGGAGTTTTGCCGCCATCAGTAATACAGCACCAAGGACTGACAGAATGTAGAAACAAATCCGTACAGGAACAAGAAGAGAATTTATGCTGAAGAACCATCCTGAAGTTAAACTGAATTTTTTTCTGCCCGCAGGGAAAAAAACTCTATTGAATAGATCGACTTTAAGCAGTTTCGTTGCAATAACCACCGGAATCCCTGCTGCAGCAATTTCCATAAGCATAATCAGAGGATTTGCCAGGAAGCAAAAAAGAAACAGGGACAGCAATGTCCCGAGAAAATTTAAAATGAAAGTAATATCTGTTTCAGAAAATTTTCTGCTGGAGATGTCGTTAATAACAACCGCAAGAGAATCCAGGCTGCTTATTTTTACCGAACCGGGAGTGACATCAAAGTAAATAAAAAATGGAGGTATCTCATTAGAATTCCAGTCCCCGCTTGAAGCGTTAAGATCAGGATACTCCTCTCCGGGCGGAGCTTTTGTATCTCTCACGCCAACGGCATAACCCCACTTATTGAATTTGTTTACCATGGGCGATATAACTTTAAATTCGGCCGAGTCTGATTCTCCATAGTCCGGTTTAATTTCTGCTGAGGGAACAGGGAAAGGGGATGATATCGAAACTTTAAGTATGTCAAATTTCTGTGAAAGAGATAAGCCGTGCCACGGGTGGAATATTCTGAGTTTTCCGTTGTAAAGACGCTTCTCGCAGGGCATTGTTATATAATCATACTCCCTGTGAGGAATCCTGAATGAAATGAATTCACCTTTCACTACGGGCCTCGATGTTATTATATCGTAGCACTCAAATATTTCTTTACCTGTTTTATCTGATGATCTTCTTATTTTTGCCGATAGACCGGGATAGTCCTGATAAGTTTTACCATGAAGGACAGAAACATCTGTTTCATCAATCGGGTACAATGACCGGATCAGCTGCCTGTAAATATTTCTTTTTCCGTTTTCATTTAACGTAACGAAAAGGGTAAATGAAGAAAGCATGCTGCTTGAATCCCGCGCCTTCGACTGAATCTCTATTAATAAAGTAGATGATTTAATCTCAAAATCACCGGCTTCAACAATATCTCCGTCGGAGAAGGAGTCAATAGAGTATGTCCCGCCTGCAGACCCGGCGGTGACATATTCGGCAGGAAGGAAGAAGCTCACTTTCTGTTTATATTTTGGAGCTAGATTATTTTTTTCAGCATGGATCGACAGATAGTTTTTATTTTTCCATAGTGAAGTGTAGTATCTCCACCTGTCGTTTGATTTAACAACATCTATGTTGGCGATGACTCCTGATTTGTTAACCAGGTCATCATTAATCTCCTCTGTTTTTTTTATGCTTCTGGAGATTTCAACCGGAGTAATAATCTGCACAGTCTGTTTCTTTATGGGAAGGTCCCACAGGACAGGAGACCACCAGAATGCTGCGTAATCAGTTCCATTCAGTTTTGTCGCGGATGTTATATTTGTATCGACTCTGTACCGTATATAGATAGAATACTTTTTTTCTGCAGATGTTTCCCTGTCGAAAATGGCGGCGTAGTATCCGCCGCCGTTACTCTGTACTGTGATGTTGAATCTTTTCCCATCGGTTTCACCCCGCGATTCGATGATAGTCATAGGTTCAATAAATTCACCGATGGAACGTATCCTGTCTCTATGTTCATGTTCCGTAAAAATGATTGTATATAAAACTTCGAGTTTTCCATCCTGAAGTATTGTGCAGTGAAATTTTGTCTCTTCAATCGTTATCGGTGCAGAGATAAGCGGAATAGTTATAAGGTTGAAAAGTATAATAAACAGAAATTTAAAATATACAATTTTCATTATCCCTCACACATTTAGCTCAGGCAATCATGTTCAAATAATTAATACGGGAATCTGAAATACACAACCTTTAACACTCTAAAAGGAACAGTACATATTTTGAATATCTCAGTAACTGCTTTTATACCTTGAAAAGAATTTATAAAAAAAAATCAAAGAATCAAATTTTTTTTAAACAGTTCTTTTGATGTGTATGAAAATTTGGTATTATATATACAAAAGAGCATGAATGAAGATTTTTTCCAATTCGACAGGTAGTGCTGCTATTTTGAAATTGATTAATATTGACAATTCTGTAGGTAAGTCAAGGGTTGTCATCGTAGGTTTATTGATACTATGAATTTTATAAGAATAATCATATTTCTTGCAGTAATTACCCCATTTATGTCCGTATTATCCGGCTGTTATAATGATGCGCTCTTAGATGCCGTAAAGGAGGAAGAGGATTTTATTGCTCCATTTGATGTGGAAGTTGCAGAATCAGACAGCTGGCGTATCAGCTATTTTACAATAAGCGATACCGGCCGTACAGGAGCTGTTCTTGATGGAGATGATGCCTCCTTCATCAATATGCCTCACGAACGTAATTTTTCTGAAAGACATATTGCCAATGGCGGGAGCAACGGTGATGATACTGATACAGATGATGTCGTTGATGACAATGTAACAGGTCTGACATGGTTAAAGTGTACATTAACGGGAAGAAATATGGCAGATAACAAGGATGACTGTTCAGGTACAAACAATACATTGTCATGGAGTCATGCTAATGAAACATGTGCAAATTTAGATTATGCCGGTTATGACGACTGGAGAGTCCCGACAATCACAGAGCTTTTTACCATTCTTGATTTTGATCATTGGCCGCTTATCGACACAGCAGAATTTTTTATAGATAACGAAAGTGCAGCTTATACGGGTTACTGGTCCTCCACTTCTAAATTATTTGTTGAATTCAACTCAAATTACGAATCGTACGATGTTAATGATTATGCATGGATTATTTATTTTGGCGGCGGCGGAGTGTGGGGTGTAAATATAGTTGATCTTAAAGAGAAGATTGTTCATGATGAAGATACCGGAACTACAACGATTGAAAAACAGTTTGTAAGATGCGTAAGAGGCAGAAGATGAAAAAATTAATCTTCACCCTGTTGTTTATTTTTATCATAACAGCTCTTTATAGTGCCAAATCGTATAGGGTTCTTTCCCGAGGAACTGTCAGGGATAATTCAACAGGGCTGATATGGACAAGATGCTCCCTTTCAGATAAGGATGCACCAATATATGATTTTAAATGCAGCGAAAACCGGAAGACTTATACATGGACTGAAGCGGTTCAAGTCTGTAAAAATCTGGTCCATGAAGGCCGATCGGACTGGAGGCTCCCCAGTATTAATGAACTTCAGAGTATAATTTATTATAATCACTACGCAACAGGCCTGGAGAACTGCAGCCAGATCGTTGAAGATGCATTTCCCGGAGTTGTAACAGCAGCACAGTGCAGTGACAATACTGCTACAATTCATTATTGGTCTTCCACAACTCATATTAATGTGGATGGTAACAGTAAAAACTATATATGGTTTGCTGATTTTAAGTGGGGTAGTGTCGGATTTACAGGACAGGATTTTTTCGGATACCCTATAAAAAAATATGTCCGTTGTGTAGCCGGGCCATAATCAGCCATGAAACGGTTAAATTTTCCCCTCTCCAGAATCGCTTTTTTATCTATTCTTCTATTCGTCATTACTTTTACTTCGTGCGCACATTATCCAAAAGCAATTGAACACGGCATCTTCGCACCTTCAAGACTTGAGTCTGTCATAGGGCAGGACGGTGTATGTTCCATCAAATTCAGCGAAGAGATAATTTTATGGACTTTTGCTGATACAATAACAGGCAGGTGGAAAAGCGAGAAGGGGCGCCTTGCAGCTGATAAAAATGAAGCTATAATGGACGGTATGCTGTCAAACTCCATTGCGTGGAGTGAAAAGATTACAGAGAAAAATTACAAAGACATCAGACTTAATTTTTATAAAGAAAACGGGAGGACAGCACAGTTTATTAAAAACAGGAAAAATGAGAATCCCGATAAACACAGGTTCTGGGCGCTTGATGGTTTTCGTACAGGAGATAAAGTCTACATCTACTACCTTCATGTGTATGTACCGGATCATACAAAATTTCTTGATTTTGAAGTGCTCAATGTGGGCCTCGCGAGATGGAATATTCCCCGAGGCTGGAAGCCCGGTGATAGAATTAATTTCAGAAGGCTTGGGCCGCTTTTCGGTAAAGGGACACCATTTTTCGGTGCAGCGGTTCTGGAGAAAGATGGTTATGTCTATCTTGCCGGCCATTTTAAGAAAAGTGTGCTTGAGTATCCTCTCTCTATCGCAAGAGTCCGGGTGGAAAATATTGAAAAGATTAAAGAGTACAGTTTCCTCTCACCTGAAGGGAAGTGGGTTGATGACATTAAAAGCGCAGGCAGCTTCATCGGTGATGTCACAGGCGAGTGTTCACTCTCGTATAATGATTATCTGAAAGAGTATGTAATTGTTTATTCGAAAGTTTTTACCGGAGATGTTGTTCTTGTACGGTTCAAAGATTTTTCCAATTTCCCCGCCGCAGTAAAAGATACAGTCCTTAAAGTTAAGAGAGCAGAAGGAGCTGCAATGTGGCCATATTCAGGTAAAGAGATTTTCAGTTCAGGGAAGAGCCTGTTCCTGATTTATATAGATCCGGAGAGGTATCAGCCCCTGCTTGTCGAGCTGCAGTACTAATCTATATCTATTACAAGCATAGTGGCATCGTCTTCCAGTCCTGATTGTTTGTATCTTTCTGACCAGCTGTAAATTGAATTGAATATTGTATCAAGAAGTTTGTCAGGTGAAAGAAAAGGATTCGTTATAATTATCTGTTCAAGTTTATTTTCATCAAAGAGTTTTCCGTTTGCTCCTCTCTCTTCAACCAGTCCGTCTGTAAAGAAAACAAGCCGCTCACCGCTTTTTATATCAATTGTGATGTTTTTAAATTTCTCATCGCGGTTTAATCCAATAAGTTTTCCTTTAACAGTGAGTTTCCGGAGCCCGCCGTCTTTTTTGTTATGCAGATACATGGGCCAGTGTGCGGCGTTAGAGAAAGTCATTTTCATTTCATGAAGATCTATAAAAGCATAAAAAGCGGTTATAAACCGGCCATAGATGTGATCTATAAGCGCCGCATTCATTTTTTCCAGAAGCCCGGCAGGATCTGTCAGCGAATCATATGACATATAATAAGCTATCTTTACCATAGAACTGATAAGGGCTGCGGGAACACCATGCCCGGTAACATCAGCAATCAGTACTCCTATCCGTTTACTGTCAAGCTGGAGGAAGTCATAAAAATCTCCGCCTATCTCAGTCATCGGTTCATACCGGGCGTCAATAGAAAGCCCGGCCATGTCAGGAAGTATGCGGGGAAGTATTGCCAGCTGGATTTTTTTTGCAATCTCAAGTTCCTGCTTAACTGAAATAAATTTTGTCTGTTCCTCGACTGCTTTTTTCAGAGATATATAGCTTTTTACTCTTGTAAGAAGCACTTCCTTGTCAAAAGGTTTGGTAATATAATCGTTAGCCCCAAGGCTTATACCTGTAATTATATCCTGATTTGTATTTTTAGCAGTCAGCATTACTATTGGAAGTTCATGGGGACTGAATTTTTCTCTTATTTTTTTGCACACTTCATATCCTGAAATAACAGGCATCATGACATCAAGAAGAATGATATCATACATATCGCCATCCTCAATACTCGCAAGTGCTTCTCTTCCTCCGGTAAATGAGGTAACAGAGTACCCTTCCTTTGTAAGCTGGTTCAGAAGGAGCTGCAGATTAATAATGTCATCATCAACAATCATTACCCTGGCGCCGGATGCTATATCCGCGTTTATATCAGTGATGAGATTTATTTTTGAATTAAGCCCGGCGAATGGGTCAGCATGAGTGTTGTTTGACTCTGCTACCGGTTTTTCCGCAAGCTGCATTGTAAAAGAAAAAGTCGAACCTTCTCCCTGAGTTGATTTGAAATAAATGGTTCCTCCATGAAGTTCCACGAGGTCTTTTACGATGGAGAGCCCAAGTCCTGTACCCCCATATTTCCTTGTGGTAGAACCATCTGACTGAACAAAAGAATCAAAAATTATGCCCTGTTTTTCTTCAGGAATTCCTATCCCGGTATCGGAAACATCAACAACACACATCCCTGAAGGCATTTGTGCCGCGCTTATTTTTATTTCTCCTTCATCTGAAAATTTCACGGCATTTTCTGTAAGGTTAAAAAGTATCTGCTGCAGTCTATCCTCATCGGCCATGACAAAATATTTACCGGGCTTAATCCCGTTAATCAGGTTTATATTTTTAGTCACCATGAGCGGTTTAATCATTGCTATAATGGTCTCAGCCATTGATCCAAGGTCTATGCTTTTTTTTGTCAGTCTCATGCCGCTGCTTTTCAGTTCTGAAAAATCAATGATGTCGTTAACAAGTTTCGCAAGCCGGCGGGTGCTTTGCAGAATCATCGAGAGCAGCTGCTTCGCGTTGCTGTTCATTTCACCGCATGTTCCGTCAATGAGGGATTCTGTAAGGCCGAGAATTCCATGTATCGGAGTCTTCAGTTCATGGGATGTATTCGCGAGAAATTCGTCTTTAAGCTTGTCCATCTTGGTCAGATTTTCATTTGCCTGCTCAAGTTCGGTAATTTTCAGATTGATCATTGCCGCCATGTTGTTGAATGTTTTGGCAAGTTTACCTACCTCATCCCGCTGAGTTATGTTTACTTTATGTTTGTAGTTTCCAGATTCAATCTCTTTCGCGCCGTCCGTAAGTTTTATAACCGGTTTTGAAATGTATCCACCGATCATTACGGCCGAGATTATAACAGCCAGTACCAGAATTATCAGCGCTATATTTATATACAGTTTCAGATCCGTAATATGCTGAAGGGCCTTTGATTTGCTGATAATCATTCTCGCAATACAGAATGGAGGCTGGTCCGGCAGATTAGCCGCAGCGGTAAATTCAATGTATGTTTCATCCAGAGTAAATTCCCTATAGCTGTTGTTTACATACATCATTTTTTTAATTTCATCAGGTGTGACTTTTGAACTGGAGTAATCAAATATTCCTGTGATTTTTTTATCTTTCAGTGATGCAAGAATAGTTCCGTTTTTGACAGGATCGGAAGATAGCAGGATCGCGTCAGCGTAAACAAGCCCGCCTTCCATCAGAGGCTCAAGCATTGAAGCCATATCTTTTATGTCAACGCCTGATGATTGAATATCACCGCCGTTCATCATAAGAATATTAAGAACAGATTTTGAAAAAATTTTACTGTTTGTCTTACTCTGGTTGATTGTATAGTTGAGTGTTTCAGATTCCAGCTTGTGGATAATAAAGGTGAAAAAGGGTGTCATCAGTATGGCAACAAAAAGAATGAAGATAAGTATAAGTTTATATTTTATTTTCATTCTATCGGCCCTGCAGTGATTCAATAGCTTTCTGTCGTTTTATCGCTCTTGGGAGATATATATTTGCATTCTGATTTTCGGGATCAACAAGCAGAATCCGTTCCATCAATTCAATACAACCTTTGTAATTTTTTTCTTCATAGAGTTTTATTCCATCAGCTTCCCACATCGGTACATTTGCTTTCAATGCTTTTCTCTGTGTGAGAAGTTTAAGCTCACATTCTTTTATGTAAGCGGAGCATCCTTGAAGATGCGGGATTGCTTTAAGGTAATTCTGCTGTTCTATGAAAGTATCTGCTGTTGCATGGCTCTGTTCAATCTCCTCGATTCTCTGCATGTAATAGTCGAGTCCGGGATAATTTTTATCTATGCTGTAAAGTTTATGTAAAAGTATTTTAGCATCATTAAAGTTTTTCTTCTTAAATTCCGTGAGCCCCTGGTTGAACATTGTTAATTTTTTTTCGGATCTTGAACTCTCTTCAATTTCACTTATGTATGCATTATAGTTATATGTCAAACCAGCGGTAACATCTATGGTGGAAAAATGTTTCTCTGAAATTCTCATCGTGCGGTAATCTGCGAGAATACAAAGTCCAAGGCCCCGGCCCAAATAAGTCATAGCTCCGGCATTATATGATATTCCCGGTTTTATTGTCTGCTCATTCCTTCCTGTATTTTCAGTTTTCAGATTTGAATAAACGCCATGGATATCTATACCGGCCATTAAATCAAGATAGGAAAAGAGAGAGTAAAAAAATCCCGCTCCCGCCAGAACATCCATCTGCGTTAATGTCGAATTGCTGCTTGATTCCATATTGTAGCCGTCATATGACAGGCCCCCCTTTAAATAAGAGTTGCCGATAAATATGGGAAAGTTGTAATATGTATTGAATCCGGCAGTAAAACCGTCGGTGAAGTACTCATCGTAAAAACCGTAGACATATGATTGGCCGGCAGACAATGTATAAGTAAAACCTGAAAAATTGTTTTCTGAAAATAATGCTTTTACGGATAATGCATTAAATAGAAGTATCAGGAATATGATTGGATATATTTTAAATTTCATAGTATATATTATGCCGAAAATAAATTTAAACATGCAGGCTTTATTTTTCAACTAAAAAAGCCTTAACGGGTTATTATAAAGGAATTATATTGAAAAATATTTTAATAACGGCTGATTTCTGTCTGTTATAAGAGCAGCCGGCACAGCCCGATCTTTCAAGGAAAAAAATAGAGTGATGAAATATAAAAAACTGGTATTGATGCTCATATTAATTGTCTCCGGAATGAATTCTAAGGTTCATGGCGACTCATTAACAACAGGCGATTTTATTATTTTTCCGTCTTATACAGGTAATTTTTTATACGATGAAATCCTGAAGGGGAGCGAAGCAGCTCTTATTGAAACATGTTCTGCAGCAGGGCGGCTGGTCCCTATCGAATATAACTATAAGAAAGCAGCAATCGAAAAAAGTGATGGCACCGATCGGGATAATCTGTACAGGAACGCCGCCCTTCATCTGAAAGCTGATATCTATGCAGTGCTGACCGCCTATGCTGAAAACGGTGACTATGTTCTGAAATTAAATTTGTATCCTCTTAATAAAAAATATGAAAATTTAAAATTTGAGAAAATTATCAGGTCCCGCATACCTGAAAATATTCCTCTGAAAGCTGCCCGTGAATTTGCGCTCCTGCTGAATAAATTAACACTGAAGTGCGAAGTAATAAAAATTTACAGTGACGGGTCTGCACTGATAAACGCCGGGCAGTGGCACGGTCTTGAGGCCGGGAGCTATTCAACCGCTGCAGGAAACATAAAAATAGAAAATGTAACAAGATATACCGCGATTGCCATGGGGATAAATTTTACCGAAGGAGAAACACTTGAGTTTAAGTTTTTACCTGAACTTCAGAAGTATATTAAAAAAAATGATTACGCGGTAAATGAAAACACGGCAAAGTTTTATGGTACAGATGAATTTTTTGATAAAAGAGACGGGAGTGTAAAAGAATCCATAAAGGGTACCTGCGTAATAAATCAGGGAGCGAGTTTCTGTCTGCCGGGTTATGGATCATTTTTGTCTATCGAATATATGGGCATTGAAAAAGGGAAACCTGACTATGCAGGTGTTTTTATTACGTCATCACTGACAGCCGTTCATCTTGGGCTGGTCCCGGTGCTTGAAGATTTTGATGTTAATTTTTTTCCATGGGTGGATGATAGCGGCAGAACAGATCAGATGAAAAGGCTAAACTATTTTATGTGGGGAACACTCCCTCTGACTTTTACTGCTTCATTTTTCAGCCAGCTGTCGTATAATTACAGTGAACTGAACATGCTGCCACCGCAGTTTGCCGACCACGACAGGTCTGCTGCTGTAATTTCAGTATTCGTTCCCGGAGGCGGAATGTTTTACAAAGGATACAGATGGACAGGGTGGGGAGTTTATATTGGAGAGATGTCGCTGGCCGGTTGCGCAGTGTATTCTGAAGATGACGATATGAGAAATATACTTTTAGGTTCCCTGGCCGCTGTAAAGTGTGCGGAGATCATTGTTTCTTATTTTATATCTCCTTCTTATAATTATTTTAACAGGGAAGTATCTTCATTTGATGCAGTGGACTTTTCAATCGGGATGAACAGGAACCATGAAGGGGGAGGGGATTTTACTGCTTCAGTATCTTTACGCTACTGATTCTGTTACCTGAAAAGAAGAAAACCGCAAGAAATATTGTATATGTGGCAACTGCCGGGAATATAAGCTGCGGGAAAAATTTTGCGAATGGAGCAAGTATTAGTATAACTCCCCAGTGGTAATAGATCCCTTTCTTCGTTTTAAGCGCTATTGGAAAATCATCCCATCTTATGATAACCATCATCCCTGTAAGATTCCATCCATAGAGAGAGTAAAATGCATGCATTCTTAATATAATTTTTCCGTAGATTTCGTTATAAGCAATCTGCTTGATTATAATATAAAGTATTCCTGTGACAGCCGTTGCCATTAGAAAATAGATTCCTGAGACCAGAAAATATTTCTGCTGCATTCTCCTGCCGTATTTAAAAAAGATTACAAAGATAAAAAGAACTGTCAGAAAAAGAAATGATGAGATGAAGACTTCTCCCGGGAAAAATTTCATAATAATAAAAATAAAAAATATTATAACACCTGCGTTGATGGACCAGAAAAGAAAATGTTCTGCGGTTAAGATCAGTTTACTTCCGTTATTTTCGATTATCCCGAAAATTATCGACATTGTAATTAGCGATACCGGAAATGAAAATCCGAGAAAGAAAACATCAAGAGTAAGTTTTTCAAAATGAAAAAGTTTAAAATAAGTATCATTCATAATAACAAAAGATGACAGCAGGAGAGCCAGCACCAGGCACAAAAGTGAAGCGTGATGGAACTTCTCCGATGCCGGAGACTCCCTTTTGAAAAAAATTGAAGGGAAGAACGAAAACCTTTTTATCCTGAACGACTCGACTATCAGGGCAAGAATTACAGCCGCAGCAGCTGCAGGGATGTAGAGTTTCATAAATGCCAGAATCGCGTAAATAATACTTAATACAAAAAAAAGAATGACTTTGAACGACGGAGTTTTACGTTTCTCTGTGAGATAAAGAATAGTAAATCCGCCGCTTGTCAGATTAAAGAGGAAGATATGCAGCCTTTCAAAATTCATCTGGAAGTAATAATCCAGATATCCGAAAATGAAGGCTGCAGTCATGGCAGTGAACAGTGCTATCCTGAAAAAATTAATCTTTTTTAAAAACATTTTTTACCGATATTCTACTCGGAAAAAAATGTTTTGTATAGAAGATGTGCAGAATATATATCCGCCTTGGATGTTACTTCACATGTTGAATGCATCCCGAGAACGCAGGGGCCTGCATCAACACAGTCCATGCCGAAACGCGACATAAACATTGCGATTGTCCCTCCGCCCCCTATATCTATTTTTCCCATTTCACCCGTCTGCCATGGAATGGAGTTTTTGTCTGCGATATTCCGCAGAAACTGCATGTACTCCGCGTGGGCGTCATTAGTATTGTATTTCCCGCCGCCTCCGCCGTATTTTTCGATTGAGACCCCTTTCCCGAGATATGAAACATTCTGCGGATCATTGACGGAAGAGAATGTCGGATCCATGGCAGTAGTCACATCGGCAGAAATTGCCTTTGAACTTTCGAGTATTTTCCAGGGAAGAATATTCAGTCCGGTAAGTTTAATATAATCAAAAGTAAAATTAACCAGTGAAAAGCTCTCAGCCCCGGTATCTCCATATGATCCGGTCTCCTCCTTGTCTGTAAAGTAGGCAACAGCAGTGCGGGACGGATTTTTTGTTTCAGTCAAGGCCATGAGTGATGAGTATACGCATACTCTGTCATCCTGCCCATAACCGCCTATCAGTCCCCTGTCGAAACCGATATCTATACTTTTCTGCGCGGGAACAAATTCCAGTTCTGCAAAGGCGAAATCCTCTTCGATCAGCCCGAATTCATCATTCAGATATTTGAGTATGGTGAATTTTACTTTATCCTTAATGTCTTTATCTCTTAACGGAATATGGCCGCAGATTATATTAAGCTCTTCACCTTCAATTACTTTTGAACCTTCTTTTTTCATCTGTTCCTTGGCAAGATGCGGCAAAAGATCGGGGATGATAAATTTCGGATCAGCATCTTTATCTCCGATATGTATCTCAATACTTTTTCCTGATTTTGTAAATGCAATCCCGTGAAGTTCAAGAGGAGTGTTTACCCAGTGGAATTTTTTTATTCCGCCGTAGTAATGGGACTTCAGAAGTGCAAGTTCCGAATTCTGGTAAAGCGGAGAGGGTTTAAGGTCAAGGCGCGGGGAATCAACATGTGAACCGATCAGTCTGAATTCATCCATCTTTTCTCCCACCACAAATGCGGTTAGAGATTTTCCCTTGAAGATTTTATACCCCCTGTCCCCTTTCTTTGCAGATTTGAGATTCTCAATATTTTTAAATCCGGATTTATCCAGAATTTTTTTTATATTTTCAATACAGAGCCTTTCGGTTTTTGATTCAGTAAGGAAAGTTTTGTAATTATAAGCGAAATCAAAAATTTTTTTATGTTCAGTATCTTTAAAATCTGTCCATGCACTTTCTTTCTTGTAAAACAGCTTTTCTTCAAGCTTTTTGTTCGGATTTTTTTTATCGTTTTTCTCAGTCATGGTCTTACCTCATTATATACTCTTTTAATATAGTCAAATTTTACTGTTATGCAATCTCTATCAACATTTTTTTTAATTTATGGATTGATTGATGTTTTTTATTATTAATGGTTTTTTCAAAAAACTGATTATACGCCGTACTTATCGGCTCCTCAAACCCTCACGGAAGGGCTAACATCTACCCGCATTTTCAGAATAATATAAAATGTTTCAACCAATCGGATCTTTAAGCCCCCGCACCCCCGAAGGGGGCAAAGAAAAATATTAAAATTTTGTTTTTAAATAAATATATCTGATGATAATATCTTTAAGTCGCACAAAGTGCCTTGCCCCCTTCGGGGATACGGGGATTGGCGGTTTGATCAAATATTGGCTTAATATTTAACATGCAGATTGTTGGAAGCTTTCGTTGAGGCTATCTGAGTGTAATGGTTCTCCTAAGGCGGATGGGGTATTTAACCTGATTCACAATTAATAATAACATTTTAACACACACATACCGATCTATATAATGATACATTTTTTTTATCGGATAAACTATGAGCGTTTCAGAAAATAATATTATTATAATTCCGGACAGGTTCCGTGACCCGTATATCTTCGAGAATGTTCTCTCTATGCAGGAGGAGATTTTTTCAGAGAATGCGGTGCTGGATCTGTCACGTGTTGCATTCATGGAGCCTTATTCGATGCTCTCGTTTCTTCTTATTGGACGGAACTATTTAAGAAAAAGCGGCGAAAAACTGAAACTGGTTAATGTACCGATCCATATACAGCAGTATCTAACCAGAATGGATTTTTTTGAGAGCGGTATCTTTAACATGCCTGAAGTCCTGAAAGATAATATGATGTTTAAAAGAAATGCTTCAAGCAGCAGGCTTCTTGAAATTACAATGATTCCGAATAAGGAAAGGCAGAGTGTAAATGTAATTTCCTCTGTAATTGCACTTTTCAGGAAGAGGGCATCTCTCATTCTTAAATACTGGATGAGTGATTCCGTCACCGATTATTTTGTTACTGTAATATCCGAGCTGTGCCAGAATATTTTTGAACATAGTCTTGATTCAGGCTATATGGCTATGCAGACGTACCGTTCCGGGAATGAAAATATAGCAAGGCTTGTCATCTCTGACTCAGGAATAGGGATATTGAAAAGTTTCAGCGGACGTGATGATCTGCATTATACCGGGGCCGCGGAACTCATCGAGATGGCATTGACAACTCCCATTTCAAGCAAGAGAGAATTCGGCTACGGCCTATGCCAGGTTAATTCAATAGTAGAAAGGCTTAAGGGTGTAGTATTCATCAGATCAGGTGAATCATCACTTACGGCACTTTATGACAGAAAAGACAAAAATTCAAAACATATTTTTCACAGAAATGGACTGGTAATGTTTGAAGGCACACAGATTTCTATTTCGTTATCTGCATAGAGTAAGCAAAGAGAGGATTTGATGATAATTGATGTGGCAAAGATCGCAAAAGAAGTAAAAGTCAAACTTCCGGATCTTATTACAAGACCGGTGGGAAGAATGATGTACGCAGCCACTGTTAAAAAACTGTCAATTATCGGTGCGGGAGAGACTGTTATTCTCGATTTTAGCGGAGTTAAAGTGATCGATTCCTCCTTTATTGATGAATATATTGTAAAGCTGATTCTCGACTCCAGGGAAAAAGATTTTTATCTGAAACTGAGGAATATATCCCCTATATCAGAAATTAATATTGACTCTGTTTTCAATTCATATTCTAATTATAAAGATACAAGGATTGCTGTAGCAAGGGAGGAGATCGGTAAAAACAACAGATTTTATATCGGTCCCCTGGGAGAACATGAACGCGATATTATGGATTATCTTAGAATAAACCTTAATGCAGGGATTGAAGATATTTCGAGATTTTCAGGTATTGATTTTAATATTTTAAAAACTCTGCTTGATGAGCTCTCTATTTTAAGGGTAATAAGAAGAAATAACGGAGATTTTACTTCGGTTTAGGTTTTAAATGACTAAGAAAATTAAGAACGAACATATTCACCGGGATGACAGCCTTTTTGGCCTTCTACTGTCATATAAACATAACAATACATATGTCAGAGTTTTTCTTAATGAAGATGATGCATCTGTTGCCGTTATATTGACCGGCAATCCAAAGTTCTGGTCAAACCTCCCCCCTGAAATTTTAGTAAACTATCACGGTATGAAACGGCTTGAGATAGGCGTAGAGAAGATGTTTATAAAGTATATTCTGCCTGAACACCTTATAAAAACAGCGGGAGTTTCAGCCGGTATAAATCTCTCGGCAGATAAAATTGAAGTTGAAAACAGACTTGAAGACAAGGGGTATTATATAATTCACACCTCAACACGCTATTTAAACCGGGTATTGAGCGGTGTTAAGAAGCTTTTGAATCTTTCTGCACAAAAAAAATATGAAATTCTCGAGAAGTGTATTTCAGAAGAACAGGAAAAATAAATGGCGACTAATCAAGGCAACATAGGGGAAAAGGCGAAAAGAATTGAAATAGCTCTCAAATTTACAAATGGGGATATGGATAAAGCCAAACTTATGGCATCTGGAAGTATGTCTGATGTTATAGTTGTCAAAGGAAAATTTATAGTTGGAGATCAGGATATATCCGGTTTCTTCCTCGCTTATTTCAATATTGTTGATGAATATATTGCGGCCATAAAAAGTGTAATAGTATCAAACAGCAGCATTTTTACGAGAATTAGAATTTTCGATGAATGGAGATCTCATTATAAAAATATATTAGCTTATGAAAAGGGTGAAGATAAACTGGATTCTGAAAAATTGAACTCTGATCTTCTTGATTCTTTTATTAAGCTTGATGTCTTTCCTGATGTTCAGAAACAGAATCTTGAATATCTCTCATCGACTATTCCTGATATTCTAAAAACCAGTTTTAATTCTTCAAATGTTAAAAGCCAGATTGACCTTGAACAGACCAGTTCTCTTGAACTTGTTTTGATGGGTATAGATATAATGGTTCCCGCTTCCGAAGAAGATACTCCGGAGGAGCCGCAGGAAACGCCTGCTGCAGAAGCCCGGGTATTACCGGAAAGTCCATTCGCAAAAAAACTTGCGGAGATTGAATCAAAGGCGCAGTTTATTGTTGAGGGATGCTGTGTCCTCTCACCTGTAAAGGGAAAGCTGATAGCAGAGATAACTCCGGGGGAGAGAATTTATGTTGTTCTTCCTGCCAAAGACTCGGTATCTCAAAGAATACTCGATGCCTACAAAGCAAGGAATAGTGAAGGAAACCCGCTCCCTGTAATAGGCAGGGTAATGGAAAAGATAAACAACGAGTTAACTAAAGGTTATATTTTATATGTTCTTGTTGCTAAAGGGATCTACGCAAAAATAATTGAAGAAGAAAATATGAAGATCCAGACTGAACTTACTGCAGCTTCGCAAAAAAGTGAAAGTGAGGCAGAGAATACTATAGTAAATAAATATTTAAACTGGGCTTTATATGTAGTTTTTATACTTCTCATCATTGCCCTGATCGTAATATTTTCAATGATTTGATTTGAATGTGGCCTGTCAATGAACCGCAGAGTTTTGATAGTATTGATTCTGTCCGTACTGCCAGGTTTATCCCCGGTATTCCTTTCCGCTCAGATGCCTGACTGGAAATTTTTTCGGGACAGGGAAGGAAACGGTTATTATTACGACAGGGCCCTGAAGATCAGAATTACAGATGAGAAACTATTCGAATACACACCTGCAGCAAATACCGGTATTGATCATTATCTTCATAAAGGAATTGAGTATATCAATAACGGTAAATATATCGAGGGGCTTTTTTATCTCAAATCTCTGAAAACTCTCCCGAAGGATGATCTAAGGGTAAAAAGAAGTGCGGAAGAGGCTTCCATCTGGATAAACTATCTGCAGAGAAAACATGGAACACGGTATGAGAGATTTGATAAGCAGAGCACCATTCTCCTTAATTTTTCCGGTGCACAATATAATCTTTTTAATGAAAAACTGCGCTATAAGATTATCCTTAAAAAATTTCCGCATATAATAAAGGCTGTATGGAAATTAAATGACCGGGGATATGGTTTCAAGTTCGGATTTAATCTTGATAAAGATAATAACGAACAAGGTTATGACTGTGTCGCCGGAATTGAATCCAGAATACTAAAAGGTAAAATCGGAAGTTTAGGTGAGGCGGAGGAGTCCTGGAGATATGAATTCGGTAAAGATAATTTCAAAAGAGAAGAAGTTTTAAGAAACCGCGATAGAGTCATTTATCTTTATTCATACAATGACGATGTTCCGGTTTCGGGAATTGAAGGGATTTTTATAAACGGGAATATTATTCATATAGTCCGTGTTCTCTGCAGCAACAGTGTCAAGGATCGGGTATTCGATGAGATCAGGAAACCGGTTGAAGAGATGGTACTGATTAAATAGTCATGGTAGAAGTTTAGTTCTTATAGATAAGTGCGGTTTCTCCGCAGTTTTCTTCATCCTTGCAGTTTGCACAGTCTTTCCATATTTTTTCAGGGAAGTCATCTTTAGGAACCGGGACAAATCCGTTTTTTGAAAAAAAGTCCGGCCGGTAAGTAAGAGTAAAGATTTTAGTTGCATTCCCGGATCTCATCCGGTTAACAAGCTCGGCAAGTAATGCTTTTCCTATTCCCATTCCCTGAAATGCTTTATCCACCGCAAGAGAACGGACCTCTGTCAGGTTTTTGCTGTAATCATAGTGCGTTATTGAACCAATAACTTTACCGTCAGAGACTGCAACAAAGAAATTACTGATATTTTCTTTGATATCATCCATGCTTCTTTCAAGGATGACACCTTCTCCGGCATAATATTTAATTAATTTGTATATTGATGAGACATCGCCCGGCTGAGCGGTTCTGATAAGGTAAGTCATATTTTTAATCCGGTTAAATGCGTTTGATTATCTGTGCATTAGTTGCTATGGCATACTGCTTGTAAAGTGAAATTTCTGAAAGTGATTTTCGTGCGTCAGATTCAGTCTTATACGGACCTGTAAAAATTTTAAAATTCTGATTGTTTTTTGATACTATGACTGTATGTCCCTTGCTGCTGAGGAATTGCGCTACAGGTTTAAGATCTGTTTCATTATATTCTTTGCCAAGCTGTATAACAAATGGATATTCAACTTTGGGATAAATCTGGTTTGCCGGTTTTGCATTACCTGTTACATCTTTTACGGCTTCGGACATCTTTTCTCCAAGGTTATTCATGGCATTTAAAGTATGGTCATCGACTATTTTACGGTCAGCTCCTCCCGCGAACCTGATTCCTATTACAAGCCCCGTAGTAAAAGAGATTATTATTAAAGCCGCAATCATAGTAATTATTCTTGTAGCTTTTTTGCGTGACTTGTCATTCTCGCGCTCAACACTTCCGGCGGTTCTTGAAAAATATTCTGTATCAAATTTATCAAATTGAGGAGGAAGGTCGCGCAGATGCCTCCCGTCATAAAAATCCATATTTTGCATAGTAAACCCGTAAAGAAAAGAGATTTGAGATGAACCGTTTTTTTCCGGCTCTATGGTAAGATTGTCGGCAGATGGATTTAACTCTTTAAGTAAAAGAATTTTTTTATAGCGGGATTTGTAATAAAAAACTATAAACGGCACCTATCCCGAATAATATACTCTTGCTAAAGTCATCCGGAGAGTTGAGTCATGCTTTTTGATAATAGTATTATAGAAAATGCTGTCACAGCACCTAGTGCAGGAGCGGACTTAAGATGATTTGTTAAAAAATTTTATGTTTCTTAACAGCAGAGAATTATAAATAAACTCTCTGCTGTTTTAACGTGGAATTTTATATATAGAAGGCAAGGGTCAAACTTTAAAAAGACAGACTTTCTCGTTAAGTGCATCAGCCATACCTGCGATATCTTCGGAACTGGCTGCAATTTCCTCGGCTCCGGATGTGATGGTTCCGGTATATTCATCAATGTGAGAAATTGAACCCGAAATAGCATCAAGTTCATTCTGCTGATCCGCCGCGATATTTTTAATCTCTTCGGCCCGGGTGAAAATATTTCCTGCATTGTCGCGCACCATTTCTGCAGTATCAAGCTGTTCTTTCGCAATGCTGTTGATTGCCGTAACCTCGTTCTTCATCTGGTCGACACCGCCGATGATCAGGTTCAGTATTGTAGTCGTCGAGTCAAGGTTCTGAATCTCCAGCGAAATTTCCTGGCTGTTCGCTTTTATGAGCGAGTCAATACTTTTTGTCGAACTTGCAGTCTGGTCTGCGAGTTTGGATATCTCCTCCGCTACAACCGCGAATCCTCTTCCCGCCTCGCCGGCACGAGCGGCTTCAATTGCTGCATTAAGCGAGAGCAGATTGATCCTGTCGGAAATATCGTTTATAATTTCAATGATACCAATCATATCGTTAGAACTCTGCATAACCTTATCCATGGAAAGGTTCATTGTAGAAATGGATTCCCCGCCTTTTTTTGCGTTTGCAGATACTGTTGCGGACAGCGATAATGTTTTATTCGCCTGGACGCTTACGGTCTGTATGCCGGTATAAAGGTTTTCTATCAGTTTCCTGAGTGAAACAAAAAGTTCAAGCTGTTCACCGGTAAGGGTCGAGATACGATGCACAAGATCGGTAATGGTGTTTGCTGTATATGCGGCTTCCTCGGTAATATCAGACTTTGTTTGTGACAGGTTCATGCTGATAGATGAGAATTCTTCAGAAGAAGCTGCGAGGCGCTGGGAGATTTCTCCAATCTGCCGGATTATGTTCTGTGTCTTTTCTATAAAATTATTAAAGCTGGTAGCGAGAAGTCCCACCTCGTCGGAATTTGAGACGGAAGTCCGGCGTGTCAGGTCCGCGCTTTCGGCAATACCGGTTACATCTTTAATGATTTGTGATATAGGTGTTATGAATACTCTGCTCAGCCGGTAAACCACAATAAGAGTAATTGCTATGATGAAAATAATAATTGAGCCGAATACAAAATACGATTTCCGGATTGTTGATTTGACTTTACTGATGCTGTAATCAGCGCCGATTGCAGCAATAACATTCCCTGATGCATCTTTAACCGGTACAAAAACAGATCGAAATGACCCCCATTTATCTGTATACTCGGAAGTTTTCGCTTCGCCGGTATTCCATGCTTCAGTCAGCTCTGGCGGGCAATCTGTATAAGGCTGGAGGAAGCTGTCTTCGTATCCATCTTCGGGAAGGTAACTTCCTGAGTCATAAATAAAAATAAAGTCATCCTTTTCTTTTGTCATAATATAGATGTATTTTAAACCAAGGCTTTTCTCTATGTTTTTTTCTGAACTTGCAAAATCCGGTTCATGCACCAGCGCAATATTTGATGTATTAAAACCATTCTGAACAATCTGCGCGCCGATCATGAGTTTTTCATTGATCCCGTTGTCGAGCTCATTATGATATCGTAAAAAAAAGAAACCGCTGGAGATAATTGATGTTACTAATATGGCTGACCCGAAATAGAGATACAATTTAGTCTTTATAGTAGTATGCATTTTAAACCGTCTTCCTATTATATTGTATTTAATAAACTGAAAGTTTCAGCCCGCAGTTCCCAATAATGATCCAGTCTTTTTTTGATACTGTTAACAATATCTCCTGAGTATTCTATAATTTTGAAAAACTACATACTGTTTTTAGCAGAAGCCTCTTAATAAAAAAACATATTTATGAATTATCCGCTTCAAATTTTTTCATAAAGTCAAGAAGATGCTGAACGCCCTCAACCGGCATTGCGTTATAGATGCTCGCTCTCATCCCTCCTGCTGTTTTGTGTCCTGCAAGATTTGTAAGAGAATTTTTTTCAGCTTCTCTGACAAAAAGCGTATCAAGATCTTTTGAACCGGTAGAGAAAGTTACATTCATTAATGACCTGAATTCTCTGTCTACGTTTCCTTTGTAAAGTTTCGAGTTGTCAATAAGATCATAAAGTAATGATGCTTTGTATCTGTTTATTTTTTCAATTTCTTTAACTCCCCCAAAATTTTTCAGCCATTCAAAAACAAGTTTTGACATATATATTGCATATGTCGGAGGAGTATTGAACAAAGACCTGTTCTCCGCATGAACATTGAAATTCAGCATTGACGGAAGATTTTTATCAGCTCTTTTCATCAGTTCTTTTTTTATGATTACAATTGTCACACCAGCAGGCCCGATATTTTTCTGTGCGCCGGCGAAGATGATTCCGTATTTACTTACGTCATACTCTTCAGATAAAATGCAGGAGGACATATCCGCGACTATAGGAGTGTTCCCCGGATCAGGGAGAGCGGTATATTTTGTTCCATAGATTGTATTGTTATAGCAGATGTGAAGATAATCAGCATCAGGATTAAACTTGAGATTTTTAAATGACGGGATGTATGTGTACATTCTGTCTTCAGAGGAGGCAAGGACATTTGCCGTCCCTAATTTTCCTCCCTCCTTGATAGCTTTTTCTGTCCATGCCCCGGTATGGATAATGTCAAAAGTTTTATTCGCAGTCATTATGTTCATCGGGATCATAGTAAACTGAAGGGACGCTCCCCCTTGAAGAAAAAGTACCTGATAGTCGGGAGGGATGTTCATCAGCTTTACAAGAAGTTCTTCTGTTTCATTCATTATGTCCATATACAGTGCGGACCTGTGACTCATCTCCATTACGGACATTCCT
>Ga0116170_10001356_pt1 | contig 24734 bp, 25 predicted proteins | sample AD_JPNHW1_MetaG_FD_89797 | JGI IMG/M metagenome (GOLD analysis project Ga0116170, IMG submission 89797) | Active sludge microbial communities of municipal wastewater-treating anaerobic digesters from Japan - AD_JPNHW1_MetaG | ecosystem: Engineered > Bioreactor > Anaerobic > Digestate | place... | reverse complement strand
TGTTCGACGGCCCGGCCTATCAGCCGGGTTGCTTTTTCTACAGCGATTCCTCACTTCGTTCGTCACAAGCTTCCGAAAAAGCAATCCCGTCTTCTCTCCGGGCCTGTTTATGATTTATTAGAGAGAGCTATAATTATGCAGTTATCAATAATTCAGGCAAACGAAGCCAGCATCCGGTTCAGGTCTTTAGCGACCTGAACCGGATTTTCTTCGGGTGAAACAGCGATATCAATCAGCAGTGCCGCGTTCTGGCTTCTGATCATTGAGGCGGGCTTATCTTCAAGAAACATGGCGGTAACACCGTTACCCACCGGCAGAGTAAAAAATCGGTCATTGTGAGAGTTCTGCACGACGCGACCTGGCTCGAGACCGGTCTTGAAGCGCGAGAATGAGACAAGCGGGTTCCAGGCGTAGGTGCTGCGCAGGCCACTGAGATTTTCGGGAATTCGGTCATCGCGCCATTCACGTGCAAACACCGCGTCAAGGCCATGACCGCGCACAAAATCGAGAGCGGCCAGGTTGCAGATGTTGAAGCTCCAGTCGAGGGTGAATTTGAGTTGCGGCAGGCGCCGTGCCAGGGCGAAGGCTTCCCAGCCGAGGCAGATAAAATTGCCTGATTCAAGAGGCTGGAGTTCGGCGAGCAGGCGGTCGAAATGCCCACGGGTCAGCACCGGCGGCAACCACCATGACACCTTGCCGCGCAATACCATATCGGCCCGCTGATTATCGCCTTTCCAGGGCAATACCCAGCTGTCGGCGGGCAGGTCACGCAGAAATGGAAAACTATGGTTCCAGACCCGCAGGTGCAGACCCGGTCGACCATTGGCGGCGAAATGTCTGGCATAGTCAGGGCGGCTGTTCTGCTTTGCCGATCTGAGCAATGCGGCTACTGATGCTTCACCGCGCGGGGGTGGCAATTGTTCGAGCTTGCCGATGCTCTCTACAAGCGTGCGTTTTAATTTTTTCAGGGCGCTGCCGCTGATATGCAGGCCCGGGTCAAGAAGTCGGGTCACCTGGCGGCCCGCCTTGAACAGATCGCCAAGAACTGTGAATTTTTCTTGCAGTGGCCCAGCTTCAAGGCCTTTATTCATGGCCAGTTGCAGCATTTCGTCGCTTTCAAGATGCAGGGGATGGTCATTTACGATCGTTTCGACGGCCAGATGCGTGCCGTCATGCCCAGACCAGAAAAGATCGACCGGCCGACGTTCCCAGTCGCGGTTCCACTGGGATTCCCAGGCGCCTTCGTCGGCGCTCGATGTGCGCTTCATTTCGACCCCGGCACCGAGAGTAACCGGCAAGCCACGCACCCACATGAATTCGCCATTCCTGCGGTCAGTTTTTACCCAGGTTACCCGGGCGCCGGCCTGCTCGCCGTCGCGATACCAGAATAAACCATCACCGGGCTTTATTTCTTCGCTGACCCGCAATTCAACCAGCCCCTCAGAGGTGCGACCGGTGGTTACCCCGGCAACAACTCCTTCGCGACCGGGGTTTTCTCCGGTCTGCCATTGCGAAGGTTCGGCCGGGCCGTCGAAAAAACCGTGCGAAGCCGCCCGGGTAAAAACTTCATTCAGCCGGCCCTGGGCGGGCTTGCCCTGATCGAGAGCTTCGCGATAGGCTTTAACCACCTGATAAACATATTCGGGGCTTTTCATGCGCCCCTCGATTTTCAGCGAGGCAATACCTGAATTTTTTAACCAGGCTATTTCATCGATCAGGCGCAGATCGCGGGGGCTGAAAAGACAGTCGCCGTGACCGTTAGTGCCGTATTCGCGCCGGCAGGGCTGGGCGCAGGTGCCCCGGTTCCCTGAGCGGGTTCCGAGGGCGATGCTCCAGAAGCAGCGGCCCGAAATGCTGTAGCACATGGCACCATGCACGAAAATTTCAAGTTCAAACTGGCTGTTGCCGAGCAACCCCTGCAGTTCTTCGGCGCTGACTTCACGCGGCAGAATGACGCGGCTGATTCCGAGTTCTTTGAGTTCTTCGCTGCCGCCATGGCCATACCAGGCTGCCTGAGTGCTCAGGTGCAGCGGAATCCGACTGCCACGGCGTTTAAGTTCAACCGCCACCCCGATATCCTGAATAATCAGGGCATCGGGCTGCAAAGACTCATAAAATACGAGGGCCTCGTCGAGCAGTTTCCATTCGTGCTCGAACACAATCGTGTTGAGCGTTACATACATGCGCCGCCCGAGAGCCTGGGTGACGCGACGCGCCCAGCGCAGGCCCTTTTCGTCGAAGTTGGCGGCGAATGCCCGGGCTCCGAAACGCTTGCCCGCCAGGTAGACGGCATCGGCACCGGCCAGGCAGGCTGCTTTTAAACAGGCCTGACTGCCGGCCGGGGCCAGCAATTCAATTTTGGGTTGCCCGGTCAGGGGATTCACTCTCTTTCAAGAAACCAGGTCAGGGCGAGGCGGTAGACATCGGCACCCAGGCCGGTGATTACCCCTCGGCAGACCGGGCTGACAAGAGAATTGTGGCGAAATGGTTCACGTGACTGAATATTTGAAATATGCACTTCGATGACTTCAATACCAGTGCCGGTTATGCAGTCGCGCAGGGCAATGCTGCTGTGGGCCAGGGCGCCGGGGTTGAGAATCACCCGGTCGCCGGCCGCCAGTTTTTGCAGGTAATCGAGCAGGTCACCCTCGTGGTTACTCTGCATAAAACCGATTTCCTCGTTGTTGCAGAACGCCAGGTCTTCGAGTTCTTTCTGAATGCTCTTTAGAGTTCTCGTGCCGTAGATTTCGGGTTCACGGCGGCCGAGCAGATTCAAATTCGGGCCATTAACAACATGGATCATTGCGTTACCTGCCTTTTTGGTCTGAAGACAATATGGTTTCGAGAACCCTGTATGAAGTTTTCATGAACATAACCAGTTCAGAAGCGCTTCTGATAGAAAACAGCCGACGGATAAAGCGATTTTTGCCGCTCCAGTAACGGGCGGTGAGCTTGCGCAATTCTGAGAACTGCCATTCGCTGCGGCCAAAAGCCAGGCGATCGATCGAGCCGAGCAGGGTGCCATGTTCGTCGATGGCCGGCCAGTTGCTTTCTATCTGCATGCCGGCCAGAAAGCCAGCCTCGTGAATATGCCGCAGCCCGGCCTCAATGGTGGCACGCCCCACGTCTTCGCTCTGATATAGCCATACTTGCAGCAAGGGCCAGCCGATCTGCCTGATATTGAGGGTTTCGGTCGCGCTGAAGGAAACGGCGAACCGGGCCTTGAGATTGAGCATGAGAGAGCGCAGTTCGTGCAGATCGTCGGCCGACAGGCCTGATGGGCAAAAATGAAAGGCAGCAAAGCCCGATTTTTTGAGCCAGGCAATCATGGCCGCCACCCAGTCGATACCGGGCCAGGAGCGCAGGGTTCTGCTGCGGTCCTGCAGGCCCAGCCAGGGCTGGGCAATCTCGATGGTCGCGGCGTGCAGCCATTTTTCGGGGAAAATTTCATAACCGCAGTCGAGCAACGGGGTTTCTGGTACCGCCAATGGTGAAGCCGCGTCTTCGCGGTGGCAGTCGATGAACCCCACGGGCTGATCGCCGCGCAGAATGCGAAGTATAATGGCCTTGCCACTGCCATTGACGGCAAAATCAAAGCCATCGGGCAGTCTGGCGACTTCTGAGTTGACTCCCAGGCGGGTGCCGGGCAGAATCTGGCGCAGGCGCTCGCAGAACTGGCGGGTTTTTCCGGGGTCGTTGTTCTCTGAAATCTGGCAGATCAAAGCTTTTGCGCCCTGCAGGGTGGCCAGCCAGTCACAAGCAGAGGTTGAACAGGGTGCCTCGACGACAACTGTCTGGCCGGGGGCGGTGGCGGCCAGGCAATGCAGCCCTAGGGGTGCCGGTCGCCCCGGAAACCGGTTATGGCAAGGCGCGGTAACGTTGCAGTCACCGGGCAGATCGAGCAGTATTATCTGGTGAGCGAAGGTTTGCATGGCATTAAGGGCATGGTTCAAATTAACCCGATTTTAACATAAACCACGCAGATGGTACAGAAATTCTCAGAGGTCATCAACGCAGTTTAAAAGTAATTTTATCAGACTGGTGGCCGGCGAGTTTTTTTGGCAGCTTTGCCTTGCAAAGGTGTATTATTGATCTTGCCCGGGGTCTAAACTAGAACATTGCCGTATCGAGCAGGGAAATCTTTACAGAAGAGGCGGCACCTGTTAGAATCTGCTCAGAGCCAAAGTAACAGGAAAGACAATGATAGCACCGGTTTTTTCAAGTCTGCGTCCGAAGCAATGGACAAAGAATCTGATATTGTTTGCGGCCCTGCTCTTTTCAGAGAAGGGGTTGTTGTTTTCGCTTTCGGCCTGGTTACACGCGGTTGCCGGTTTTTTTACTTTTTGCGGCCTGTCGGGCAGCGTTTACCTGCTCAACGATCTGGCCGATCTTGATAAAGACAGGTTGCACCCGCAGAAGTGCCAGCGGCCGATAGCATCTGGTGCTTTATCGATAACCGAAGCGAAAGGCGCTCTGCTGGTAATTTTGCTGGTCAGTCTGGTGGCGGCCTGGCAGTTATCGCCCATGTTTTTTGCCCTGGCGCTGACCTACTTCATGCTCAATCTGGCTTACAGCTTTAAATTAAAAAACATCGTCATTCTTGACGTCATGTGTATTGCCATTGGTTTCGTATTGCGCGCCACGGCCGGGGTTGGCGCTCTTAAAAGCCTTGAGCCGGAAATCTACATTTCACACTGGCTGCTGCTCTCGACTCTGATGCTTGCCATGTTTCTCGGGCTGGCGAAGCGTCGCCAGGAAATCGCCAACTACAGTGAAGAAGCGGTCAGGCATCGCAAGATACTCTCTTCTTATTCGCTCGAGTATATCGACCAGATGACTTCGATACTGGCGGGCACCGCCATCACTACCTACACTTTTTACACGGTAAGTGCTGAAACCATTGCCAAATTCGGGTCAGACAAGCTTATTTACACGGTTCCGATGGTTATGTATGGCATCATGCGCTATCTTTACCTGATTCATATTCAGGAACTCGGCGAGAACCCATCAGAGGTGGTTCTCAGCGACCGGCCGCTGCAGGCCTGCGTTATTATCTGGGCAATCGCGGTGGTGCTGGTCATTCATGTCGGGCCACGGGGTCTGATTTAACGTTCTGCCGCATGACCCGGGTCAGGCCTTTCCAGAAAACCGCCAGAGCCAGCAATGAAATAACTGCGTGATTGGCGCACAGGCCAACATAGCCAAACTTCACCGCAAGAATCACTGCCAGGGCGCAACGCAAGATTGTAGTCAGTGCGGTAAGTCGTGCGAAGGCAGTTTCGAGCCTGAAACTGTAATAAAGCGGCGCCAGAAAAGCGAACGGCACCGAGATCCAGAGAGAAAACCAAAGCAGCGATGCCGAAACTGTCAGCCACAGGTCAGAAGACATGCGAAAATACCAGTAGGCACCCGAAACAACCATGACGGCAGCGCAGATAAGCCCGCCGGCCACAAAATGCCGGGTGGCCTGCCGACGCAACCGCGCCGGGTCACGTTCGGCGATTGCATCGCGAACTGAGGGGTAAACAGCCTGAGCGCTGACGTAAGACGGCCAGATCGCCATTTTAAATGCCGAATCGAGAGTGCCGAAGATACCGAGGCTGACCGGATCAAGAAATCGACCAGCCACCACCGACTCGATGCGGTTGTTAATGGCCGTAAACAGGCCAACGTTCGCGAAGGGCCAGATAAGCTGCCCGGCCGACTGCCAGGCGAATGCACTTTTTCGCAACGGGTGGGCAGCCGAATTGTCGATAACGAGAAGTTCAGCCCAGACACCGGCAGTCAGTGCTGCAAGTGCTGCTTCGGCCCCAAGTTTCTGGTAATAGACCGCCAGAGCCAGGGTAACGGTTGCCGCCATGACATGCAACAGCGAACCGCGCAGCAGCAGGGCATATTGCTGACGGGCATGGCAATAGCCCTGGTTGCCGAGCAGAATAACCCGACCGACGCAGAATGCAAACATCAAAAGACCGCCAGTCTGCCATTGCCAGCCGACCGCGCCAAGATGATTGACGACAAGAAATACCAGACCGGCGAGCAGGGCGCTCAACAGCCTGAGAATAGTGATTTCGGGAAGCAACGGGCTGGCGCGGGCCACGTCGTCAGAGAACAGCACCGGCATGGCGCGTGAGATTCCAAGGTCGGCAATCTGGGAAGCGATGAAAGCCAGCGAACTCATCAGATAAAAACGCCCGGCTTCTTCGTTTGAACAGAGTGATGCCACCAGAAACTGCAGCAGTGGCATGCCGGCGAGACTGAGGGTGCGGGCCAGACCAAAAGGCAGAAATTGCCGCAGCAGAAAATCACGCATGGGCTTTAGAGTATTATTTTGCGAATCGCCCGGGCGCTCACCTGGTTGCGCATGGTGGCAGGTTCGGTAATTGCCTTGAACCGGCGGGCAAAAAAGTCATCAGAACAGGTGCCCTGTGCGGTTATCGAATGCCATTCACTTTGCGAAGCCTCGGCATCGGGGCTGCTCATGATCACCGAAACCCGATAAATCTGGCCTTCTACGAGCTTTTCAGAAAGAGGCACCCGAAAGACAAGCCCATCGGCGGGAATATTCAACAGTTCAATGCGTCTGAAACCTTCGGCAAAAGAAGACTGCACCAGGCCGGTAACCTTGACATGCAAACTGACGCTGTCATAGCGATACATCGGCCCCGGAAGAATCTTCAGGTTGGCATCGCCTGATGCCAGGCGGCATTCGACGACATAAAGCGGCTGGTGATCAGCGGCCATGAAGCCGCTGAAAAAAACAACCAGCATTGCAGCAAGCAGAGCCACCATGATTACCCGCTTCATACACTGCCCCCTTTAATCGTCCCTGTACTTAATATCGACACAAAACCCAAAAAAGTTTAGGGGTTAGGGGCAACTTTTTTAGATTCATACAAAAACGTTGAGTCGGTTACATGGCTCACCTGTCAGAGTGAACTATATTTACGCAGCATTTAATAATAAATTCACTCTACCCGATGTTTTGGCCGTGGGGTAGTAGGGTTTGATCAGGCGGTGATCAGCATTGCTGGCCTTGGTGGCTGAATTTGGGGTTGGGCGCAGGTCAGTCTCTGTTTCGGGTCGCGGCATTGATGAAAGCGGCGAAAAGATTGCGGCTGGCGGAGTCACCGTCGAAGGTTTCTTCGGGGTGCCATTGCACACCGACCGCAAAACGATCGGCGTAGCATTCAATCGCTTCGATGATACCGTCGCCAGTCTGGCCGGCGGTGACAAACCCGGGTGGCAGGTCGCGAACTGCCTGATGGTGAAACGAGTTGGTGAAAACCTTGTTATCGGCGGCATGCAAGGCCCGCGCCAGTTTTGAGTCATTCAGCAGTGCGACCTGATGAGATGTTGACCAGCGCGGCGCTTTCTGTGAATGTTGCACCCTGGCGACGGCGGCGATATCCTGGTGAACCTTGCCGCCAAGAGCGATAGCGAGTACCTGACAACCACGGCAGATGCCGAGTATCGGCAGTTTAAATTCGTTGAATGCCTGCCGGGCGAGGGTCAATTCGAATTCATCGCGAAACGGGTTGACCAGATCGAGAGCCGGTGAGGGGTCTTCGCCCTGAAAGCGTGGGTGAACATCTTCACCACCGGGCAGCAGCAGGCCATCTACCAGGCCGAGGTAGCGACCGGCAAAGCGGGCAAAAGCGGCTGCGGCATCCTGGCCGGGCAGCAGCAGTGGTGCCGGAAGGAGTATCGGGTCACCGCCGGCTTTCTGAACCGCGTGGTAATATTTTCTTGAAACGTATGTGCGGATACGCATTTCGTTATCGCGCACCGAAGAATCGGCGTAGGCAATACCAATCAACGGGCGGGCGGCAGCGGTCATATCACCATTGTCCTTTGCGTGAGGGGTCGAGAATATCGCGAAGTTCATCGCCGAACACGTTAAAAACGACTACCAGAAATGCAATGCAGGCACCCGGGTAAACTACCAGGTAGGGGCGGCGCAGCATGTAGTCTTTGGCAGCCGCGACCATACCGCCCCAGGTTGGCAGCGACGGGTCAACGCCAAGACCCAGAAAACTGAGGCTGGCTTCTGACAATACCGCCGTGGCCATACCCATCGTAAAAATAACGGTGATCAGGGGCAGACAGTTAGGCAGAATATGTGTGAGAATAATGCGCAGATGACTGGCACCCAGAGTGCGGGCCGCGATGACATATTCGGCTGAGCGCAATTCGAGAGCAGCTGAGCGGATAATGCGTGCCATCTCGGCCCAGCCAACCACGGCCAGGGCGAAAATGACGGTGCCTATGCCACTGCCGAGCACCATTGACACCGCAATCGACAGCAACAGACTCGGAAAAGCAAGAAACATATCGACGAAACGCATCAGCAGCCAGTCGAGCCAGCCGCCAAAATAGCCGGCGGTCAGGCCGACAGCCAGACCGATCAGCAGGGCAGTCAGTCGCGATGCGAAGCCAATGATCAATGAGAGACGCGCACCATAGATGAGGCGCGAATAAACGCACTGGCCAAGCTGATCGCAACCGAGCGGAAACCCTTCGAGCTTCGCCAGACGGCGCAGCGGGTCGGTTTCCATGGGGTCGTTGGTGACGAGCCAGGGTGCGAAAATCGCGACACCCAGCACGAGAAGAATACCGGCCAGACTGAACCAGCCGGCCAAGGTCATGCGTTGAGCAAGCTGTTTCATCCGGTAGATTTCCCCATCATTTCGTCACGGATTTTCGGGTTGATCCAGGCGTAGAAAAGATCGATAGCCAGGTTGACCATGATGAAAATAAAAGCACCAAGCAGCACCACCCCCTGAATGATCGGGTAGTCACGCTGCAGAATCGCATCCATGGCGAAGCGCCCGATGCCGGGCAGGTCAAAAATGGTTTCGACAATTACCGAGCCGTTGAGGTAGCTTGACAGATCGAGGCCGATAACGGTGATGACCGGCACCAGTGCGTTAACCAGCCCGTGTCTGAACAGAATACGCGAACGACTCAAGCCTTTGGCACGGGCGGTTCGAATAAAATCATGATTCAGCACTTCGATCATGCTGCTTCTGACGATGCGGGCCAGAAAAGCTGCCGACCTGATACCAAGAGTGAAAGCCGGCAGCACAAAGGGCAGCAGGCTGTTGCCGGCGAGAAAACCCGAAGATGGAAACCATTTCAGGCGCACGGCAAAAACATAGAGAAATACCAGGCCCGACAGAAAAACCGGAATACTGATGCCAGCGACCGAAAAAACTGTGCAGAGCCGGTCAAGCCATTTCCCCTGGGTAATGGCACTGATAATACCCATTAAAACCCCGATGACCACAGAAAACATCATGGCCAGCAGAGCCAGTTTGAGGGTAAACGGCAGTTTTTCGGCCAGCGATTCTAGCACCGGCCGCCCGGTAACTACTGAATCACCCAGGTCGCCCTGCGCGACGCGCCGCAAATAAGAGGCAAACCGGGTGAAGAGCGGCTGATCGAGACCCATTTCTGAACGAATGCGTGCGAGGGTTTCGGGGTCGGCACGCGGCCCGGCCAGAGTCTGGGCCGGATCGCCCGGAATCAGGTAGAGCACCGTGAAAGCAACAATAAGAATGCCCAGAAGAACCGGGATGGTCGCAACAATCCTTCTGAGCGTGAATTCGAGCATCGACTAACCTTTGTGTTTAGAAGTTCAGGGCAATACCTTACATCAGTCGCGGCAATTTGTCACCATGCCACCGGTGAGTAATCAATCTTTTACGCTCAGGGTGAGACCCTTATCGCAGAAGAACATCGGCGAAAAGTCGATATGGCTGACGTTGGCACCGGTCAGGTAGCTTTCGCTGCAATGCCAGAGATAAATCCAGGGGGCCTGTTCGGCGACTTTGCGGTTGATGCGGTCGTAAGCTTCAGAGCGGCGTTCGCTGTCCTGAATTTTAACCGATTCATCGAGCATGCTGTCGACTTCGTCGTTTTTAAAACGGGCCCGATTACCGCCTGAGCCCCAGTTTTTTGAATGAAACAGCGGGTAGAGAAAGTTTTCGCCATCGGGGTAATCGCCAAACCAGCTCATATAGAAGGCTGGGGCTTCACCTTTGCTGATTGCATCTTTGAGGGCGCTCCATTCCATGGGTTTCAGATTGACCTGCACCCCGTGTTTTTTCAGTTCGCCCTGCAACAGGCGTGTAATCTCAAACGCCGACTGCGAAGAACGCTGAAAGAGATCGAACACCAGGGGTTTCGCCTTTGAATAACCGGCTTCCTTGAGTAGTCGACGGGCTTCTTCAGGGTTATAAGTAAGACCGGTCGGGGTTTTGCTGTAACCTGAAATTCCGGGGGGGATGCTGCCGTTGGCGGGCACAGCGCGGCCCTGATAGACGGCGGCAATGATCTTTTCGCGGTCAACAAGCATATTCAGAGCCTTGCGAACCCTGATATCAGTGAACGGGGCGACCTGATTGTTGAACCCGACATAAAAAACGTTGAGGGCCGGCACATCGTGAATGCCTGCCGAGAAGTCGGGGTCAGATTTAAAGCGTTCGTAGTTGGCGGGGTAGAGCTGAAGCAAATCAAGATTGCCGCTTTCGAATTCCATTTCAGCCTTCATATTTTCTGGAATAATGCGCATTTCGATGCGGGCCAGCCGGGGCTTAACGTCATGATAGGCTTCGTTGACCACGAGTTTGATATAGCTGTCGCGCACCCGTTCGGTGATCTTAAACGGCCCGGTGCCGGCGGGTCGTTCGAAGAAACTGTGTTCTTTGATGGCTGTTCGGCTTTCGCATGGCAGAATGTAGCAGGCAGGCATGGTTAAAAGACTCATAAAGGGGGCAAATGGAGCGAGCAGCTTGATCGAAACGCTGTATTCGTCAACAGCTGTTATACCAGAAACCACCTGGGTCTGGCCCTTCATGCGTTCGGCTGCTCCTTCGACCTTTTCGAGAACCCAGCTGCGGGGCGAACCGACATCGGGGTCGAGCAGTCGGTCGAGCGAAAATATGACATCGGCAGCGGTCAACTTCTGGCCATTATGAAAAACTGTGCCGGTTTTCAGCTTAAAAACGTATTCGCGGCCATCGGCAGTAACGCTCCATGATTCGGCGAGATTGCCGACCAGGCGCATGTTTTCGTCATAGCGCACCAGGCCGTCAAAGACTTTGGCCTGCACGGTCGCTTCGTTGACATCGACACCGCGTGCCGGGTCAAGGTTCGCCGGTTCGCTTGAAAGATAGCTGGAAAAGGTACCTCTAAAACTCACCGGGTTGGTTTCGGCCGGGGCACTCTGTAATAAACTGGCTACCAGAGCCATTAAACAGATAAATGCCGTCGAAAAGAGAATACGTTTCATGTTGCCACCTGCTGAATAGATTTTTTTCTCTCTTCAACTAATCGGCAGGTCAGGGTCTTTGCTTTAACTCGGCGCGAATTTCTTGACCATCAATATGCAACAGGGCCACCGATGGCGGCAGACCACCGCGTGGCAGGGTCGGGCTGCCGGGATTTATTACCAGAAGATTTTCTTCCTGGGCGATCAGAGCGATGTGGGTGTGCCCGTAAACCATCACCCGGCTGCGACCATCGAGGGCGCGGCGGGCGGCCCCGGCATCATGAGCAACTGTCAGATACCCGCAACCAATGTTGATCGACCGCGCAGCCGGGGTATCGTAAGCGTCGTGATCGCAGTTTCCCCGCACCACATAAACCGGCGCAATGGTCGATAACTCGCCGATAACGTCAGAAAGCCCGACATCGCCGGCATGCACAATCAGGTCAACTCCGGCAAAAGCATCTCTGACCCAGCCGGGTATTTCAAGGCGGCGGTGGTCCTGCATGTGCGTATCTGAAATTATGCCAATCTTCATAAAGTGTTTCCTGAGTCTGCCGGGTTGTCTGCAATCAGGGCATTCTACAATCATACCCCCCAACATGCAAAACAAGATTTGCGGTTCGGTGAGAATCGTCGTTGACTAAATTATAAGGTTGGTCTATTTTTTATAGTTCGCGGATATGAATTAACCTGTAACCAAAGGAAGCAAGAAGATGGCGGACCTCAAAAAACCTGCCGGTAAAACTGAAATCAAAATGCCCTCACAGGCCGAAGTTAAAAAGAAACTCGCCGAAGTTGATTCGTTTCTGCAGAAGCTGATTTTCAAGCGCTTTATCGGTTCGTTCATCGATATGGTCTTCGTCTGCGTGCCGGCGGTCATTATAAGTCTGCCCGCGTTTTTTCTGTTGCCCCAGAAACCGGTCAACCTTGCCGCACTCTTTAATGTCATTATTTATCTGGTGGCAGCGGCTCTGATTCTGATTAAAGATACGCCCTTCACCTTCGGGCCCCTCGATGGGCAGACCCCGGGCAAAAAAGCCATGGATATCAGAGTTACCAGCCTGGTCGGCCGCCCGATTACCATGGTCATGTCGATTAAACGCAACCTCATACCGGCTCTGCCGCTCATCGTTTCGGCCATCTCGGCCGGCATCTATGTTTTGCCGATTCCGGTTATTTCAGAAATTGCCAGCATTGTCATCGTGCTGCCGCTCTTTTTGATTTCGATGTTCGCCAACTTTTACGAGCTTTATCAGATTCATACCGGCGAACAGAACCGCCGCTGGGGCGACAGATACGCCGGTACCCTGGTTAAATATGACTGATAGATGAACCGGAACCACGCCGTACTTCTAATCATAGCTCTGCTCAGCTTTCTGCTGATTCTGGTTTTTATCCCCGATTCAACCCCCGACAGCATTTCGTCACTCGAAGGCGTAACCCTTTCGAACCTCAACGGCCAGCAGTTCAGGCTTGCCGGGCAATTCACCGAAAAACCGATGCTCATCGTCTTCTGGTCGGTCACATGCGGCACCTGCATCGAAGAAATCCCCTTTATCATACGCCTGAATGAGTCCCTGCAGGGCAAACTGACAATCATCGGCATTCACCCGCCCGGGTTTCCCATAAAAAAGATTCAGAAGTTCGTAAAAAAGTTCCCCCAACCGATCCCCTATCTGATCGCCATCGACGACCAGAGTTCACTTATCCGCAACTACAACGTCAGCGTTCTGCCGCGCACCCTGCTGCTCAACCGCCAGGGCCGGGTTCTTTACGACCACCTCGGCTACTCACCCGAGAACGAACAGGAGATCGAAAGTGCCATCAATGCCCAGCTTTAATTATTCACCATTCAGATCAATCTTCTGGAAACTGCTGCTCGCAGGCGTGCTGCTTCTGGCCTGGCCGGCTGCCCAGGCTTCCATGCCGGTAGCCGTCAGCGCCAACCCGCTTCCATCAAAGTTGCTCGCCTCAGGAACCGCAGCGCCGGTCTTTCAGCTGAAGAACACCGACGATGTGGTCTGCACGTTTCCGGTGGCCGGGCAATGGAACGTGATTTTTTACTGGTCGTTGTTCTGCCACTCATGCCTCGAAGAAATCCCCGAGGCGCAGCACCGACTTAGCAGCATGAGCGACGTCAAAGCCTTTTTTGTGGCGCTCGACACTGCCAAAATGCAAAAAGCTCTGCAGAATTTTTGCAAACGCCGCGACCTTAAACTGCCGGTTCTGATGGAAGAAGTGGCTTCTGATACCTGGGTTACCGCTGATCGCTGGGGAGTCGTTTCGACCCCGGCGGTTTTTATTGTTGCGCCAGACGGCAAAGTCGCGTATTCTCATGAAGGACCAACGGATCTTGACCAGTTTTTTGCCGGATTCGCGGCGCTGCAGGCCTCGGCAAGCGCGACGCTCCAACCCGCGAGGTAGAATGTTCGAAAAAATCAGGGTCGTCGAGAACCACGCAATGCTGCTCGTTTCAAAACGGGCGGTTTTTATGTTTATTGGTGTTCTTCTGCTGATGACTACTCTGCTGATGACCTTTTTTCTCTGGGCCGATTTTGACTACATTCTCGGGCGGCGCAGCCTGGCCATGAAAGTTGGGCAGACCAGCATCAGCCTTGCCGACCTGAAGAAGATCCAGCAGCTATCGGGCATTCAGGCCCGCCAGCTCTCAGAAGCAGCCTTTGCCAGCGATTTTTTTATGACCCTGCTGCTGGCCGAAGGTGGCCGTCAGGCCGCGCTCGACCGCCAGCCGGCTTTTCTTAAAAAGATTGCCGATTTTGACGCAGCCCTTAAAAACAGCACCGATGACGAAACCGTAGCCCGAGCTGCTTTTCTCATCGAAGAACTCGCCGAAGCTTTTCGTCAGAAGATTCTAACCCAGGCCGACGACCCAGGCGAAGCTGCCAATGCCGGCAAGCCGCATATCGCGCCGCCACCACCAAGGGTCAGGCTGCATTTGCGAACCATTCTGGCATCAGACGCATCGGCAGTTGCTGAAATCATGAACCAACATGCCGGCGGGCTGAGTTTTGCTGAACTGAATGCCAGTTACAGCGTTTCGCTTTACAAATCACTGGGGGGCGACCTCGGCTGGAAAAGCGCCGACGACTTTCCTGCCGGGGTTTTCGACCGGCTGCTCGCCGTACCGGTTGGCTCGATCAGCAACGCTTTCAGCGACGAAAACGGCACCCACATCTTCGAAATCATCGCCAGACCGGGCGAAGACCCGAAAGCGGCAGAGCGGGCCACCCGCGAACAGCTGCTCAGAGAATCCAACAAACGACGCATGGCGCGTGCCATGATCGATCTGCGTTCACGTATCGACTACTGGATAAACCCTGTCATCCAGGTTAAATGCCAGGTTTCGCCAGGTGCCGAACCAGCCGGTTCTGGCCAGAACCCCTAAGGAGACCTTTTATCATGAGCAAACAATCGCGAAAACATTACCTGATCCTGCCTTCGTATCAGATCAGACTTGTGGCTTTCATGTCGCTGGTAATTTTTCTGGGTTCGATTCTGCATGGCTTCTTTTTGTATCGCATCACCAGCAAAAACATTCAGGAAGGCTTCTTGTCGGCCCACAACCGCCTGCGTTCAACCTGGGAAATATTGAAACCGGCGATCATCGTCACCAACGGCCTCAGTTTTATGCTGATGTCGATCATGCTTTTTATTCTGACGGTTTTTATTTCGCACCGGCTGATCGGGCCGATGTTCAAAGTGGCTGGCCAGCTCAAAAAAATCTCGGCCGGCAAATTGCAGGAATCGGCTCTAAGACTGCGCGATGGCGATGAAGGCCAGGTGCTATGCGAAGCTGTTAACGAGCTTCAAGATAAATACCGGCAGCGCTTTATCAAATTACGCCAGTTGCGTTCGAGTCTCGACGCGGGCAAACCTGATGCAGAGCAGCTTAAAAAGACAGTCGATGAGATTCTCAACGAAATCGAACTCGACGAAACCCGTGCATGAAAACCCCGAACCTCTTTAAAGCACTGCTGAGCAGCGCCGCCCTGCTGATGACCTTCTTTGGGCCCGTCTGGGGTCAGGCCGTCGATCATCAGCGGCTGGCCCAGGAAGCCGGCTGCTTCACCTGCCATTATCTGCCACCCGAAAGCAGCCGTGAACCTGGTTCAACCCGGTCAACCGCCGAGTCAAAAGTTGACCCGCGTCTCAAAAAGGGTGCCGGGAAATGGTGCGTCAGCTGCCATGCCATGGAAACCATGAAGCAGCACCCGACTGGCGTCAAGGTCACTGCCACCCGTGAATTGCCTCTTGAAGACGGCGAATACATGAGCTGCCTGACCTGCCATTCGCCGCACGCCGCCCCGGTGGCCTCTGAGCCATGGGCGCCCCTGGCGATCAACCCGGCTTTCAACGATAACTACAGCACGTTTCTGCTGACGCACCCCAACAACGAAGGCCAACTTTGCAGCAAATGCCACCCGGCCGGCACCGATGTCTTTCAGGGCAGCATGCACAGCCCGAAAGCTTTCGACAACCGCAATTACGCAGGTTCTGAGTCTTGCCGCGCCTGCCATCTCGACATCTACGACCAATGGAAACTCAGCCCGCACGCCCGCATGACCCGCAAGTTCCGCAATCTTGACAACCAGCAGGAAATACCGGTCGAAGACCTCGGGGTACCGCGCGAACGCATCGCCTGGGTTCTCGGCTCGCATTACGTGCACCGCTTTGTTGCCGAGGCGAGCGGCACCCTGGTGGTATTGCCCAAAATCTGGGACCTGAATAAAAAAGCCTGGCTGCCGGTTACCGACTACGGCTGGCGGTCACGTTACTGGCTCAAACAATGCGCCGGCTGCCATACTACCGGCTTTTCTGCCGAGAACGACAGTTTCGCCGAGGCGGGCGTCGGCTGCGAAGCCTGCCATGGCCCCGGGCTGAATCATATCCGCACCAGATCGCCCGAATACATCACTTCATTGAAGAGCATGACCGCCGAGCGCTATGAAATGATCTGCACTTCCTGCCACACTTCGGGCATCGACAACAGCGGTCAGTATAATTTTCCGGTCGGTTACCGGCCCGGCGACAACCTGCACGACTTCTTTTCAGGGCTGACCCCCAAGCCGGGGCAAACACCCGAGAACTTCACCGGTGACGAGAGTTACGAAGACCGCCGCCGCCAGTGGGAATTTCTAAAAACCCGCTACTATCTTGCCAGTGGGCTGACCTGCGACTACTGCCAGAATTTTCGCGATATCAAAACCACGAACAACTCTCTCTACCTGACTCAAGATCAATACTGCCTGACCTGCCACACCGACCGGCTCGATCACCCGCCCGAATCGCCCGGCAACAACTGCATTGTCTGCCACCAGCCCACCCGGCATCTCAACGGCCGCCTATCGGTTCACGACCACCGTTTCATGTTCGAGTAAGGTTGTTGTACTTTGCGGCGGGCTGTGTTAGTATCTCTGCAATATGCAGGTTTTAATGCTGGCAACGCTGATCGGCTATGTTCTTGCAACCTTTTTTCGTCTCAGGGAAAAGGTGGCCGGCCGTTCATTTCGTCATCACTCAACCTTTTCGCTGGCCCTCGGGCTGACCTGCAACGCGATTCTTACCTTCAGGGCTTTCACCCTTTCTGACGGCGGTTTTCATTATCAGGCGGTTTTTCTGGCCGGCGCCCTGGGGCTGGGCATCTGCACAGCGATCATCGAACACGGCCTCAAAGAAACTTTTTTCAGTATCTTCAGCCTGCCGGCCAGCGTTGTAATGTTATTCTGCTCGACCTTTGCCGACGGCATACTTACCGGCGGCCAGTTTTCGCAGCGCTGGTTCGCGGTGCACCTGCTTCTTTCAATACTTGGCGAATGTTTCTTCTTTATCGCGGCGATCTCGTCAGCGGTTTATTTTTATGTGGTGCGCCGCCTCAAAAAGAAGAACCGGTTGCGTGCTCTGGCGATATTTCCGCCGATGGCACGCCTCGACGACCTGACCTTCAAGCTGATCGGCGCCGGAACCCTGGTCTTTTCCGGCGGGCTGGCCGCAGGGTTTTATGGCAATTACTCATATTTCATCAGTTTTTCACCGGGCAGCAAACACATTTACGCGGTGCTGCTGCTCGCTTTCTACCTGATTGTTCTATTGGGCCGCAAAGGGCTAAAACTGAGCGGCACACGACTGGCAACCATGGCAATTATCGGTTTTATTCTGTCATTCGGGCTTGTCACACTGCCCGACAACAGCGAGCACTGGCAACCCCTGCACAAAACAACGCAGGAGGCCGCCCGATGAAATACATGCCCCTGTTTATCGACCTGCATGACCGCGAAATACTGGTGATCGGCGGCGGGCATGTCGCGCTGCGTCGGGGCCGGCAATACGTCGAAGCCGGGGCCAGGCTGACTGTGGTGGCGCCCGAGATTCTGCCCGAACTGGCGGCACTGCCACGCACAACGGTGCAGGTTCGCCCGGCCGGCCCGGCCGACGTCGAACGACGTTATTTTATGGTTTTGATTGCCAGCAGTGACCCGGCCACCAATGACAGCATCGCTGCTGCCTGCCGGCAGGCAGACCTGCTTTTTAACCGCAGCGACCGGTTCGAAGATGGCAATTTTATTCACGGCAGTCTGGTAAGCGAAGGCGATATCATCAATGCCACGGTTGCAGGGGGTGTACCGGCCGTATCGCAATACCTTCAGAAAAAAATAGGCGGTCTGCTGACCCCTGAACTGCTCAAACTTTCGGCCTTACTCGTCGAACTGCGCCCGGCCATCATAAAGTCGCAAAAATCGGGCAAACCACGGCAAAAAGCACTTGCTGACCTGGTCAACGATGCCACTCTGGCGCGTCTGCGCGACGAACCCATCGAAAATATCCGCCAGGAGATTCTCGCATGGCTTTAATGGTCTTCGGGCTGAACCACAAATCTGCGCCGGTAGCGGTGCGCGAAAAGCTGGCACACATTTGCGAGGTACGGGTGCCAGATGTCGATGCCTGCAATCTTGAAGCTGTGCCGGTCTACACCTGCAACCGGGTCGAGGTTTATTATTCGGGCAACCCGGCCGAAGCGCGCCGCAGTTTTACCAGTCTGCTGGCTGCCAACCAGGTCAACTTCGAGAATCTCGCCAGCCATTTTTACGAGCATAGCGACCAGGAAGCCGTCAAACATCTGCTTTCGGTCACCGCCGGTCTTGATTCAATGATCATTGGCGAGAATCAGATTCTGCACCAGGTCAAAGAATCTTACAAGCATTCTACCAGTGAAGGTTATGTCGGCAAGCAGCTGCACAGGCTTTTTCAGAAGGCCCTCGAAGTGGGCAAGCGGGTGCGCAGCGAAACGGCGATTTCAGAAAACCGGGTTTCAATGGCTTCGGCGGCCGTTGACCTCGCCCGCAGTATTTTCGGGCCGCTGCAAAACTGCAAAGCACTGATCATCGGGGCCGGCGAAATGGCCAATCTGGTGGCGGTGCATCTGCGCGACAGCGGTGTCAAGAAGATGTTCTTTATTAACCGCACCGAAAGCAGCGCGAAAGAACTTGCCGAGCGTTTCGACGGCCAGGCGTTGCCGTTCGAACGAGTTGATGAACTGCTTCTGACCTGCGATATCGTCATTTCGTCAACAGCGGCCCCCACGACGATTATCGCCCGCGAACAGGTCGAACGGGTCATGGCCCAGCGCAGTGACCGGCCGTTGTTCGTCATCGACATTGCCGTGCCGCGCGACTTTGAGCCTGAGTGCCAGACCCTGGCCAACGTTTTTCTTTACGATGTCGATGACCTGCAGAATGTGGTCAACGAGAATCTTTCACAACGCAAAGTCGAAGCCGAAAAAGCCTGGGCGATCGTCAGGCACGAAGCTTCGCAGTTTCAGATCGCCTGTCAGGTGTTCACCGTCGTGCCGCTCATCAGAAGGCTTCGCGAACAGAGCGAAGCCCTGCGCCTCGCAGAAGTCGAAAGATTCGCAGCGCAGCACCCAGGGCTGAGCGATGAGCTTCGCACTGCCTTCGACCAGTGCAGCCGGTCGTTGATGGCTAAATGGCTGCACAATCAGATCGTCGCGCTCAAAAACCAGGGTTCGGCTGACCTCGAACAATTACGCCTGATAGCCGAGATTCTCGGCCTGCCGGCCGACAGTCTGCCTGAATCACCCTTGCACGCGCTGCCTGAACCATCGAGAAAGCAGGAATCAGCATGAAAATAAGTTACGGCACCCGGGGCAGCAAACTGGCCCTGCATCAGACCCGTCAGGTCATCAGTCTTGTCAGTTCGACTAACCCTGAACTCGAATTTGCCGAAGTGATCATAAAAACCCTTGGCGACCAGGTCACCGGCCTGCCTCTCTTTAAAGTCGGCGGTCAGGGCCTTTTCATCAAAGAGATCGAGCAGGCATTGCTTGACCGGCGCATAGACATAGCGGTTCACAGCCTTAAAGACGTGCCGCACGCCATCGCTGAGGGGCTGTGTCTGCTGGCGGTCGGCGGTCGCGAAGACGCGCGTGACTGCTTCATTTCGACGCGGTATGCCGATTTTGCCGCTCTGCCTGCCGAAGCCGTGGTGGGCACTTCGAGTTTGCGGCGGCGTTCGCAGTTGTCGCTGCTGCGTCAGGATCTCAGGTTCTCAGATTTCAGGGGCAACCTCGACTCTCGGCTGAAGAAGCTTGAAGACGGCGAAGTCGATGCCATAATACTTGCAGCCGCAGGTCTCAAACGCTTTGGCTGGGCTGACCGTATCAACCATTATTTTTCGCTCGAAGAACTGACGCCGCCGGCCGGCCAGGGTTTGCTCACGGTGCAATGCCGCTGTGAAGACATCGAAAGATTCACACCACTTTTTAAAGTTTTCAGCGATGAAACCGCCACAATCAGGGCCAACGCTGAACGGGCTTTTTTGAGCCATCTTCAGGGTGGTTGCCAGACGCCGATGGCGGTGCATGCCGAAGTCAGCGGCGGTTTCATCAGACTGCACAGTTATATCGGCACGCCCGACGGCCGGCAGAGCCTGCGCCGCCTGCACACCGGGCCTTGCAGCCACGCGGCTGAGCTGGGTCACAAGGCAGCCGGTGAACTTATTGTGGCGGGCGGGCGTGAATTCATCAACAAATAAACAGGAGACCCCAGTGCAAAAACCCAAAGTATTTCTGGTAGGTGCCGGGCCAGGCGACCCTGGTCTGATAACTGTTAGAGGTCTCGACCTGGTCAGGCGTGCCGATGTAATCGTGCATGACCAGCTTGGCACCGCCGCCTTTCTGTCGCAGGCCCGGCCGGGTTGCGAACTTTATGATGTCGGCAAGTTTGCCGGGCTGCATAAAGTGACTCAAGACAACATCAACGCCCTGCTCGACGAAAAAGCGTCCGAAAACAAACTTGTCGTTCGCCTTAAAGGCGGCGACCCCTTCGTATTCGGGCGCGGCGGCGAAGAAATGCAGTATCTCGTTGAACGCGGTCACCGCGTCGAGATCGTTCCAGGCGTTTCGTCGGCTATTTCCGCGCCATGCTACGCGGGCATTCCGATCACCCAGCGTGGTTTCACCGCCTCGCTGGCAATAGTCACGGGTCACGAAGCCGAAAAAGAAGGCAGCGACATCAACTGGAAAGCCCTGGCCGGCATCGGCACCGTGGTTTTTCTTATGGGCGTTAAAAATCTGCCTGAGATCTGCAAAAATCTGATCGCCGCCGGGCGCAACCCGCAAACCCCGGTTGCGATGGTTCAAAACGGCACCCTGCCAACCCAGAGAACGGTTTCAGGCACCCTCGAAACCATCGCCGAGATCGCCGTAGCCGCCGGCATTCAGCCCCCGGCCGTAACCGTGGTCGGCGAAGTGGTAGGGTTGCGCCAGCAGCTGGCCTGGTTTGAGAAACGGCCATTATTCGGCCGCCGCATCGCGGTTACCAGATCGCGCACCCAGGCGAGCAGTCTGGTAGCCGAACTTCAGGAACTCGGAGCCCAGGTGCTTGAATGCCCGACCATCAAAATTGTGCAGCATCACAGCAGTGACGACTTTAAAAATTTCATCATGCATAATGCCGGTTTCGATCACCTGGTATTTACCTCGGTGAACGGGGTCACCGGGTTCATCGAGTCATTGCACGAACAGCATCTCGACCTGCGCTTTCTCGGGGGCAAAAAAATAGTATGCATCGGCCCGGCCACCGCCGGTGCCTTTGCCGAGCGCGGCATCATTGCAGACTTTGTGCCCGAAACCTACGTTGCCGAGTCGCTGTTGCCCTATTTTGAAAAGCTGCCCAAAACCGGGGTCGCCATTCTGCGTGCCGAAAAAGCCCGCGAAGTTCTGCCTGACACCCTGCAGCGCCTTGGGCACCGGGTCGAAGTCGTACCCCTCTATCACACCGAATACGACAAACCCGACAATACCGACATCGTTGCCGCCCTCAAAGAAAACCGCCTCGATATGGTAACTTTTACCAGCTCATCGACGGCCGAAGGCCTAGCAAGCCTACTCGAAGGCAGCGGCATCGCACCGGCCACTATTCCGGCAGCCGTCATCGGCCCCATTACCGCCGAAACATGCCGCAAGCTCGGCTTTAATATCAAAATCGAAGCCGCTGAATTTACGATTCCGGGTCTGATCACAGCCATGCAGACCTATTTCAGCAAGTAACCGCTGACGACCAAAGCAAGGAAAACCGCCAATGATCAATATCAGCAAAATATACGCCGACCACTCGACAACCGGTGACCCTCTGCGATACGGGCATCAGCACCAGGGCAACGTTGAGCATTCCCATCACTTCAAGGGGCATGCCACAGCCAGGTCAGCAGCTGAGCGCCGGCCGGTCGTCGTCTGGAACATCTCAAAGCGCTGCAATCTTAAGTGCCTGCACTGCTACACAAATTCAGACTGTAATCTGGCCCCTGACGAACTGACTACTGCCGAGGGAAAGCAGTTAGTCGAAGATCTTGCCGCCTTCAAAATCCCGGCACTGCTCTTCAGCGGCGGCGAACCGCTGATGAGGCCCGACGTCTTCGAACTCGCCGGCTATGCCGTCAAGCAGGGCCTTCGCCCGGTTCTTTCTACCAACGGCACGCTTATAACTCCTCAGGTAGCGCAAACGATCAAAGACACCGGCTTCATCTACGCCGGCATCTCGCTCGACGGCATTGGCAGCACCAATGATCATTTCCGGGGCATGGTCGGGGCATTTGGCAAGGCCATGGATGGTTTCCGCAACTGCATCGCGGTTAATCAGCGGGTCGGCCTGCGCCTGACCCTGACCAGGCAGAATGTGCGCGACCTCGACCAGATTTTTGATTTTCTGCTCGAAGAAAAGATCCCCCGGGCCTGCTTCTACCACCTTGTTTACTCAGGGCGCGGCAAGAGCGAAGACGATCTCAGTCACGAAGAAACGCGGCAGGCGCTCGACATTATCTGCAGGCGCACCAGAACCGCGATTGAGTCAGGCATCGACCTCGACATTCTTACGGTCGACAACCATGTAGACGGCCCATATATCTATCTTAAACTTCTTGAAGAAAACCCTGCAAAAGCAGCAGAAATGCGCAAACTTCTCGAATGGAACGGAGGCGGCACCTATTCAACCGGCGTTGGTATCGGCGACGTTGACTGGGTGGGCGATGTTCACCCCGACCAGTTCTGGCAGGACAAAACCTTCGGCAACGTTCGCACCCGCAAGTTTTCTGATATCTGGCTCGATACTTCTGACGAGCTGATGGCTGGCCTGAAGAACCGCCTGCCCCTTCTCAAGGGAAAATGCGCAACCTGCCGTTTTCTGAAAATGTGTGGCGGCGCGATGCGTGTCAGAGCCTTCAGGGTCTACGATGACCCCTGGATGCCCGACCCGGCCTGCTACCTGTCTGATGCCGAAATTGCAGACAAAGCCTGAATTACCAAAAATTGACGGTAATGGCAAGCCACGGGGCATTGATGTAAGGGCTCGCAATGGGTTATAGTGAATCAAGCGTTGATTATTTGACTGGCGCGTAGCGCCGCAAGGGGGATGAGCATGGCAGGAAGTCGTAAAAGGATAATAGAGGACGAAATCACTGTTACCAATAATGCAAAAAGCACGCGGCGCTATTCATACGCCGATTATCTTAAATGGCCAACTGAAGAGCGTTTTGAGCTGATCAACGGGGTCATTCACGACATGAACGCGCCCATGCGGGTTCATCAGAAAATTTGTATCGAACTCACCAGGCAGTTCGCCAATTTCTTTCTGAATAAGACCTGTGAAGTTTATGCTGCGCCCTTTGACATCAGGCTGCCAACAAAATCAAAAGATCCAAAGAAAATTTTCGATGTGGTTCAGCCTGATCTTTCGGTAATCTGCGATCCCGAAAAACTCGACGACATGGGTTGCCTGGGCGCACCCGATCTGGTTATCGAGGTTTTGTCGCCTTCCACATCATCTAAAGATCATATTAAAAAGCGGGCTCTTTATGAGCGGTCGGGGGTCAAAGAATACTGGCTGGTTTCAAACGAAGAGCGCATTGTCTGGGTTTACCAACTGCTCAACGGGCAGTTTCAGAAACCAGAAATATACAACGATGAAGATGATGTTTCATCAGTGCTTTTTCCAGAGCTGATCGTCAAGGTAAGCACGATTTTGCCGCCGGCCCCCGAAGGCTTTTACCGCAACGACTACAGCGGCATCAGACAAATAATAGTCGAGTAAACCACCGCCTGTGGGTCATCATGTCAGTTTTTAGCACGGCAGTTTCAGAATTTAATTCAGATGGGGTGTAATTATGGCAATTTCCGTAAAAGATTTGGAAAACGCAGTTAAGCAACTTTCTGAAGACCAGCTGCAGAGCTTTCGAGAATGGTTTGAACGCTTTGATGCAAAAAAATGGGATGAAGAAATTTTAAAAGATTCTGAATCAGGAAAGCTGAATTCTATTATCAGCAAGGCTGTTGAAGAACATAAAGCAGGCAAAACAAAACAATTATGAAGCATTTCGCCAGTTCTTCTTTCTGGGCTGCTTATGATTCAATGCCTTCCAGAGTAAGAAAAACAGCTGATAAAAGCTATCTGCTTCTTAAAAAAGACCCGAAACATGCCTCATTAAACTTTAAGCAGATCGGGCGACTCTGGTCAGTGAGAACCGGAATAAAATACCGGGCTCTGGCCGTAGAGGTTGAAGATGGGTTGCTCTGGTTCTGGTTAGGCAGCCACTCTGATTATGACAAGCTTATTAAAGAATTAAGTTGAAGCACTCAGATTAACCATGTTTTCGGTCTTCATGATTGTGTTCATCAGTGTTAATCCGTGGCAAACTCTTCTTCTCTGGTCTGCTAGCTCTGTTCATTCATCTCCCAATCTGTGTTGATCAGTGTTCATCCGTGGCAAATTCTTCTTCTTCTCTGGCCTGCAAACTCTGTTCTTTCATCTCCGAATCTGCGTTGATCAGTGTTCATCCGTGGCAAACTCTTCTTCTCTGGTCTGCTAGCTCTGTTCATTCATCTCCCAATCTGTGTTGATCAGTGTTCATCCGTGGCAAATTCTTCTTCTTC
>Ga0116170_10001355_pt1 | contig 24735 bp, 19 predicted proteins | sample AD_JPNHW1_MetaG_FD_89797 | JGI IMG/M metagenome (GOLD analysis project Ga0116170, IMG submission 89797) | Active sludge microbial communities of municipal wastewater-treating anaerobic digesters from Japan - AD_JPNHW1_MetaG | ecosystem: Engineered > Bioreactor > Anaerobic > Digestate | place... | reverse complement strand
CGGCGCGATGACCGACCGGATGATGAGCCCGCTTTTCGCGTCGGTGAGCGATTCCTCGAGCCCGTACCCGACCTCGATGCGGAGCGCGCGGTCATCGAGGGAAACGACGAGTAGGGCGCCGTTATCCTTCCCCGCTTGGCCGAGTTTCCATTTCTCCGCGACTCGCATCGAGAAATCCTCGAGCGCGTCGCCCTCAAGCGAGCGTACCGTGAGCACCGCGACCTGCACGCCGGTTTGGTCGTTGACGGCGGTAAGGTACGACTCGAGCTCGGAGCGCTCGCTTTCGGACATGATGCCCGCGAGGTCGTTGACGGGACCCCGCATCTCGGGCGCCTCGAGCGCGGCCGCATGACCGATAAGGAACGCGAGCGCGGCGATAACGGCAAGCGCGCGCCGGGATAATCGGGTGAATGCGTTCATCTGCCTGCCTCCAGAATCACGAGACCGTCGGGGAGCTCATTGGGGTTATCGCGCCGCGCGGGGAAATGCGAGGCGAGAAGCTCTCCGCAGCGACGGACGGTCGTCTCGAGCGCATCGGCGGTCTTTCCCGCCTTGATGCCGAGCGCGAGCTCGCGCGCGATCGAGTCCCAGTCGCCCTGGGCGATCTTCGCGCTGATCCCCGAATCCGCAACGATCCTGACCTCGCGTTCCATGAGCGAGACGAACACGAGAATGCCCGTTCGCTCGCGCGTCGCGTAAACCCCGCTTTCCGCGAAATGCCTGATCGCGCGCTTGTAGACGGCGCGTGACCGTTCGTGGCGGGGAACCACGATCCGGTCAATGGCGGGAAGGTTCGCGAAGAGGTATGAAACCCCGATGACCGCGAAGAACACGATCCCGTAAAACGCGGTTACGTACCAGCCGGGGAGATGCCAGAACGCGCGGTCAAGGAACGCGACGACCGCGTCGTGGAAGGGAAGCATCGCGGCGAAGGCGAAGGCCCCGAGGATAACCGAGGCGAGCAGCTCGCGGAACGAGTAATCGGAGCTTTCCGGTATCGCCGCGAGGGCGATCTCGCCCGTGGTCTTCGACTCTGCCGCGTGCACGGCCTTGCGGATCGACTCAAGGTCGTCTTTTCCGAGATTGAGTCTCCGGAGAAAGGATTTATTCGTCATTCAAACGATACCTGCGGGGCTTTGTCCGCGCCTTCGGCGGCCTCGAAGTACGCCTTCGCGCGGAAGCCGCTCATGTTCGCCACGATCGAGCGCGGGAACTGGCGGATGAAGGTGTTATAGGTTTTTACCACGTCGTTAAAGCGCTTTCGCTCGACCGTGATTCGGTTCTCGGTTCCCTCGAGCTGATTCTGAAGCTCCATGAAGCTCTCGTTCGCCTTGAGCTCGGGGTAGTTCTCGGTGACGACGAGGAGGCGCTGGAGCGCGCTTCCGAGTTCGCCCTGCGCCTGCTGGAAGCGCTTGAAGGACTCGGGATCGTTGAGGACCTCGTCGGATACCTTCATGACGCCGCCGGCCTTAGACCGCGCCTCGGCTATGTCGGTGAATACCTTCGACTCATGCTTTGCGTATCCCTTGACCGTCTCGACGAGGTTCGGGATCAGGTCGAGGCGGCGTTGGTAGACGTTCTCGACTTGGCCCCACTGGCTCCTGACCTCCTCGTCCATCGCGACCATCTTATTGTAGTTTCCGCCGAAAAACTGATAGAGCGCGAAACCGACGACCGCGACGACCGCGACCACGATTAGGAGCGTCTTGATTCCTTTACCCATGAGGTTCCTCCATGAAAAGCGATCCGTGCTGAACGCGCACGGTGTATGAAAAAAAGGTACTCGAATTGGGGGTGACGGTCAACATGAAATTGCCCTCGCGCCCCTTCGCATCGCTGTCTCGTTTCTCGGGCATATTGCGCCTTTCGCCTGAGTGAGGCTACAATGGCGCCATGACCGAAGCGCGCGATCCTGCCGATGAACTTCTCGATTTTGCCCGGAGCCTTGGCGCCGGGGATGTGGGCATTGCGCGCGTTCAAGATGGTCCCGGCGGCATGCCGTATGCCCTTTCGATCGCGGTACCGCTTTCTCGTGCCATCCTTGACGAGATCACCCCCGAATCGGGGCCTACCTATACTTACTTTAACCATTACCGGAGCGTCAATTTCCTGATTGACCAGATACTCCTCCGCTGCGGGCTTTGGCTCCAGGGAAACGGCACTCGCTACCTTACCGTCGCCGCGTCGCAGAGCCGTCCCGATTCGCCCTTCGAGGCTCGGTACTCGCATAAAAAAGCCGCCTGCCTTTCGGGGCTTGGCTCGATCGGCCGTAACGGGCTTTTCCTTCATGATCGCTGGGGTCCGCGCGTGAGGCTCGGAACCCTCTTTACCGATTGGGATGGATGCGCGTCCCGTGCCAAATGCCTACCCGACGAGCGGATCGCGTGTCCCGCGTGCGCGACCTGCGGCCGCTGCGCCGCCGCATGTCCCTCGGGCGCCATCGGGGCGGATGATATCGACCGAGCGCGCTGCAGCCAATGGATGAAGGACCAGTATCGCGAGATCGGCCGGGGAGCCGTCTGCGGGATCTGCATCGAGGTGTGCCCTATCGGCAAGGACTGAGCCTTTATGGGCGCGTCCCGCCGGATCGGCACGCCAAGCGCACGGCTTAGCCGCAAGCGCACGGCTTAGTGTCAGGGGTCGGCTTACGCTCAACCTCACGCGTTGATAAACGCCCGTTTCAGGATTCGTTCGGGAAGCTCAACCCCCGCGAAGATCTCGGCTTCAGCGACCTTCTTAATGAGTTGCGCCGGATGCTGATCGATCGGGAGGCTTTCGGAAAGGCGGTCAAGCGAGGGTATCGTCGTGTGGCTCGAGACCCATACGGCGGCATAGTCCACCGAGCGGAAGAACGCAGGGGTTATCGTGACGCGGGGGAACAGGGCCGAGCGGTACCCGATCACGAGCCGCGCGTCGTCATCGCCCATTTGGCTCGCGGGGCTTTCCGGGAGTATCCCGGCGACGTGTCCGTCCTCGCCCAAACCGAGGAGGCACACGATATAGAGCTTCCCCTCATCGTGCTTGCTGACGGCAAGCGAGAGAAACGCGTTATAGTGGGAGACCGCCTCGTCAAGGCCGACCTTTTCGTCCGCCTGCTCGACGAGCATCGGCATCGCGTTGCAGCGCGCGGGGTCGAGCCCCTTGTCGAGGAGCTGCCGCCAATTCGAGTCTTGATGCCCGGCCTTCCCGAATCGTTCGTCGACGAGCCCGAGGTTAAAGAGCATCTTAAGCCTTCCCCGCTCGTTGGAAAACGAACCCGCGATCGCGGAGAACGCCCCAATCGCCGCGTCCTCGCAGGCTCCCCCGGAAACCAGGAGCAATACCGGCATGTTTCTGTTTAGCCGCGCGAGAACGCGCGCGGCCAAGGCGTTGATTATCGCCTCGGTGTTCGCGTTAGGTACTATTTTCATGACTTAAGTATAGGCACCGCCGCCCCGAATTGCCCGCGACGCGGGGATCATTTTACGTTCGGCCATACCCCGCGAGAACGGTCAATATCCTCGGATTACGACTGTACAACGAATCTTCGCTGCATTATCATTGATGGTAATGAACATCACCAGGTTTCAGGAAGACATGCAGAAATGCAGCGCTGGCACTGAACAGCTCTACACCAGGCTCGGGACCTGCTTCCCCGCCCTTTTGTCGATAACCGGATCGGACGGAACGTCGTCACTGCCCGCCCTGAAGGGCATATTCGGCTCGCTTTCCCGCGGGTTTGAGACCTACGGCCGCGAGGAAGAGGGCTTTTTCGCCGAGTATAACGAGCGAAACTCCCGGCTTTTCGAGCGCCTCAACGAGCGCATGTCGGCGCTTGACCGCATTAACGAGCGCGTCTCCGCCATCCGAAGCGATTCGGAGGAACTCGAGATCATCTCGCTCAACGCGATGGTCATCTCGATTAAGTCGGGCGAGAAGGGGCGGGCGTTTTCCTGCATCACGGAAAACCTCAAGCGGCTTTCGGCGCGCATGATCGCGCTCTCGAACGAGCTCTTGGTCGAGGAAAAGCGGCTCATCGAGAAGAACACGAACCTGAAAAACTCCTTCAACTCGCTGTTAAGCGCCCAAAAAGGCGTGTCGGTCACCGCGAACTCAGAGGACGACGGCGCCGATATCGTCCAGGCGCTCCGCGAGGCCGAGGAGATGCTAGACCGGATGTCCGAGAGCGCGGCGCTCGTCTCGGCGCCGATACGCGAGGCGATGTCGGGCATCCAGCTGCAGGACATCATCAGGCAATCGATCGACCAGATCCTGCTCGCGCTCAGGGAGCTCGCGGAAGACGGCGAGCCCCATACCGACGAGGAACGGCTTGACCGGCTTACCTTCGACATCGAGCTTCTCGAGCTCTGCGGCAAGATCGGCCTGGACATTTGCTCGAACATCGAGCGGTCCATCGATATCTTTTCCGGGAATTGGGCGCGCGTTCACGGTATCCTCGACTCGGTCGAGGAGTCGCGCCTCGCGTTCATCGCCAAGTACCTTGAGCGCAAGGCCCGCGCGACCTCGATTCCCCAGCTCCTCGACGGGATGACCTCGGGCTTTTCGGACTACATCGCGCGCATCGGCGTCTATCAGCGCGGCCAGAAGACGATGGTGGGCGACAGCGCGACGATCGTCTCGGAGGTAAAGCACCTTCGCGTGATCTTCGAAAACATCAGCCCGATCATCACGCGGCTCCAGCACGTCAGGATAACCCAGCAGATCGAGGTCGCGAAGAACCCAGCGATCAGGTCCGTTCAGGACACCGTCACCTACATGAGCGAATTGATTTTGCAGGCAGACCAGCGGGTTCAGGAGACGCGGAAAGAGCTCGAGCAGTTCATCTCCGGGATCGACGAGCTCACTCGCGGCTTTTCCTCGGAGGCCGAGACCGACCACCGCACGCTCGAGCGCATCAAGCACGAGAAGCTCGCGTTCTTTAATCAAATGCGCGACTACCAAAGCGAGCTCGCGCGCGCCGTCACGTCCCTGCGGGTGTATCCCGAATCCTTTAGCGCCATGTGCGTCGAGGTCGACGGCCATATCGCCGCGCTCAAGGCGATCCTCGCGTCCATAACGGGGATCACGGGAGAGATCGAGAAGGCCAACGCGGAAAACAAAAAGGCGCGGGATGAGCTCCTCGCGCGCGGCGGGATCGAGTCATGGTCGATCCAAAACGGCAGGCTGCGCGATCTTGTGACGCAATTCACCATTACCGCGCATAAGGAAGCCGCCGGAAAGATCGGCGGCTTTGACGTGGAGAAAAGCGAGCTCGACGCGATCGAGTCGGGTGACGTGACCTTGTTCTTCTGATTCGGGAAATGGGGGCTAGCCGCGCTCGACGAGCCGAGCGCCCTCTTCGCGGGTAAGCGGCCGCGCGATCGAGATGCCATACTCGCTCATCTCGATGACCTTCGGCTTTCCGTCCGGCTTGAGCTCGCCGTATATCTGCACGATCGGGAACTTCGGGTTCTCGGGATTCACGTCGATAACCTGGCCGATCTTGTTGTTCGAGAGGAGCACGTAAAGCCCGATCGGGTAGAGCGAGACCGAGAACAGGAGCGCCCGAATGACCGTCTCGTCGTACTGTTTCCCCTGATTCTTCATGATGTCGATGATGCCCGAGTAGGCGTCGCGCGCTTCCTTGTACGGGCGAGGCGCCGTGACGGCCTCGTACGAGCAGGCGACCGCGATGATCTTCGCGTAGATGGAAATCTTTTCCTTCGTGAGGCGGCGCGGGTATCCCTCGCCGTTTTCGCGCTCGTGGTGCTCGAGGACCCCGAGGCAGATGTTGAGCGGGAAGGAAAACTCGCGGAGGATGTTGTACGAGATGACGGGATGGGTGAATATCGCGTTCTTCTCGACCGGGGTGAGCACCTTGTTTCCCATATAGAGCTGCGGCGGGAGGCGGATCATGCCGATCTCGTGGAGGATGCACGTGACCCCGAGCTCGATGAGCTTGTGGATCGGGAATTTCAGCTGGAGCCCGATGACGATGGCGTAAACGGTCGAGCGCATCGAGTGGATGACGAGGTAGTTTTTTTCTCGGTTTTCCCGCGAGGGCTGTATGCGCAGGACGAACCGCTTGTTCGTCTTGATGTACTCGCAGAGGTCCTTCACCCGGTTTGAAATCTGCGCGAGCTGCAATTCCTTGCGCGTCGCGTAGCGGGTATAGGTTTCCGCGATGAAGTCCTGGTATTCGTAGTAGATCCGCTCGATCTCGGCGAACTGGGCTTCCTCTGTAAGCGGCGCGGAGGGGTCGGCTTGCGGCGCTTCCTTTTTTTCCTTGTCCTCGTCTTCGTTGAGGTTCGCGCCCTTGAGGCTTATCGGCGCGTGCACGACGGACTGCTCGGAGAGATGCCCCTCGGAATACACCTTGGTGAACTCCCAGTCGCGAAGCGCCTTTTTGAACGTTTCTCCGATCGGGACTCCCGGGGTGAGTAGAAGATACTTCTTGTCAAGATACGCGTCTTCGGTAAAGTAGAATCCGTCCGGAAGATCGGTAACGTTAAACGTATTCACTTATCTCATCCCCTGTAGTACAATCTTACCTAATACTAGGAGCCTTTTCATGAAATTCAAAGCCCTTTTCGTCATATTTAATATCGTCTTAATTCTATCATTTCTTACAATTTTTTTACTTCCGTTTTTTATTCTCGACGGATCCTTCATGACCGAGTTCTGGCGGAATAACTGGTACTTCGGGGCCATTTTCCTCGTCGTGCTCGCCGTCGTGAACGGGCTTTTCCTTTCGCAGTGGAAGATGCTGTCGTGCCTCGAGCGCGAGGACTGGCCCGCGCTCGCTCGTCTGCTTGAGGGGCGGATCATCGGAAAAGGGCGTTTCACGAAGCGTTCGGTCAGGCTCTATTGCGACTCGCTCATCCTCCTGAGCGACTTTGAGGGACTGAAAAAGCTTTCCGCTGCGCTCGAATCGGGCAAGCCCGCCCTCTTCGCGCGGCTTTCCCCGCGCTTCGCGGCGGCGGCGATCCTTTCGGGCGAGTATGACAACGCATACCGAATCGCGACGGCTCAAGTCCGCGGCGTCGATCGGGAAGGAGGCGAATGGCGCGCGTTCTACGCGGCCTTTTCCCGGCACCTCGCGCACAAGCCCTCTGAGGCGGCGGACGGGATGCTCGCGCTCGCACGCGGGGCGCGTGACCCCATCGTCGCGGTTCTTTCCGGGTACCTCTGCCAGGGCGTTCTCGCGCGCAACCTCGAGGGCCGCTCGGATGAGCTTACCGCCGCAGCGGCGGAGGCGCAGCTGCGCGTCGGGGCCGTCTTTACCCTTGACCGCTGGAATCGGTACGTGGAGGAGGCGAAGGCCGACATGCAGGTCGTCATCCTCGGGAAGCTCATCACCGAAGCGACTGCATGGCTTTTCCCCCAGGCTAAATAGCCGCCGCGCCATTTCCGGGATAAAACCGTTTGGGCAAAAAAAATGGTCGTATCTCTTTCGATACGACCCCGTAGCCAGCCTGAAACGGCGACTGGACGTCACTCTCGTTCGCCGTTATTGAAGCTTACCAACAGTTACAATATCGGCGCGAGGCTCCGGAATCTTTAGGCGAATTTCTCAATCATGCGCGAGTTTTTTTCGGCTGCCTCGATAATGAGCCCGTACAGGCGACGTGACGCGGCGATGGGATCTGATTCGGGCGGTTCGTCGCCTGAAGCGCTCGAGGCCGCCTGAAAAACCATGGCCGCGACCTCCTTTGCGGGATGTCCCGCGATCGCGCGGTCGATGCGGTCGAGCTTGGCGAGTAATTCCCTTACGTCAACGTCTTTTCCGCGCGCGCGCGCGGCTTTCTGCCAGACTTCGCACTCCCGAATGCCGTCTGCGGCAAGGCGCGCGATGTCGGCGAGGGCGTCGGTAAGCTCGCGCACCGCGGCGTGAAATCGGTTTGGGTCCGGTTTGTCCGCGCGGCCCAAGGCTTCCGCGATTCGCGCGTCGATGGCGCCTCTCGTCTCGGGGCCAGAGGCAAGGGATTCGACGCTTGCGACCGCAAACCCGGGGATCCTGACGCCCTCGGGGGTAAGCGTCGCCGTTTTATTCGCCGGATGCCCGGCGAGGCGGCTTTCAAACCACCAGGCGTAGAGGATGAGCCGCTTGTCGGTGAGCACGGGGTTCCCCGCATAGTCGCCGACCGGGTAGGGGCCGGCCCCGTAGAGCGCGTGGTAGCCGGCCGTTTCCGCCGGCGCGAGGCGGAGCGACGCGGTGTGCGTCCGCTCCTCGAATATGCTCCCGGTAAAATGGGTCTTTCGGTCGGGGAAGCCGAGGTCGAGCCCGGCCATGAAGATGCGCGTCGCGCCGAGGTGGCGCGCGAAATCCCACGCCGTCGTCGAGACGGAGCCTCCGGCCCCAAGCTCTCCCCGCGTCGCGGTGCGCGCCTCGAGGAACTTCCCGAGCGGAAAGAGGGACGAGCACAGGCAGGTCGCGCGGGTCTTGAAGCGGAAGACGGCGGGCCATGCGGCCGACTCGGTTATGAGAATGCTATTCGGGCAGGATAGCCCGTCGAGGTGCCTCCAATTCCAGTACTGCGGGTCGACGAGGACGATGAAGTCGGGCTCGACCCCGGCGCGAAGCGTCGCGCGGAGGGCCGTGTCGACGGCGATGATCGCGCAGCGCTCGCGGAGCCGGGACAGGTCGGGAAGGATGCGGTCGAGCGACGGGCCCGCCGCGAGCACGAGGACCGGCACGTCCGCGAGGATATCGGCGAAGGACGCGATACCCGGCAGGTCGCGGAGGACCGAAAGGTTCTTGCACATGTTCTTGAGCCAGAGGTCGCCGAAGCGCCTGAGGGTGTTCGCGTTGATCTCGCGCCGCTCGCGGTTTCGCTTTTTAATCGCGGCGAACTCGTCGAACCAGGGCCGATTCGGCGCCGTGAGGGCGGGCGGCTCGTGGACGGGAAGGTCGTCGAGCCCGGTGCTTTCGAGGAATGTAGCGACCTCGCGGGCTTGCGTGCCCGCGAGGATTACGAGACCCTCGTGCGCGAAAAGCGCGCCTAAGGGTCGGGACGCGAGCATGAGCATGAGGATGAAAAGGTCCGGCTCGACGAGCACGACCGTCGCGCGCGGGTACTCGCGCGCGTAGCGCTCGGGGAGGTAGGCGAGGCCGACGCCCGAGAAGACGCAGCCTTCGGCCGCTTTGCCGCCGCGCAGGGCCGAAAGCTCGCGCTCGGCGTCGCGGACCGGATCGTAGCGCGAGTGGAGGAAGGCCGCGCGGACTCGAAGGGTTCGGTTTCCCGACGCGGTGTCCTCAAGGGAATACTCCGGGGGAACCTTCGCCGCAAGCGACTCGATGCCCTCTTCCCGATCGAGGCCGATTATCCCCGCGAGCTCCGGGAACCGCCGCGAGAATGCCGCGCAATTCTCCCTGAGGACGCTATTCGAGGCGAAGCTCAACGGTCATTCCTTTTTCGATCGGGGTCCCGGGGTCCGGGGTTTGCGAGACGACGTAGCCGTCGCCGTCGATGATGACGGTAATGTCGTCGCGCGAGAGAAGCGGGGTGAGCATCCTCTTGGATACCCCCGTAAGGTCGGGCATCACGTTGCCGATCTCGGCGGCCTTGTTTCCCTGAACGGGGATGATGCCGGTATGCCGAACCGAGGTCGCCTTCGCGCGGCCGATGCCGAGATAGTCGATGATCGCGTTCGCCGCCGTCGATATGACCGGCGCGGCGATGCGGCCGCCGTAGCTTTCACCGACGGGCTTCACGATCGCGATGTAGAGGATCACCGACGGGTCGTTCGCGGGGAAGATGCCGATGCAGCTCGATATGTAATCGGTATCGCTGTAGCCGTTCTTCTCCGCGTTGAGCATCTGCGCGGTACCCGTCTTAACCGCCATCGGCACGTCGCCCACCGAGGCGCGCGTGCCGGTTCCCGATTCGGAGGTCGTTTCCATGTACGAAAGCATGAGGCTTGCGGTCTCGGCCGAGACGACCTGATCGAGTTCCTTCGGGACGTGCTCGTAGGCGACCGCTCCCTCGGGCGTGAAGAGCTTAGAAAGAAGGGTTAGCTTGACGCGCTTGCCGCCGTTCGCGAGCGCCGTCGAGGCCTCGACCATCTGGAGCGCCGAGACCGATATCTCCTGGCCGATCGCGATCGTCGGCTTCGAGCGGAGCGACCACGAGGCGCTCGGGTAGAAAAGCCCCGTCGTCTCGCCGGGAAGCTCGACGCCCGTTTTCGCGCCGAAACCGAAGGCGCGGAGCTTCGCCTCGAAGGCCGGAGCCGAAGCTTTCTCGGCGATCTGCGCCGTGCCGTCGTTGCACGAGTACTTGATGATGTCCCGCGGGGTAACCCAGCCATGGTGCTCGAGGCACTTGATGTTCACCCGTTCCCCGCGCGGGGTCGTGAAGGTGTACGCGCCGTCGCACAGGAAGCTGTCCCTGTCGCGCACGGCGCCCATGTCGAGGAGCGCCGCGATCGAGAATATCTTGAAGACCGATCCCGGCTCGTACGCGTAGAGCGCGGGCCGGTCGAAGCGCGCGGTGTCGCTTTCGCGGGTAAAGCCGTTGAGGTTAGCCGAGGGCTCGCTGATGTACGCGAGGATTTCGCCCGAGTGCGCGTCCGCCGCGATCATCATCACGGCCTCAGCCTTCGTGTCGTCCATCGCCTTCGCGGCGATCTTCTCGAGCTCGTACTGGATGTTCCCGTCTATCGTGAGCATCACGTTGTAGGGAATGCCCTTGCCGCCGTCTCCCTCGGTCGACAGGATGTCTTGGAAGGAATACTCGACGCCGGTCAGTCCCTTTCCGTCGTCGCCGAGAAAGCCGACGATGTGCGAGGCGAGGTTGTTCTCGGGATAGGTCCGGCTCATGACAGGCTCGAGCCTAATCCCGCGGAGCCGGGAATCGTGGACTATTTCCTCGATCGTTTCCTTCTCGCCCTCGCTGATCTTTTTCTTGAGATAGAAGAAGTCGCTTCCCGTGCCCTCGAGCCGCGCGAGGAGATCGGCCTTCTCGAGGCCGACCGCGGGCGCGAGGAGCTCGGCGAAAAGGGGCTTGTCGGCGATCGCCGACCGCGTGATGGCGATGTTGTAGAGGGTGGTCTCGACCGCGAGTATCTTGCCGTTCCGGTCAAGGATGGAGCCGCGCTCAAGGGAGATGCGGGGCGTATCCTCGTCCGGGCCCTTGAAGAGCATGTGCCGGGCGTACGCCGAGATGATGATGAGGAAGACCAAGGCGGTGAGGGAACCGAGAAAGATGAGCCTTTTTACGGAAACATAGCCGTTCAGCGCCATAGAACCTTTCCGCGCACGCTGTCGAGCGAAACGAACCCATAGTCCCTCGAATCACGGGATTCGGCCATGTTATCTCCCAAGGTGAACATCATTCCTTCCGGAACTTTTGTCGCGTTTTTCAAATTTTCGTATTGTTCTCGGGTGAGGGGAATCGTCCGCTCGCCGATGCGTACACTATATCCCGTATCGGACGAAAAAGCCAGCGGGGTCATCTCGCGCGCGACGCAGCGCTTGACGACGTACCGGTCGCGCCAGGGATAGATGACGATATCGCCGATCTTGGGGCTTCCCCAGCGCACGAGGTAGCGATTTTCGAAGGGAACGGGAATGCCCCAAGCGAGTTTATATTCGACGATGAACGAGCCGTGCGTGAGGGTCGGGCGCATGGAGGGACCCGATATGTCCAGGATATCGATCACGAAGAGCTTGATGACGAGGGCCGCGAGAAAGACGGCGAAAAAGGCGATTATCGTGCGTGCGCTCTTGATCATTTCCATTCCATTCTAATTATCTTGGCTATCCGTGTCGATACTGACTGTATGGATGTCATAACCGTCGTACGCCCGGAAAATCACGTAACGCGTTCACCCGCCTCAGCCAGTTCCCGATCCCGGGATAAAACCCCAGGGACAGGGGAGGGTTACCGCGCGAAAGGGGGCCTCTTCGGGCTCCCCAAACTCCCGAACCTCAATGCCGGAAAAAAGCCGTTTCTCGATCCCGTTTTTCGCGCTTCTTCGGCGCGACCCACGGATTCAAGCCCGATATCATTCGCCCTCGCGCGCGAAAACCCCGCCGTCTCGTCCTTCCCGATCGTCCTGATCCTGGCGATGAGCCTCGTCGTTTCGCTGGCCCCGGCGTTCGAGCATCGCTTCGGCCTCTATCGCCTCGATCGCGTGGACTTTCCCTCGGACACGAGCGACGAAAGCGCGATGCGGCTCATGGTAACCCCGGAACCCGACGCGTCCCTCCTCGCCGCGAGCGCGGACGCCCAGCTTCCCGCGATCATTAAGAGCGTTAGCTACTCCACCTGGCGCGTCCGCTCGGGCGATACCCTCGGCGGCGTCCTTTCGCGCTTTGGGCTCCGCAACATGAGCACGGTCCTCTCGGCGAACGGGATCTCGAACGCCCGGCACCTGAAGGTCGGTCAAAACCTCACCATTCCGTCGATGGACGGCATCGTCTATTCCGTCGCGCGCGGCGATTCCCTCGGGCGCATCGCGTCGCGCTACGCGGTACCGATAAACGCGATCCTTGACGCGAACGATCTCGCCGACGCGACGCTTCATGCGGGCGAGCGGCTCTTTATCCCCGGCGCGAGCCTTTCGGCCTCCGAGCTCCGTAGGGCCATGGGCGAGCTTTTCATCTACCCGATTAAGGGAAGGCTTACCTCTCACTTCGGGTATCGGCCCGATCCCTTCACGGGGGTCAGGACCTTCCATACCGGCATCGACCTCGCCGCACCGATCGGGACGCCGGTCAAGGCCGCGCTCGACGGAAGGATCGCGACGACGGGCTACTCGACCGTGTTCGGCAACTACATCATCATCACGCACGACTCGGGGTTCCAGACCCTTTATGGCCACCTAAGCGCCATCGGCGTCGCGCGCGGTCAGTGGGTTTCCCAGGGCGGGATAATCGGCAAGGTCGGCAATACCGGCTATTCGACCGGCAGCCATCTCCATCTATCGCTTTATAAGAACGGAAAGATGGTCGATCCCCTTTCGGTGCTCAACTGATAAATATGCTATACTTGACGTGAAGGAAGATCGAATGGACAAGGTAACGATTTGCCACGCGTGCGGCCGCACGATAGACGCTGCGTTCTTCTATTGCCCCTGGTGCGGGACCGCGGCGACCGGTGACGAGCATTCCGAGGCGCACCCGGCTTCCGATATCCCCGAGGCCCTCGCGGGCTCCGATATCCCCGAGATAGCCGAGCGGATGAATGCCGTCTTCGGCCGGCTCACCGTCCTCCAGACCGCGTGGACCGATTCCCGGCTTGACCGCATGGAAAGCGAGCTCGTCACCCTCGAGCGCGCGCTTTCCGATATGCTTTCCGAAACCAAAATATCCTAATAGGAAAACGACGATGAAAAAACACGGTTACGGCGTCACGCTCGCGCTTTGCATCTCGCTCCTTTCCGCTTCCCTCCTTGGCGCGGAAATCTCCTTTTCGTCGCCCGATATCAACCAAAAGAACTCCGTGCTCTTTACCGTGAAGGCGAGCGTGCCGGGAAACGGCGGCTACGATACCCTTTTCATGAAGGACCTCGCCTCGGGCCGCCTCGAGCAGCTCACGTTCTATCCCGAGTCGATGGAATCGCTTTCCTCGGGCGGTATCCTGCAAGTCCGCTCGCGCTTCGGCACCGGGCGCTACGATACCCGCACAGACTCCTTCTCCTGGCTTGACGATTACCGCCCGTTCTACTCGGGCGGCCTCGCCGGCTTCGGGAGCCTCGCCCCAGTCGCGCCGAGCCCCGACGGGCGTTGGCAGGTTTCGATCGAGCCCGTGTCCGCCGCGCGCGGCCGGCTCGTCATCTACGACGCGGCGAAGGCGCTTCGCTTCGTCGTCGCCGACTCGGTGGATCGCGGCTCGATCCCCGTCTCCTGGTCTCCCGACTCATCCGCGCTCGTGTACGGGGTGAAGGGCACGCTCTATTTCGCGCGCCCCGATTCATTCTTCTCGACATCGCAGGTGGACGCGCAATACCGCGTCCTCGGCCCCGGCTCGATAAACTCCGTGAGCTGGTACTCGCCCGGGCGATTCCTCTACGCGACGGGCTCTTCGGTGTACCGCGTCCAGGCCTCCGAGCTTTTCGCGCGATCCCTGTATAGCCCGCTCATCGGCGTCGGCGAGCTTGCCGGGAATCTCCCGTGCTGCTTCAATCCCGCGACCGATACCTTCGCGGGTTCCGCGGACGGCGGCGCCGTGCTTTTCGCGAAGGACGGCCGGAACGTCTATTACTGCACCCTCTCGGGCGACGACTACGCCTCGCAGTCCCGACCCGCATTCCTTCCATACCTCCTCCTTCCCGGAAACACCGCGCGCATTCAGCCGATGTGGACCAAGGACGGCGTTCCCGTCGTTTTCGCGTACTCGGTAGAGGACGGGAAAAAGACGGTGAAGGCATGGAAGCTCGTCGAACTCCCGGCGGGAAAGCTCTTCACCCCGCTTGAGCTCCCGACGGGCGCGCTTGAGGTCTCGGTCTCGAGAACGGGAAGCCTCGTCGCCTTCAGGACATCGGGCGCGCTTTCCGTCTACGATACCGCGAGTTGGAAGGAGACCTCCTCCTTTCATGACGAGCGCGTCGTTACCGCTTGCTGGGGCGATGAGCCGAACCTGTTCATAGGCGGCGCGGAGACGGTAAGAAAATGGAACTCGGCGACGGGCGGCTCGTCGATAATACTTTTGTCTTCGGTCGCTTCATCGGGTTGGGACGAGCAGGGCGAGAAGGTACTCGCCGAGACCGGGCACTCCGCCCGTTACGCCTACGCGGGGAACATGCGTTGGTCTCCCGCCGGCGCCGGCCGCATGAGGCCTCCCGCGAGCGGGAACGCCTCGTGGCGCATCTACGCCGATTCCTCGGCGGGTTACTTCGCGAACATGCTCTACGTCCGCTCGGCGACGACGCCGGGGGGAACGGTACCGCTTATACAAGAACCGCAAAAGCGCCTTGACCGTCCGGCCGATTTCGCGTCTCGCGCCGACTCGGCCGCCGCGGCCTCTGGGGCCTTCAGCCATGGATCGCGGGTAACCGCGCGCGAGGTCGCGCTGACCTTCGACGCGATGGACTCGCTCGACGGCCTCCCGGCGATTCTTGAAACCCTGAACCGCTACGGGATTCGGGCGACCTTCTTCATTAATGGCGAGTTTATCAGGCGGCATCCCGCCGCGGTTAACGAGATCGTCAAGGCGGGGCATCAGTGCGCCTCGCTGTTCTTCACGACCTGGGATCTTTCCGGTACCCGGTATCGGATCGACGAGGACTTTATCGTGCGCGGGCTTTCGCGGAACGAGGATGATTTTTTCAACGCGACGGGTCAGGAGCTCACGCTCTTGTGGCACGCGCCGTATTACGTCAACTCCCCGATGATCGCCGAGGCCGGCGAGAAGGCGGGCTACCGCACCGTGTCGCCCGACGTAAGCGTTCTTGACTGGGTCACCATGGACCAGAACAAGACGCTTCCGGGGCTCTGCAAGGATTCGGCGACCATAATCGAGGATATACTCGCGGCGAAGAAGCCCGGCTCGATCATCCCCGTGAGGATCGGAAAGCCCGAAGGACCAAGGCCCGACTACCTTTACGATAAAATCGACGTCCTCATCAACGCGCTCATCGAGGACGGCTACGACATCGTGTCGGTCGATGAGCTGATAAAGGCCGCGCGCTGAAAGTTCGCGAGTCGTTCGTTACGGCTTCGTAACGCTAACGGTAAGAACACTCACCATGTCGTCCACGGGCGAAATCCACGTAAGATCCGTCATGTAGACGTAGGGTTTGTAGTTATCGATCGCCGTGTTCGGCTGTTGGCTGTATGAGCTACTCGCTGAGCCGTCCGCTACGGTTCCCGTTTTATTCGACATCCATCCCGTGAGCGAGAGCGCATAGGGCGCGGCTGATAGGGTCGCTGCGTCGATGAGGTCGCTCTTGTAGATAAAGCTTGGCCTATCGCCGAAGTACGCGTTATCGTTGTTGGATCGGTCGATCTCGAAGCATGCCCTGAACTTTGCGGGACTTCCGATCGGTATCGTTCTCGCCACGGTGAGTCCCGCGTTGCCTTGTATCGAGGATCCCGTAACGCCGTCGATCGCCGCTAACTCTTTATGCTTGATAGTCGCCCAGTAGGGAAGGGCATCTCCAGTCAGTATTTTCCCGATCCTAACCGCTGAATTGCAGACGTAGACGTTCTGAACGTTTTTCCCGCTTTCATCCTCGAGCCAACACGCGTATACGGAAAACGGGCTTACGGTCGGTCCTCGAAAGGTGAGCGTTAGGGTAAGTTGCTCGCTCGTCACGGTAGGCGAGGCTGGCGTCGTTGATGAAGATGGAGACTGATCGGTTGGTTCTGAGGTAGGGCTCGCCGTCGGGGTCGCGGTAGTGTTTGCGTCGGTTGAGCTCGACCCTGAGTCGCACGCGGCGAAAATGAGTGCCACGGATAAAAGCGCGCAGAATGCAAAACCTTGCTTCATACGAGAATCTCCTTCCGTTCGGTTTCTATGAAACGGAGTGTAGCGCCCGTCGAAATGTTTTCAGGGAAATAGTCAAAAGATTCGCGCGCGAGAAAAAAACGCCGCGCCGATGATGGGCGCGGCGGATACGAGCTTAACCGTTTTTTTGCGGTTGTCTCGGTTATTACGGTTATCGAGGGAAAAGCCCGGCGATGGCCTGGGCCGCGTGGTCGAGCGCGCGGCGCGCGAAGCCCGCCGTGTGAACGGTTCGGTCCGCGACGAGGGGAACCTCATGCACGGTGTTGCCGCCGATCTCGTACTTGATCGACCCAAGTCGGTCGCCCGCGTGGACGGGAGAGCGAATAGCCTTCGGGACGTCGTAGACGATCGCGGCGCCTTGGGCGCTCTGCCCCGTTGACGGGAAGGCGTCGGCCGGCGCCGTGAAATCCTCGCTTCCCGCGGGGATCGCCTCGATCGAGGAAACGTCCCCCTTCCATATCGTAACGGAAACCGCGCGAGCGCGGTCGGGCCGCGCGGTGCGGAAGTTCGCGAAGGCCCACTCCATGAGAAGCGAGCCGTCCTTCGCGCGGAGGAGGCTGCCCGCGGCGTTCGACGCGCCCGGCCCGCCCATCGAGACGGAAAGGAAACGGTTTCCGTTCCTGACCGCGGTGAGCGAGAGGTTGAAGCCCGACTCCCTGATGAAGCCGGTCTTGAGCCCGTCGCATCCTTCGATGACGCCGAGCAGTTTGTTCGTCGCTTCTTGCTCGACGGGGCGCTCGCGCGATCCCGCCGGGAGGTTGCGCTCGAGGGGATACGAAAGCGATCGCTGGGAATGGAACTCCGCGAGCGCCTCGGGATAGTCCTTGAGGTACGCGCGCGCGAAATCGGCGAACTCCCGCGCGGTCGTGAGGTTTTGCTCGCTGAGCCCCGAGGGCTCGACGAAATGGGTGTGGGCGAGGCCGAGCGCGGCGACCTCCGCGTTCATGCGGTCGACGAACGCGGAAACGGAGCCTGACACGTGGCACGCGAGCGCGATCGCCGCGTCGTTTCCCGAGACGACCGCCATGCCGAGGAGAAGCTCGCGGACGGTGAGCCGCTGTCCCTGCGCGAGGAACATGAGCGAGGAGCCCGCGGGGATGTTGACTGCCCAGGATTCTTTAGGCGGGCTAATCTCGTCGTCAAGGGATATCTCGCCCTTCTTGACCGCGTCGAAGGCCGTATACATGGCGACGAGCTTGGTCATCGAAGCGGGGGGGATAAGCTCGTCGGCGTCCTTCTCGAAGAGTACCGCGCCGGTCGTCGCGTCGACGAGGATCGCGGATCGCGCGTTGAGATCGAGCGCGACCGCCTCGGCCGAAGGATACACCGTGCCGCCAGTGCCCTCCCAGCGCCAGGGATGGAGACCGGGTGCGTCGGGATAGGGATGGATCGCCCCTTCATGGCCCTTGTCGTAGGTCGCGACGGCCGCGGCCCGGTCGGCGGGGGAAACGGGGATGGCGGTCGCGTGGAGCCTGAGCTCGGCATAGGCCGTAAGCGCGAGCGCGAGAACCAGGAATCCGGCGATGGGTAATAGAAAAAACGCCGCGCGGCGTGAGCGCGCGGCGTTTCCCTTTTTCGGGGAGCGTTTTTTTTCGTCAGAAGTCCGCAAGTTTCGGGGCCCTCGGATAGGGGATGACGTCACGGATGTTGCCCATGCCGGTGATGTAGAGGAGGAGTCGCTCGAAGCCGAGCCCGAAGCCCGCGTGGGGCACGGTGCCGAACCGGCGAAGGTCGAGGTACCACCAGTAGTCCTCTTTCTTGAGCCCCATCTCGGCGATGCGCTTCTCGAGCCGGTCGAGGTTTTCCTCGCGCTCCGAGCCGCCGATGAGCTCGCCCAAGCCGGGGACGAGGACGTCCACGGCGCGGACGGTCTTGCCGTCGGCGTTCATCTTCATGTAGAAGGCCTTGATGTCCTTCGGGTAGTTGTAGACCATGACGGGCTTGCCGTACACCTTCTCGGTGAGGTAGCGCTCGTGCTCGCTCTGGAGGTCGCAGCCCCAGAAGGGCTTGAACTCGAACTTGTCGGCGTTCTTCTCGAGCTCCTTCATCGCGTCGGTGTAGGTGACGCGGGCGAAGTCGGCGGCGGCGACCTTGGCCATCGTCTCGACGATCCCCGGCTGGATACGCTCGTTGAAGAACTTCATGTCCTCGGCGCATTTCTCGAGCGCCCACGTCATCAGGAACTTGACGAACTCCTCGGCGAGGTCCATGTTCGCGTCGAGGTCGTTGAACGCGACCTCGGGCTCGACCATCCAAAACTCGGCGAGGTGCCGCGTGGTGTTCGAGTTCTCGGCGCGGAACGTGGGCCCGAAGGTATAGACGCGGGAAAGCGCGGTCGCGTAGGTCTCGGCCTCGAGTTGGCCTGAGACAGTGAGGTTCGCGGGCTTGCCGAAGAAGTCCTTCGAGAAGTCGACGCCCGATTCGCCCTTCGCGATGCGGGCAGCCCCATCCTTCGCGATGCGGTTGAGGTCGAGGGTCGTCACCTGGAACATCTCGCCGGCGCCCTCGCAGTCGGAGGCCGTGATGATCGGGGTATGCACGTAGTTGAACCCGCGCTCCTGGAAGAAGACGTGGATCGCGTAGGCCATCTGGCTCCGCATGCGCGCGACGGCCGCGAAGGTGTTCGTTCGGGGCCTGAGGTGCGCGATCTCGCGGAGAAACTCCATCGAGTGGTTTTTTTTCTGGAGCGGGAAGGTATCCACGGGGGCTTCGCCGAGGACGACGATGGACGAGGCCTGAACCTCGACCGCCTGGCCCGAGGCCGGTGAGGGAATGAGCGTTCCCTTGGCGGCCACGGAGGCGCCGGTCGTGATGCGCTTGAACTCGGCCTCCGTTTCGGCCGAAACGCCCTTATCGCGGTCGAAGGTGACCTGGATGGACGCAAAGCACGATCCGTCGTTGATCTGGATGAAAACGAGATTCTTGGTTTCGCGTTTGGTGCGAACCCATCCGTATATGGTCACCTCACGCCCGTCGGGCTTCGATACGAGAATGTCCTTGATCAGTGTTGTTTTCATGGTAGAAAACATACCATGTTTGTCCTATTACGTCAAAGGTCCCGCTGTCTAATCCGTACAAATATGCAGAATATGCCTTAAATATGCATAATAATGCAAATATACCGATCAAAAATGAAAAATATTTTTGTAAGCTCGGGTTGACCTCTTGTATAAATCAAAACGCTGATGTATAAATATGCATATACTATCTGCGGAGGCTGAAAATTATGCAGAACGAATCACGACATAAGACGATGATCGAGAATCTTGCGACCCTTGCCGAGAAGAACGATTACATCGACCCTGAACTCTATACGAAATATGACGTAAAGCGCGGCCTCCGCGACGCCGACGGTAAGGGCGTTCTCGTCGGGCTTACCCGAATCGGTAACGTGTACGGCTATGACATCGTCGGCGGAAAGCCGGTCGCCGTTCCTGGAAAGCTCATCTACCGCGGCTACGACGTCGAGGACATCATCCACGATATCGAGTCGAGCGAGCAGTACGGGTTCGAGCAGGTCATCTACCTCCTCCTTTTCGGGGAACTCCCGAACGCCTCGCAGCTCGCCGAGTTCGACGCCCTCCTCGGGGAATTCCGCGAGCTTCCGAACAACTTCGTCGAGGACATGATCCTGAAGTCGCCCTCGTCTGACATCATGAACAAGCTCGCGCGCTCGGTGCTCGTCTCGTATTCCTACGACCCGAACCCCGAGGATCAGTCGATCGCGAACAACCTCTATCAGTGCATCCAGCTCATCGCGCGGTTCCCCGCGATGGTCGCGTACGGCTATCAGGCGAAGCGGAGGCACTACGACGGCAAGAGCATGTACCTCCATAACCCGCTCCCCAACCTCTCGACCGCGGAAAACTTCCTCAGGCTCATCAGGGCCGACAAGAACTACGATCGGCTCGAGGCCGAGCTTCTCGACCTCGCGTTCATCCTTCACGCCGAGCACGGCGGCGGTAACAACTCCTCGCTCACCGTCCACGTCGTTTCGTCCGCGGACACCGACACTTACTCCGCCATCGGCGCGGCGGTCGGCTCGCTCAAGGGGCGGCGCCACGGCGGCGCGAACATAAAGGTCGCGGAGATGATGGACGACATCAAGGCGAACGTGCAGGACTGGTCGAGCGAGAAGGAAGTCGGCGCGTACCTGCGCAAGATCATCCGGAAGGAAGCCTTCGACCGGACCGGGCTCGTCTACGGGCAGGGTCACGCGGTCTACACGATCTCCGATCCCCGCGCGATCCTTTTGCGCGATAAGGCGGCGAAGCTCGCCGAGGTCAAGAAGTGCACCGAGGAGTTCGGCCTCTATTGCCTGATCGAGCGGATCTTCCCCAACATCTTCAAGGAAGAGAAGGGCGGCGACAAGCAGATCTGCACGAACGTCGACTTCTTCTCGGGATTCGTGTACTCGATGCTCGGCATTCCCCGGGAGCTTTTCACCCCGATCTTCGCCGTGTCGCGCATCCCCGGCTGGTCCGCGCACCGACTCGAGGAGATCGTCTCCGGCGGCCGCATCTACCGCCCCGCGTTCAAGCAGGTCGGCGAGCTTCGCGAGTATATCAAGCTCGACGATCGCCACTGATCGATCGTGACCCGCGCCTTTCGATGAGAAACGCGAAGGGCGCGATCCTCGCAGTGCGGATATGAAAAGACCCCTAAGAGCCGTTTTCCCGGCGCCTTAGGGGTCTTGTTTTTTTTATCCGCGACTGACGGGACTATTCGTCCTCTGTCTGTTGCTTGATGAACTCCTTCGCGGCGGCGATGACCTCGTCGGCGATCTTTCCCGAGATCGGGCTGTAATGGTCGAAGGTCACGTCGAAGGACCCCGTGCCGCTCGTCATCGAGCGGAGGTCGATCGCGTATTTAAGGAGTTCCTGGTGGGGAACCTGCGCGCGTATTTCCTCGATGCCCGCGCCGAGGCTCGTCTGCCCGAGGATATGGCCGCGCCGACTGGAAAGGTCGCTCATGATGTCGCCGAGATACTGCGTGTCGACGAAGACGGTGAGGTTCATGATCGGCTCGAGGAGGATCGGGCCCGCGTTTCGCATGGAATCCTTGAACGCGTTTCGCGCCGCGATCTTAAACGCCATCTCCGAGGAGTCGACCGGATGTTCCTTTCCGTCGAGTATGGTCACGCCGACGTCGACGACCGGATAGCCGGCGAGCACGCCCGACTCCATCGCCTCCTTGACGCCCTTCTCGATGCCGGGGATATATCCTTTCGATATCGCGCCGCCGAAGACCGCGTTGGTGAACGAGTAGGCTTCCCCGCGGGCGAGCGCGTCGATCGAGAGCACCACGCGCGCGTACTGGCCGTGGCCGCCCGACTGCTTCTTGTGCGTATACTCGGATTGCGCCTTTCGCTGGATGGTCTCGCGGTACGCGATTCGCGGTATCGATGTCGCGATGTCGATCTTCGTCTGCGCGCGGATGCGGTTGAGCACGATGCTGATATGGAGGTCGCCCATGCCGGAAAGGACGTTTTGCCTGGTCTCCCCGTTATAGGTGAAGTTGAGCGTCTTGTCCTCTTCGCACGCGCGGACGAGGAACTCGCCGAGCTTGTCGTCGTCCTTCTTGTCTTTCGCGGCGACCGCCATCGAATAGACGGGGTTCGGGGTCTTGAGCCCGGCGAAGGGGGGCGCGTCGGGCCCGAGGGCGAGGGTGTCGTTCGTCTTCGCGGCGGGAAGCTTCGCGGCGATGCCGACGTCGCCCGCGGCGAGCTCGTGAGCGTCGACGAGCTTTTTGCCGATGGCGCGATAGAGCTTGCCGATCTTTTCCTTCTTGTTCTCCGTGACGTTATACACCTCGGTATCGGCGACGAGCGAGCCGGTTATCACCTTGACGTAGGAGAGCTTTCCCGAGAATTGGTCGTTCGAGGTCTTCACGACGAAGGCCGAAAGGGGCGCCTTGGGATCGATCTTGACGGAGACGTCGCTTGAGTCCTTCGAGACGGCGAGTTCGAGCGAGCCCGCCGGCGACGGGATGATCGCCGGGATGAAGTCGAGCAGGGCGTGTATGCCCGAGCCATTGAGGGCGCAGCCCGCGAACGCCGGCACGATGCGGTTGTCCGCGATGGCGAGCGTAAGCCCGCGGACGATGTCGTCGTCGGAGAGCCCCGCCTCGTCGATGAACTTGACGAGGAGTTCCTCGTCGCCCTCGGCGGCCGCGCCCGCGAGGATCTCCCGGGCGCGAGAGTAATCGTCCGCGTACTCGCTCGGTATCGGGATCTGGCGCTCGGCGCCGCCCGAGATCTCGTACGCGACGCCGTGGAGCACGTCGACGATGCCGCGGAACGAGGCGCCCTTTCCCATCGGGATCGTGACCGGGCAAACCTCAACCTCGAATTGATTGTGAACGTCCTGTGCGCACTTCGAGAAGTCGGCGCGCTCGTCGTCCATGTGGTTGACGAAGATAACGCGCGGTTTGTTTCTCCGGTCGAGCATTCGCCAGAGTTTGATCGTCTCGATCTGCACGCCCGCCTTCGCGTCGATCAGCAGCAGCGCGAGTTCCGATGAGCGGAACGCGGCGATTACCTCGCCGATGAAGTCGGACGAACCGGGCGTGTCCCAAAAGTTTATGAGCTTGTCCTTCCAGGGAAGGTGCACGAGGCTCGCGTATATCGAAATCTTGCGGTCTATTTCCTCAGGGGTCCAGTCGCTCACGGTCTTTCCCGACGCGACGGTCTCGGCCTTTTGGATCAAGCCGGCCGCGAGTAATAACTGTTCGATGAAGGTGGTTTTTCCGGTTTGTCCATGGCCGGCGATTGCGACTGTCCGAACTGCGTCAGTTGAATAACCCATAAAAGATTTCCTCCTGCATTCAGTTAAGCGATCACGTGTGTGCCTTTATCCTAAGTTCGTTTTCCGCGTATTGTCAAGAAAATAATATGTCATTACTATATAGGCATGGACTTACAGCGGAAAACCATTCAGGGCCTCGCGCGTTCCCTCGACGAAAAGCGCGCCGAGCTTGCCGCGTTCTATGGGCAGTTTGGCGCGAGGCTTCTTGGCGAATCCGCCGTTCCCGAGTGTCTTGCCCCGCCGGTGCCCGCCGAGCGAGTCGCGTCATGGAAAGCGCTCATGGCGACGAGGGAACAGGATACGCAGGCAGTGCTCGACATCAAGGCGTGCATGACGCGGATGCAGGAGCTTCAGCAATTCAGGAAAGAGCTCGACAGGAATCTCAATGCCGAAACGGCGCGGTATCGCGAGGAACTCGGTGCCCTCGGGCGCGCGGTGTTCGATAGCTACGCCGACTATGACGACGCGCTCAAGGCGGACTTCGCCGACGCCTACGAGCGCGCGACGAGCGCGGGCGAATCGCTCGCGAGGCTTGAGGATAAGCGCGAGCGGCTTCAGCGCGAGCTTGAGGAATCGGGGTTCTTCGGGCAGATGCTCGTGCAGTTTAGGATGGCGGGCCTCGCGTCAAACGTGCGGCAGCAAAAGGCTCGCGTCGCCTCGATTCTCCGCGAGGGAGCGGAACGCCTCGTCTCGGCGGGCGCGATAGCCAGGAAGGCGGACTCAGGCGGGCTTGACCCGGAATCCGCCGATCGCTATCGCTCGATTCGGGAGATAGACTCGCGGCGCGACGAGCTCAAGAAGCGCGCCTCGTCGCTTGACGCCGACCAGGCGGCGATTCGGTCGGAGCTCGAGCTTAACGCGGCGGCCGATAACCCCGCGCGCCGCGCCGAAGAGCTTCGCTCGAAGATACGGGAAACGGATAAGCGGATCGACGCGATCGTGCTCCTCGCCGCGCGCGAGTACTGCGACAAGTTCATCGACGAGGAAGGCTCGTCGGTCCTCGGCGGCGGCTCGGACGGCTCATCGTTCAGCGACATGGGTACGTATTCATGGCAGCTTGAGGAGGCGTCCCGGCTTCGGTCGGAGATAGCGCTCACGAGACTCAAGATCGAGACCCTCGAGCTCGGCCTGAAGATCGAGTCCCTCGAGCGAAGCGTCGCCGGATGGAAGCGCTCCCGCGACGAGGCGGAGCGAAAGATCGAGGCGCTTCACGAGCAGATCGCGAAATGCGATCGCGGCATCGGCGACGCGGAATCGGAGATTCGCAGGCTTGCGGAGCGCCGCGAGGAGCTCGAAAAAAGGCTTTAGCGCCGCGACGCGCGCCACTGGCGACGGGCTCGCTTTTCTGCTATACTCACTGCCGTTATGGCAAAAAAAACGGCAGATTACGACGAATCGAAGATCAAGACGCTGAGCTCGCTCGAGCACATCCGCCTCAGGACGGGTATGTACATCGGGCGCCTCGGCGACGGCTCGAATCCCGACGACGGCATTTACGT
>Ga0116170_10001354_pt1 | contig 24743 bp, 11 predicted proteins | sample AD_JPNHW1_MetaG_FD_89797 | JGI IMG/M metagenome (GOLD analysis project Ga0116170, IMG submission 89797) | Active sludge microbial communities of municipal wastewater-treating anaerobic digesters from Japan - AD_JPNHW1_MetaG | ecosystem: Engineered > Bioreactor > Anaerobic > Digestate | place... | reverse complement strand
GTGGGCTGATAGGCTTGAAGAGATAATCATCCGCTCCTGAGTCCAGACCGATCACCCTATTTTCGACAGCCCTGGCCTCCCCGGTAAGTATTATCACCGGAATATGCTTTGTAGCGGGGTCGGACTTCAGGGCAACACATATCTGCGGGCCAGGCATATCCGGCAAGCCGTAGTCGAGCAGTATCAGGTCCGGCTTCTCGGCAGCCGCCAGCTGCACAGCCCCTGCTCCGGTGGCGATAAAAAAACAATCATGACCTGCCGAAAGCATTATATGCTTCAGTATGCTTTGCATCATCGGGTCGTCTTCTATTGACATTATGCGGTACATTTTTTTCTCCGGGTGCATATATTTAAGGATAATAATATGGCATAAGCATTACAAAGATGTAACACATGCGTAACAGTTACATTTTCTGTTACATAATGCTATAATTTCAGCGTATAATGAGCGTCCATAACAAGCACTTCCTGGCGGTATCGGCCAATAAGGAATTCCTGGCAGCCTTATCCGAGGCGGCCGGCCGGGAAGAGTACACCTTTCTAAACACCAACAGCAGCGGTCAGGCATTCAAAAACATTTTAACAGCCCCCCCTGCAATAATTTTCCTGGATTCGGGCCTCAAGGACATGAACGCCTCTTCATGGCTGACCATTTTACGATCCATGAAGGAAGGAAGGAACCTGCCCGTGGTAGTAATAGGCGACCGCCATACGCCGGAGGAGACCGCCAGCTTTTTTGAATTGGGCGCGGACGACTGCATACCGCTGCGCCATTGCGACCCGCGCGAACTGGCAGCACGCCTGCGCGCCGTGCTGCGGCGGCGCTACGGGCAGGCAACAGCGGACCAATTGCCGCTGCATGAAGGCCCCGTCACGCTGGACCTCAACACCCACCGCTGCCTGATAGCAGGGGTCGAAGTGGCGCTGCGCCCGAGGGAGTTCGAATTGCTTGAACTTCTGATGAAAAAATCCGGCCGGGTGCTGAACAGGCCCTATCTGCTGGAGTCAGTCTGGGGAATGTCGAGCACCGCCGACACCAGGGCGGTGGACGTAACAGTAAGCCGCCTGCGCAAGGCACTGGGCCCCAAAGCCGGGAAATGGTTGGAATCCGTTGCCAAGTTCGGCTACCGTTTCGCCCCGCCCGAAAATATCTGCCGCTAAAAACCGACTCGTTAAAATCGACATCATGGCGCTCAGGTTGGACACCAAACTCCCACTGTCGCTAAAGCCGCAGCCAAGACGTTCAACCTGCCGCACCGCCACGTTGTTGATCCCAGGAATAAAGCGCAAAAACATCAAGAATTTCTAAACACGGCACGAGTGCATACTTCGTCCAAATTCGGCCGGTCAAATCAATTCGGCCACCATTCCGCCTTTTCGTGACAAGTATGAAAACGAAAAGACTAACATGTTTTCCGGGAGTTCTGTGATACCAAATACAAGAAAGATGCCGGATCGAGCAAGCAGGGCTGGGATTCCGGCCTGGTCACCGCCACGATAATTTTCATGGCGTACAAGGACAAAAGATGGGCGCAGTATCCGGGGCTTTAAAAAAACCGGGGTTTCTGCTACTGAGTGCCCCGTCTGAAGTATCTGTAGTATTGAGGATAGTAAACTTTTCCGTAATTATTTTGAAATACGCTCTTTCGTATAATATAACAAGCCAAACGCTTTATGGAAACAGCATCATTAAATCTTCACCGTTTGCCGGGCACCTTAATTGTATGTGTTGCCGTGCTGGCATTTTCACTTATACCCGTCGCCGTCGGGGCAGGCTCCAACCTTGAGGAAAAGACCAAATACGAAAAAGTCATGGAGCAGAAAGTTGAGGAGATGCTCGCCAGCCTGCTCGGCCCCGGCAAGGCCAAAGTGATCGTTCAGGCCTCCATCGATTTCTCCTCTACCGAAAACATGAGCTCGGCCGAAACTGCTATAACGATTCCTTCAGCGGCACCCAGCAGCGCCGCCGCCGGGCAGGATTCCCCCTGGTGGCAGGGCATGATGGACGAGTTAACCCGGAAAACCGCGGATTCCGGCGAGACCCGGAACATAAAAAAGGACATTGTTTTTCCTCAATTCATGGTAAAGCGGCTTACCGTCTCGGTATTGCTGAGTGAGACGCTTCCCGAGACGGACGCACAGAAAATGCGGGCCGTTGTAAGCAATATGCTGGGAATGGACCCCAAGCGGGGAGACGAGATCTTCATTATTAAAGCCAAATTCGCCCCGCCCTGGTATACTCCGGAGATGGTAAGCCTTCTATTTAAGTACGGCGCTATCGCTATTGTGCTCATTATAGCAATGAGCATTCTTTCGGTAGGCTTCTTTAAAATGGCGTCGGCTATGAGCAGCATGGCCGGCACCGGCGAGCAGAAAATAAGCATGGAAATGAATCCAGGGGCCGCTGAGCCGGACACCGTGCCGGACATCAGGCCGCTGCCACTCGGCTTGCCGCATCTCGCGGCCGGCGCCGCAGCGGAAAATACGGCAGGCACAGCGGACGGGGAACGAGACTGCATTTTTAGCGTGGCGCCCGACAAACTCAGCGTTCTTGTGGGGATCCTCGCCAAGGATGAGCCGGCCGACATCGCGCTGATCCTGGTACATTTACCGCTGCAACTAAGGAACCGCTTCCTTTCCATGTTCCCGCCGGAAAAGGCCGCCGAGATAGTGGCCTCCGTAGCGAATGTCCGCTTTGTGGACCCGGAGATGATAACAAGCATCAGAGAGGCGCTGGAAAAGAGACTTAACGGGGCGATTGGCGGCTATGAGAAAGCGCTGGAAATAATCAGTAATGCAGGCATGAGCGAAAAAAAGAGCATTCTGGAAAACCTGCAAAAGAACCATCCCGAGATCGCAGAAAGGGTGCGCCCGAACATAATCTTCCTGGAAGATATAGAAAAAATTTCCGAACGCGACATGGTGATACTGGCCGGCGCTCTATCCGTGGAGAAATGGATGCTCGCCGCCTGGAAGATGACCGGAGCGGCCAAGGCCAAATTAAAGGCCCAACTTACCGCTCGTTCATGGCAGATGATAGAACAATCAATGCAGTATGAACGGCCCGCTGAGGAAAAGATCAATATGGCGGTTGAAGAAGTTGTCGCTGTGACCTTGAAACTTATCGCCGAATCCCGGATAACGAATCCCCATCCCGGGGCATTAACAGGCCTTCCCGCGTATATTGCGGCGCACGAAAAGCCGCTGCCCGCCGCCCCCGCAAAAGTAGCCAACGATGTGCTCATAGTCACGAAGGACAATGGTTTTTACTGATTGAACAGGATCATTTTATGTCCGAAAATTCTGAGAACGAATCTATTTTTACGCCCTTTAAGCCAAAAAAGAACCCGGCGCCTGTATCGAGACAGGCTTCCCCCTCCTCTTTTCCACAGCCCCAGCCGGCAGATAACGGCAGGGTTTCCGCACTGGAAAAGGAACTCCATGAACTCCGGACCCAGGTAATGGAACTTAAAGTATCAGCCCAAAAACCTTCAACCCAAGCAGCAGAACAAGCGGAAAATACCGCCTTCAGGCAACGCCTTGAGGATTCGGAAAAGCTGGTCCAAGTCCTGGCTGCCCGGCTTGCTGAGCATGAATCCCTCCTTAGCGCCGCGCAGGGTAAGATCTCAGAAGAGCTCAATTTAAAACTGGGCATACATGCGCAGCGTACGGATAAGGCCGTTTCGTTAAGCCAGGCGAATGAGGCGTCCATAGCGAAAGTAATGGCTGGCGTTGAAGATATTCAGCGCAAATTCACTGTCGCCCTCGCCAAAACAGCCCTGGACCTGGACCCGAAGCTGGCGGGCTATGACAACAAACTCATAGCCGGTTTCGAAGATATGCAGCGCAAACTAGCTTTATTCCTCGCCAAGGCCGGGGAGGACCTGGACGCGAAACTGGCCATCTGCGACAGAAAAATTGACAAGACCAGTTCCATAAGGCAGGCGAATGAAGCGGCCCTGCGCGAGATGCTTTCCGGACTGGAAGAAGTTCAGCGCAAATTTTCCCTGTCTCTTATTAAGTCCGGAGAGGAGCTGGATTCCAAGCTGGCGGCTTATGACCGCAAGACGTTATCAGCCATTGAAGACACCCGCCGGAAGCTTTCACTGGAAGTAGCTAAAGCGGCAGAGGATCTTGAGGCGAAACTTAGCGTTTTCAATACAAAAACCGATAAGACCGGTTCTATGGTCCAGTCAAACGAAGCATCCATAGGCGAGATATTGTCCGGGCTCGACGACCTACAGCGGAAATTCGCTTTCTCGCTCGAAAAGACCAGGGAAGAATTGGACATGAAACTGTCTGAATTTGGGCAGAAGACGGAAAAAGCTGTTTGCTTAACCCAGGCGGCCGAACTCGCAGTGACAAAGACAGCGGCCGGTTTTGAGGACCTGCAAAACAAGTTAACCGCTGCCTTCGCAAAAACCACGGATGAAGTCAGCCTAAAATTATCAGCGCAGGAACGCAAGCTCGACCAGGCTATCTCCGTCAGCAAAGCTAATGAGCTGGCAACTGAAAAGAAAATCGCAATTTTTGAGAACGCATACAACAGGTTGTCCCTTTCCCTTGCGCAGACCAGCGAAGACCTGCTGGGCAAACTTGCAGAGTACGATCAAAAAATATCAGTGGCTGTTGCCAACGGCCAACAGAGTGGACTGGACGTGGGGAATATGCTGGAGCGCTTTGAGGAGATCCGGAGAAAAATACCTTTGTCGGTGGTAACAACAGGGGAGAATTTTGACGCAAAGCTGGAGGCTTACGACCACAAACTTGAGCAGGTAACCGCGACAACGCGTGAGAATGAGGCATCGATCGCTAAAACATTAGCGGAGTTTGAAGACCTTCAGCGCAAATTCGCTTCCTATGCCGCGGATTTTACGGCTATAGAGCGCGAATGCCGGACTTCGCTCGGGACCATAAAAGGTTATGTTCAGACTGCGGGGAAATTTCCCCTTTCAGAAAAGTATGACGAGTATCTGAAAGATTCTATAACCCGCTTGACGGCAAAACAAGCCGCCGCTGAAATTGCCCTGCATGAGTCAGTAGCAAAACTAGCCGGCAGGCTGAACGGCAATGAAGCCCTATACGGCAAGATGTTCTCCGATGCGGAACAGAGACTGAAAATGGCCATGGCACCCGAATTAAAGCAGTTGGAAGCCCGCATAGCAGATGTAAACAATGACGCGGCCTGGCTTAAGGACGAGTTTAAAATGGTCGTCTCCTTAAAAATCAAGGCCCTGGAAGGGAAGTATTCCGCCTTTGAAGCCATGTCGGCGCATCTGAAGATATTAACAGAAGATATAAGGGATAAAGGATCTTCTTCAAAATAAGTGAAGCTGCCCGTGCGATTCATTCAGATCCAGTCTGCCGGCCGGCACAGTCAACATCCTTAGTGCCCGTCTTGCTGGCAAATTGAATGCAGGTAAAGATAGCTCCCAGGTTGAATACTTCGCGGAATAATTATAAAGCTTGAAACAGCAAAAACCAGGCAAAACTTACTGGATAATTAAATACCGGCGACTTCTTAAACTCCACGATCAGTAAGCCAGGTGCGGTAGCCGGCGAGGGAGTTAAACTTCAACCGCCCAGAACTTCCACCGCCTTCGCCACAACCTGTTCAGGCGGAACCATCTTCGGAAAAAAGCAGATAAAACCAGGGCTCGCGGAAAAGACCTCATTAAGCTCCCGCTCCATCGTGTCCTCCCCGGTCATTACTACAAAAGGAATACTTGCCAGACGTGGGTCCTGCAAGGCCCTGTTACCCATTTCAAGCACAAACCCCTTACCCGACATCACCGGCATGGCAACATCCAGGACGATAAAATCCGGCAGAGGGTCGCACAGAGCGGCCAGGCCCTGAAGACCGTTAACCGCCAGGGCAACTTGATGCCCGGCTTCCTCAAACATATACTTAAAAAGTTCCCGGATAGTGGGTTCGTCGTCTACGATAAGTATTCTGGCCATAAAATGTTTATGATCAAAGCGCCTTGCCGCTTTTTCGCGGCAGCGTGAAGATAAAACGGCTGCCTTTGCCTTCCTCTGATTCCACCCAGATGCGTCCGCCGTGAAGTTCCACCGCCATCTTGCACATGGCAAGCCCAAGGCCAAACCCCATGGACTTGTGCGCCTCGCACTGGACGAACTTCTCAAAAATATTGGATCTTTCGCTTTCCGGAACTCCGGGGCCGGTATCGGCGATCTCGAAGCGCAACTCCGCGGGAGTTTCCACGACAGAAAGCTTTATGCTGCCCCGGCACGGAGTGAATTTGAGAGCGTTCCCCAACAGGTTGCAGATCACCCGCTCTATCAGGGCCGCGTCACCGGGGAATTGGATCTTTGCCTCCGGCAGCGCCAGTGAAAGCGCTATCTGTTTTGTGGCCGACTGGGGCGAAAGGCTGTCAATCAACTGCGCGCAAAGCGCGCTCACATCGAACGTTTCGATATGCAGTTCCATTGTGCCGCGTTCCAGTTTTATCGAATTGAGAATATCGCTTATCATGCCGTTTAGCCGGTTGGAAGCGTTTACGATAAACTGCAGGTATTTTGCGGCTTTGGGATCGTCGGCAGTCAGAGCCACAAGCAGGTGGGAGAAGCCTAATATGCTGGTAAGCGGCGTGCGCATGTCGTGGGTTATCATGTGAAAAAAACTTTCTTTGGCTTTCTCTATTTCTTTTTCGTTGGTGATATCACGGATCATGATCACCCGCCCGGGGTGCTTCATGGTTGCCAGCGGGAAATGATTGGAAATAAAACGAAAGACCCTGACCGCGTCAAAATTTTCCACCCCGACCGCTTCTGTTACATCTTCAGTCAGGTATTTCTTATCTGAAGCCATTATTTTTGCGATGGGCGCGGAGAAGTTCTCTTTTTTTACAGAGCCGGGCAGTACTATTCCGGGAGCATGCTTGTCTATGCCCAGCAGCTGCAGGGCGGTGCTGTTGGAATAAATAAGCCCGCCGCGGTCGTCCACAAGGAGAAGGCCGTCGGTGATGGTCTCTATCAACGCATTGGCTTTGGAGCGCTCTTCCAGTACCTGGTTGAACTGGAATGCCCTATAGGCGCTAAGCTCCAGCATCAGCCTGTTGAGCGCGGAGGTTAGACCGGCGGCTTCAGGCCAGCCCTGTTTAGGAATGGCGGCCTCAAGGCGGAAATCCGCTTTGATAAATTGTTTAACGCTTTCCGATACTTTTACCATCGGCCGGATCAAGCCTGAGGTAATGACGGAAGTGGAGAAAAAGACGACAGCGGCGGATGAGACCACAGCGACAAAAAGGGAATAAGCGGTGTTCAGGCCGGTCAGCCGGGTGCAGAAAACAAAAGTAAGAAGTGGGAAAAGGGCAGTCCACAGAATTACAAGATTCAACCTCAAAGTTGTTTTCATTGCCGAAAGACTTCCTATTGCCTATAAATTATAATATTTTTTTGTACTTTTAAATTTACAAGTAATAAAAATGTTATTAACAAATCTGTGTTCACACACGCATAATGACTACCCGGTAGCGAAGAAGCGAACTGCATTCATGTATTTTAGTGGTCAGCCGGGGGCGGCGGGAGCAGGCGGAAGATCAGGAAGACCAGCAGGGCGGCTACGGCCGCCAGCACGGCCCAGAAAGCGGCCCGGGAAAAGGTCGTGAACAGCTTGAAATTGCCCCAGCCCTGGGCCTCGGCGCCTTTGCCCTCCAGGCGCGCGGCCTGCTTCTCGCCCTGCAGCAGCTCGGCCGCCACCAGCGAAATATCGTGATCCGGCGCACGCGCTGCGCGGTTGCCGTAATACAGCCACAGCGCGCCGCCGCCCTTCCACTTGAAAATAAGCCGCGACACGGGATAATAGAGCTTGAAGCCCGACAGCTCCAGCGGCTTATTGTCCCCGTCCTCTACTTCCAGCTCCAGCTCGTCGCCCGACGGCAAACCCGCGGCGCTCACGGAATAGGACTGGTTCATGTTCAGCCCGGTATTGCTCCACACCGCCGAGCCCAGCATCCGCCGGAAAGCCCGGCCCCGTTCATCCGCCGCCGTCTCGTACAGGCTCACCCGGCGCTGGAACACCGTGTCCGGCGCCTGCGCCGTAAGTTCGCGCAGCGGGAAATTCTTATACGGCAGCTTAAGCCTCCACGTGCTCAGCGGCGGCGCAGCGGGCCCGCTCTCCGCAGTAACGGCCAGGCTGCGCATGGCATAATCCCGGTCCAGAATATACGGCACCTGCCGCAGCCCGCTGACCAGCCGCACATCCCGCAGGTCGCGCGCGGCCAGGGAAATGACGCCGGAATCCAGCTCCAGCCCCTGCACCCCGGCGTGCCCCGCCGAAACCGGTATCCTGTACAGCCACTTCTCCGTATCGATCGACCCGCCGAACACCTCAAGGTTAGTCAGCGCCTCGGCCTCGGCGAACGCGGGATTCGCTTCTACCTTCCCCGCGTCCGGCGCTGAAATGTTCTTCCCCTTCAGATAAGAGGCGATGCCGGGCAGGTCGTAAGCGCGCGCCGCCGCCTGCTTATTGCCGAACAGCAGGCGGTAAGCGCCCGCGGCCTTGCTCTGGAACACAACGGACACCGGCGCGTAAACCACTTTCACCGACCTGATATCCAGCGGCGGGCTGTTGCCGTTGTCGACGTCCAGCACGATTTCGGAAGTGTTCTGGAACTGGGAGTATACCAGGACCCTGCTGCGCCCCGCCGGAGAACCCGCCGCGTCGGTGGCAAAAATAAGATCCGAGGCCTGCTGCTTTGAAACCATCCCGCCGTCTTCCAGGTAGCGCCCGGAAACCGTAACCCCGCGCGAAAATAATTTATCGGAAACGCCCACTTCCACCGCAAAAACGAACAGGTTCCTGGCCGGCAGCCGCGCGGCCACCCTGCTGGTGGAAGCATAGTCCTCCTTGGTAATTATCGCCGCCGGCAAAGTTTCCAGCGCTGCGGGCAGGCGCGGCCGCAGGGCGGCCTTCAGCCCGGTGAAAGGCACCGGCGCGGCCCGGGCGTCGTCGACTATCACTTTGATATATTTCGCCAGCACCGGGGCCAGGTCCGCCCGCAGGTTCTCGCTGTTGCAGTACTGCCTGAACAGCGGCAGCCCTTCCGCGACTTTCGTCCACTGTTTGCCGTCCATGGAAACGAAAAAGTCCGCCGGTTTTATAAAACTGGCGGCCGGGGATTCCAGGACCACGGAATCCACGTAGCCGGCGGTTTCGGCACGGGCGGTAAGTTCCGTTTTCAGCCCTTCCAGCTTGCTTTTAAATCCGGCCAGCCGCACGGGTTTGGCCTGCGCGTAACGGGCGGTTTCGAGCAGATACGGCACTTCCTTGCCGGCCGCGTCCATTATACGCAGGTCGGCCAGGCCGGGCTGCGCCCCGTCGATTACCTCCAGCGGCAGCTTGTGCTTATAAACGCCGGGCGCCGCGGTCTTCAGCTCCTGGAAATACTTCCAGGCGGCATTGCCCGCCGGCTGCTGCTGGGCGCCCAAAGGCGCGAAGGATAAAAGCACCGCGGCTGAAAGAAAAACTTTGCGCATACTGTCTCCTTTAAACCTGCCTACTGCCCGCCAGCGCCGGCACGGTCAGCGCGCCCAGGGCATAGAGCCCGGCGAAAGCCATCATAACCCCCGACATCAGCAGCCCGGGCTTAAGGCTTATCAGGTTCCAGAAAGCGATGATGAGGAACACGAAGAAAGAGGCCGGCGCCCGCCAGGGCACGAAGTAACGGCCCGAATAAGCGTGGCAAGCGAATAGCCCGTTAACCGCCAGCAGCAAAGACGCGGCCGGCGCGGCCGGCGCGGGTTGCGACTGCGGTTGCTCCTGTTTTTGCGCAGGCTGTCCGGCTGCGGGAGCGGGCTTGAGGAATTCAGGCACAGGGCGGTGCGCAGCGGTTTCAGGCTCAGGGGCGCCGGCGGCGCCGAGCCTGTCCAGTTTGGCGCGCAGCTCCAGCAGGCCGCGCTCCAGCTGCTTTATTTTATCGGACTGCCCGGACAAATACCACGCCATAGCGGCCAAACAAATTATTGTGAACATAAAGCTCCCCCGCCGCCGCTTTCACCGGAGCCGACTCAGTTTATTCCGATCACCTTACACAGGTCCACATAAGCCAGCGCGCCGCGCGCCGGCAAACCGTATACTTCCGAAACGATGGACAAGTAATTCTTCATCTGGGCGGCGTATTTCCCAGCGTTCTCGCCGCCGGTCTTGAAATCCACGACCGTCACCAGCCCGCCGTCGACTATAACGCGGTCCATGCGGAACAGGGCTCCCGACCTGTCTATAAATTCGGCTTCAACTAAGATCTGCCGGCCCTGCCCGCCGGCGAAAAGCGGCGCGCCCTGCGGGCTGTTGAGGAAAGCCAGCAGGCTTTTTACCACCTTTGCCTTGTTAAAACTGAAAGGATAGCCGGGGCTGAGCTCATCGAACAAGCCGGAAAGTTTTGCCGCCGTATCTCCGGTCAATTTTCCCAGGCGCGCCAGGATGGCATGCGCCAATTCGCCCTCCGCGGTTTCAAAGAAGCTGTTATAGGTGGGCTTCAGCGCGTCGAAGCCGGCTTCGGGCCGCGGGCCCGCGCCGGCTATCGCCACAGGCTTTGAAGCCCCGCGGCGTTCGGGCCGGCGCGCGTCCGGCTTGCCCGCTTCGAAAGGCTCAAAAAGGTCCGCCGGTTTGGGTCCCGAAGCCTCCGTCTTCCTGGCCTTGCGCAGCACCAGGTTATAAAGCTCATGGCGGGCGCGGGTGGAAACCACGTAAAGGACATTAAGGTCCTGCACATTGGAATCGGTTTTGCGCCCCTCGTAAACCGGCCTGAGCCTTGCCGACGCCTCCGCCGCGGCCTTGGTTATGTGATAGACGTGGATCTCCCCGCCCCGCTCTTCGAAATACATCGGGTCGCTCTGGTCGCGCTCTTCGTACATCAGGTTTATCACCACCGAGAAACCCAGGCCCTTGGACTTATGAAAGGTCATCACGCGCACGGCGTCGATATATTCCGGCAGGGCGATGGAGAAGACGGCGGCCTTCTCCTCGTCGGCCCCGGAGGCGTATTCTATGAAGGCGCGCGGGCTGGTGACGCCTTCCGCCTCCAGCGCGGTGACGGCGTTGAGCAGGCGCGACAGGAAAGCCTGCTCGTCGGGGAAGTTTTCGAACACTTTAAAATTCGCGTAGACCAGCGCGGCCAGCCCGTACAGCGGCAGATAGCCCACCTTGCGGAAAGGCTCGTCGAGATATTGGTCCCAATATCGTTTATACTTCTGATGGTTGCGGAAGGCCGCGTACAGCAGCCCGGCCGTATGGCCCCCGCCGCTCGGCCGCCCCCGCCGGGAATCAAAGATGAACCGCTCTATTTCCTCGCGCGGCAGGCCGGTCAGGCGGGTGAAGATATCGCCGGTTATGAAATCGGCGAAGGAGAGGTCGTCGGACGGGGTTTCCAGGAATTTGAGATAGGCGATCAGCTCCGCCACCACTTTGCGCTTGCGGATGTCCAGCGAGCTCAGCGAAGCCACCGGGATGCCGGCCTCCGTCAGCCATTCCACCACCGGCTCGATGCGCTTGTTCTTGGCCACCAGGATGGCGATCTCGTTGAGCGGGTAGCGCAGGCGCGCGCTCCGCACGGCTTCCAGCAGCCACGCCTTCTGCTGTCCGGGGTCGGCCAGGTCGTCCAGTTCCAGCACGCCGGTCTTAACATAGCCGTGCTTCAGCCTTTCCGGCCGCGCGCTCTGGGTATAGGAGGTAAGTTCGGTGATGTCCTGCCCGGCCAGCTCCGGCACGCCTTTGAGCTTTTCCTTGAAAAGGGCATCCACGTACTTCAAAACTTCTCCGTCGGAACGGTAATTCACCGGCAGGTTCGCGTATTTCAGCCCGCCGCCCAACGGCTCCAGCGAAAGGTATTCGGCGGCCGGGACGCGCCCCTCGGCGATATCGAGGAAGCTGCGCATTATGCGGTAGTCCGCGTTGCGGAACATGTAGATGGCCTGCTTGATATCCCCCACCACGAACAGCGAACCGGTCTTGGACAGGGCTTCCTCCACCAGCGGCCGGATCACGTCCCACTGCAGGCGGTTGGTGTCCTGGAACTCGTCGATCAGGAAATGCGAGATGCGCTCGCCCAGCTTCAGGTACACCTCGGGCACGTTCTCGTTCCTGATATAGGCCGCCAGCTTCTTGGCGATGTCGTTGATATGGATCACGTCGGTCTTGCCGCGCTTGACGCGCTCCAGTTCCAGCTTGAAGCGTTCGTAGATGCCCACATAAGGATGATAGTAGGCGGCGGCGTTGAGCTCGGTAAGCTCTATGACCATCTCGTTTAAATTTTCCAGGTCTTTTTCCCAGCCGGGCAGCAGGCTTTTCTTTTTGCTGCCGTTGAAGATGCCGTAGTCGAACTTATAGGCCGCCAGGAAATCTGTGAGGCTTCGGGCCGCAAGCGCGGCCAGCGCTTTTTCCTTGAACAGGGCGCGGTCGCCGTAATGCTCCACGAGGCTGCCGCAAAAATCCAGGGCCGCTCCGAATTTAGCTTTAGCCGCCGCTTCAAAATCCCCGCCGGAGGCCTTTATCAGGCCGGCGGTCCTGCCCTCCTGCGCCAGGAAACTGCTGAAGTTCTCCTTGATGCGCAGCGCCGGGTTCCAGGGATAAGAGCCGGTTTTGGGGAGCACGGCCAGGAACTTGTCCACTTCTTCGGCCGGCAGCCCGTCCCTGCCTATTTTAGAGAACATGGAGTACAGCGCCAGGTCTATGAGCAGGTCGTAGGACATGGTGATCCCCGCCTTGAGCGGCAGCTGCAGCTCGTCGACGGAGGCGCTCATCACCCGGGCCAGGAAACTGTCGATGGTCTGTATATGGAAATCGGAATAGTCGGCGATGACGCGCTCCACCAGCTCCCGGGCGCGGCGCTGCGCTTCCCCGCGGTCGAGCGTTACCAGCTCAAGGATCTCGTCCATCTTCCGGCAGTCCTTGTCCAGCGCCAGCTCTTTAAGGCAGGCGAGGATGCGGACCTTCATTTCCTTGGCGGCGTTATTAGTGAAGGTTACGGCCAGGATGCCCGACAGGTCGTTGCCGGGGACTTTTTGGGAAAGCAGGAACTGCACATAGCGCTGGGTGAGGGTATAAGTTTTGCCGGAGCCGGCCGAAGCGCTGATCAGCAGGGCGTGCGGAAACCCGAGCGTTCTATCGCTCTCCAGCACAGGACCGGCGGCTTTCCCCTTTTTGCCCATTAATATCACTATTATAAAACATTAATGCGCCCGGCAAAGCGCGGACTTTTTGTATCATATCCGGAGCAGCAAAGAAATATGCCGCATAAAGACGAAACCGAACCGGAAATTACCTGGGCGGGGCGCGCCGCCGCCTTTTTGCTGGGGCTGCTGGCCCTGGTCCTGCTCTGGGGGGCCGTCGAGGCGGTCTTCAGCCGCCTCTATTGCGCCAGGGTTCCTTCCGGCCGGCCGCCGCTGGCGGATTTCTGCGCGGAACAGCCCCTGCCTTTGCGCATAGAACCTCGCGCAGGGGGCTTAGTCCTGCTGCCGCCGCCGCCCGTACCCGGAAAAGAGAAAGCCTCCGGACAAATAACCGTGTCGGGCCGCTCCGCCGTTGTAAAAGAAACATTGCCCGAAGCCGCGGGCGGCAGAACCGGGCGCAGAGTTTTACGCGAAACCATGCGCAGCTGCCGCGGCGCCCTGATCTATCGCGCCGACTATGTCCTGGACGAATTCAACCGCAGGGAAACTCCCGGCGAGGATAAAAAAACCGCCCGGCGCTTCCTGCTGCTGATGGGTGATTCTTCCGTCTTCGGGCAGGGGCTGGGGCAGCGGGAAACCCTGGCCTTCTATTTAGGGCGGCTCCTGCCGGGCCGCAAGGTATACAACTACGGGATAAGCAGGCTTTTCCCCGGCGAGCTCCTGGACAGGGCCCGGGCCATCCCCGCCACCGGAGAACTCAGGGAAAAGACCGGCACGGTGCTGTATTTCTACAATCCGGTGCATATGCGCAGGAACATGGGCTCTTTTTTCGACATCGGCACCTGGGCCCCGCAGCGGCCTTACTATTTCGAGGACAAGAACGGCGAGATCGTAACCAGGGGCTCCCATGCTGAAACCCGGCCTTTGCGGACCCTGCTGGCGCGGCTCTTCGCCAGGTCCGCCGTAGCCGGCTATTTCAACCTGGATTGGCCCGCCAGGCCGGGCCGGGAGGATTGGCAGTTCGAAATAAAACTGCTGCTGCAGCTGCAGGCCGCCGCGCGCAAGTTCGGGACCGACAAGTTCTGCGTGGTGATCGGGCCCGACGATCCCGGCACGCCGCTGACCGGCTACCTCGAGCAGGCCGGCCTCAGGTACATAGACCTGGGCGGCTGGAAAATGCAGACCCTGACCCGGGGCGGCTCCTACATTCCCAACGACGGGCATCCCACCGCGGAAACCAACAGCCTCCTGGCCGCCGCGCTGGCCCCTTTGATCAACTGAGCCGGCGCGGTCCGCCGGGCCGCCGCCGCGACACCTCCGAAAACCTTCACAAGGGCCCAGGGAAGCTGGGCCTTTTTTCCAGCTTTTAAAGGAATAAATGCCCATACGCCGCGGCGCGCCGGCTGTTAGACTATCTGTACGATGAAACACAAAACGCGCATTTTTACGGCCGCCCTGCTCCTCTCCGCTTTAACCCTGCCCCTGCACGCGCAAACCGCCCTGGAACAAGTTTCTTTCCTGGCCCCCGGCATAGAATTCTCCGCGCCGCAGCCCGCCCTTAAAAACGCGGAAGAACCCGGCCTTACCCCGGAGCAGGCCCGGGCGAAGCTGGCGCTGTTCAATTACCAGAAGTCCGACGTGCTGGCCGTTAAAAGAGGCGCCCCCTCCGTTCACAAAAGCTACTCGCTGGAAAAGATAGAGCTGCGCCTCAACGACCCGCTGCGGCAGATAGGCGAATATACGCAGCGCTACCAGTACTACAGGACCGCGCAGCCCGGCCCGCGCCCGACGGTGCTGGTTTTTTCCCCCTTCAGCGGAGCCAAGACCATAGACGCCTGGGCCGCCCTGCACTTCGCGAAAAAAGGTTATAACGCCGTCGTCATCGTCCCGGCGCAATCGCTGGCCGACAAGACGCGCCCGCTCGACCAGACCGACGATCTGCTGATCCGGGAAACCATCAGCGCCAGGATCTGCATTGACCTGCTCGAAACCTTCCCCGAAGTGGACAGCTCGAAGATCTACGCCACCGGCATAAGCATGGGCGGGATCAGGACCACCCTGGCCTTCGGCGTCGAACCCAGGATAAAGAAGGCCGCCGAGGTAGTGGGCGGCGGCGATCTGCCCGGCGTCATCGCCGACACGCATTTCTCGCTGCTCAGGAAGACGCGCGACGCAAGGATGAAGATCGAGGGCATAGCGACCCTGGCCGAATTCAGGACCTACATGAAAAAGGTCATGACCGTCGACCCGATGGATTTCGGGAGCCTGAGAAACCCCGAAGACCTCATGGTAATGATGGGCCGCGGCGACACTTATGTGCGCGACGCCTACCAGAAAAAACTTTACAACGCCTTCTCCCGGCCGCTGGAGGGGAGATTCCCCGTCCTGAAAACCACGGGCCAGGGCCATATCATCACGGCGGTCAACGCTACCACGCACGTGGAGCTCTTAAAACAATTCTTTGAGCGTTAGAGCGCCGGCTCCAGGCCCTCTTCGGACACGAACGCCGTAAACAACGCCGCCGCGGAAGCCTCCGCGGCGTTGTGCGCTCCGACCGTAGTATTGTATTTAACCCCCGCCGCGCGCCGGCTAGGGCCGTTCAGGCGCGAAGCCGTTCAGCCTTTTTTGTATCTGTTTTTTAAGGGCTTCGCTGCCGGCCAGCTGCAGCGCCAGCCTGTAGTTGCGTATGGCTTCTTCGGTCCTGTCTTCTTTTTCCAGGCAATACGCGAGGCCGTAATAGGCGTTCTCCCTGGCAGCGCCCGCCGCCCGCCCCTCTCCGGCCAGCTCTATCGCCCGTTCAAAATGCTTTTTAGCGGCCCTGTATTTTCCCTGCCTGAACAGCGCGGCCCCGCGCCTTTCAGAAATATACGCCAGCTTCGGGTCGTCCTCCGGCAGCAGTTTTGCCGCCATGGCGTAAATCTGCTCCGCCTCTTTGGCCTGCCCCGTACGCATCAGCGCGTCAGCCAGCGCCAGGTTTAACTGCGGCTCGTCCGCTTTTATAGCCAGCGCCCCGGAGTACTCCTCCGCCGCCCTGGCGTAATTCTGTTTTAAGGCGCTTTCCCTGCCGGCGGCCGCAAGCCGGTTGTATTCGGCCAGGTCGACAGCGGGCGCAGCCGGCTTTACCGGGGCGGGCGGCTTTACCGGCGCGGCCGCTTTTAATATCGCCGTCACGTCGTCGCCCCACCTGTACCCTACGCTCAGGCGGTGGGCGGCCCCCAGCTCGCCGGAAGGGACAAAAGCGTAATCGAAATTAAGTTCGCTGAGCCTGTACCCCAGGCCGGCGGTTATCCCGGGCCCGGCGGCGTTGCGGGCGGAATAGCCGAGGCGCACGGGGAAGGTCTTCGACACTATCACTTCCAGGCCGGCCGCCGCCAGCGCGTCTTCCCCCCTGGCTTTGGTCACGTCCATGGACAGGGAGCAGGGCAGTTCCTTCATTTTAAAGCTGTAGGCCGCGCCCAGGCGCAGGTTCATCGGCAGTTTTTCTTTGCCGCTCTGAAATTTAACGTCGGGCCCCAGGTTCTGCACCGCGGCGCCGAACACGGCTTTTTCCAGGATGGGCGGGAAGTAAAGGAGGCCGATATCAAAACCGAAGCCCTGGCCGGAGATCCCGGCGATGTTTTCTTTTATGTACCTGAAGCCGGCGCCCGCCGCTAAATTAGTGCCTAACGCCCCGCCGTACCCCCCGCCCAGCGCCATGTCGGTCAGGCCCACTCCGCCCAATCCCGTGCCGGCGTGGTTGTTGGTCAGGGTCCGGCGCACGGAGCCGAAGCTGAGGTAATTAAGGGACAGGCCCCAGCCCTGCGGGGAAGCGTAAGCCAGGTATTCCTGCGTTATCTCCTGTAAATACTGGTTGTGCATGAAGACTACCTGCTGCTGTTTTATTTCGCCCAGGCCGGCCGGGTTATACTGCAGGGCGTTGGCGTCCCGCGCCAGGGCAGTATACGCGCCGCCCAGCGCCACCGGCCGCGCGCCAGCGTCCAGGAACAAAAAATTGAACGGGTCGGCCCCCGCGGAGGCGGCCAGGGCGGCCCGCGGGCAGGCCAGTAAAAGAAGGAGGAGCAGTTGCGTCTTCATCTTACCACCAGCAGTTTTTTAACCGCCGCCTTATGCCCCGGGCTGGAGATCACGGCCAGGTAACCGCCCGAGGCCGCGTCCTTCCCGTCGTCATTCTTCACGTTCCACTGCAGCTTCCCGGAGGAATTGGAGGAGCTAAAATGCGCCACCAGCTGCCCGGTCAGCGTATAGATCTTTATGCCGGCGGACGCCGGCAGGCCGTCAAAAACTATCCCCGTATCGAAGTCGCCGGCGACATAAGGCTTGCCGTTATACGGGTCCGCGTCGTTGGGCACATACGGCACCGGGTACACTTCCACGTCGTCCAGGTCCGAACCCAGCGGCACGAAAAGGGCGAAGAAGCTGAAGTGCGGCGTGTTGCCGGTCACCGTCTTCGACGAGAGGTCCACGTACGACGCGAAATCCCTCTGCCACGGCCCCAGCAGCGTAGCCGCCGAATACATGCGCAGGGTTTCCGCCCTGGCGCCGGTCACGTCCTCCAGCCCGTCCCCGTTATCGTCTTTGAAGGAAAGCGTGACCGCGGCGGTCTGCCCGCCGGAAAGCAGCTTCTGGCTGTTGGAAAGGGAGATCTCCAGCACCGCCCCGCAGGCCTGCGCGTCGGCCGGCGCGGGCGGAACGGCGGCCGGGCTGTTGACGACCGTGACGGTAACCGTGGAAGCGCTGAGCGCGCCGGCGGGGATCAGCACCCTGTTCACCTGGGAGGAGACGGCGTCGCCGGACTGCACGACGTTCGCCACGGCATTATGGACCCGCTGTGTTTTTTCTATCGAGCCGGCGCCCTGGCTGTTCTCGCTGATATCGGCCTCCGGGTCGCCGAAAGCCGTTACGGTCACGCCTATGGCCGGGGCCGACGAATCCTCGACGTCCTGGAGGTCCGAGGCCACCGCCCGCAGGTCATAGCCCGTCGTGGCCAGGCTCAGCACGTTCCAGTGCACCAGGTAAGGGGGCTCCGTGTCGGGATTGGGATGGTTCACGCTGGCGGCGGGGATCTCCAGCCACTCCGCGGAGGTGGACGCCTTATACTGGAAGCTCACCTGCTTGACCTGGGCTGCCGCGCCCGCAGTCAGTTCGGCCATTACCGTAACGCGGTTGCCGGTTATCTTCCTGCCGGACTGCGGCACCTTAACGGCCGCGCCCAGGGCCGCCAGCGCGTCCATGGCCGCGGCCGAGGCCGTAACGCCGGTGTTTAATTCCTGGGTGCCGCAAAGCTCGGCCCGCACGCCGAAACGGTAGGCCGCGCTGGAGACCAGCACGCCCGCGCCCGTGGTATAGCTTGTTACGCTGGACGCGACCACGGCGAGCGGCGTGAGGTAGTCGATAGTCCCGGTACCGCTGTCGTAATAGATCGAATAATGCGTTACCCGGCCGGACAGGGACGGTTCCCACGCGAGGCGGACCAGGTTGCCGGCCAGCGATTCCGCCGTAAGGCTGCCGGGAGGCAGGGGCATCACGCCCTTGGTGAGGAAGTTCAGCGTGGAGGAATACAGGGTGTACACGTTGCTGTTGTTCTTATTGCGGATGCGGAAATAATAGCTGGTGCAGGCCGCTAACCCTTCGTCGGTAAATTCAAGGTCCGGAGCCGCCAGCACAGTGGCGAAGCTCAGGTTATCGGTAGAGCGCTGCACCTCGGCCGCGACGCCGGGCGGGTTGTTATTTAGCTCCCAGGTTATGACCGCGCTGGTAATATAGACAGCGGAGACGGCTTCCCCGCCCGGCGGATACGCGAAAGTGCGCACGGAGGGAGAGTTGGAAGACTGCGGCATAATGCCCGAGCCGTTGACCACCGCCGTCCTCAGGCTGTACAGGCTGTTGGCCTCCAGCCCCGTCTGAACGAAGGGCGGCGCCTCCACCGAGCCGATGAGCGTGGCCGGCTCGCTGGAGGGATAAAGATTATAGCCCAGGGCGGTGGCCGCGGGGTTCCAGTTCCAGCTGATGGAATCCGGCCCCAGCACCGTTCCGAAAGGGCGCGGCGAAGTTATCATCAGGGTAGGCGCCACCAGCATGGCCGGCGCCGTGAGCGTTCCCAGGGCGTTTTCGGCGCGCACCCGGAAATAATAAGAAGTGGAATGCTGCAGGCCGGAAACCGTGGCGCTGGTCAGCGTCGTCCGCGCGGTCACGGTCGCGCCGGTTTCAGCCCACGAATCCAGCCGGTACCAGATGCCGGGCGGATTGGTGTTCGCGTTCCACTGCACGGTTACGGAGTTGGACGTGACAGCGACGGGCCCGGTGGACAAGTCCAGCGGCAGGGCGGACAGAGTGTAGGTGCTTACCGGCGGCGACTGCAGGCCTTCACCGGCCAGGTTCACGGCCGAGACCAGGATCCCGTTGGAAGTGTTGGTGGAAAGCCCGGTCTCGACGTAGAGGGGCACCGTTACCGTAGCGATATTGGTGGCGTCCGAAGCGGCGTAGATCTTATAGGCGGAGGCGCTGGCGGACGCGGCCCAGCTCCAGGAAATAGCGGCAGCGTCCAGCGGCAGGCCCGTCAGCGCGTCCGGCGCGGCTGGCAGCGTATAGCCGGCGGCGTAAACGCCCGTGAACGCGGTCAGGAAGCCGGCGGCGTTCAAAGCGGCGACGTCGTAATAGTAGGAGGCGCCGGCTTCCAGCCCGGTTACCGTGGTGTAAGTGGACGCGGCCACAACGGCGGTGGTGACCTCCGCCGTGAAATTCGCGGAGGTGGAATACTTGAGCGCGTAGCTGGTGCCGGGGTCGGGGTTGCCGCCGGCGCTCCATTCCACATGCTGCGTTGTGGAGCTCCAGGCCGTGATGGCCGGCGCTCCGGGCAGCCCCGCCAGGGTGTAGCCCGCGGCCGGCGCGCCGGTAAACTGCGTCGGCAGGCCGTCGGCGTTGAACGCGGCCGCGTCGTAATAATACGAGGTATTGGCCGCCAGGCCCGTGGCCGTGGTAAAGGTGGAGGCCAGCACCACCGTGGTAGTGACGCTAGCGGTAAAGTCCGCGGAAGTGGAATACTTCAGCCGGTAGCCGGTGCCCTCGGGATTCGCGCCGGGATTCCAGGCTACGGTTTGCTCCGACGAGCTCCGGCTTACTATGTAAGGCGCCCCGGGCAGGCCCGCCAGGGTGTAGCCCGCGGCCGGCGCGCCGGTAAACTGCGTCGGCAAGCCGTCGGAATTAACGGCGGCGGCGGCGTAGTAGTACGAGGTATTGGGCAGCAGGCCCGCCGCCGTGGTAAAGGTGGAGGAAACCACTACCGTGGTGGTCAGCCGGGCGTCGAAATCCGGGGCGGTGGAATATTTAAGCCGGTAGCTGGTACCGGAGGCCGGGTTCGTGCCGTCGCCCCATTCAACATGCTGCGTGGAGGAGCTCCGGGCGGTGATGGCCGGCGCGCCCGGGACGGCCGCCAGCGTATACGCGCTGGCCGGCGGCGACTTAAGGCCTTCGCCCGCCGTGTTCTCCGCCGCTACCAGGATCCCGTTGGAAGTGTTGGTGGACAGGCCGGTTTCCAGGTAGGCCGGCCCCGGCACGGCCGCAATGAGCGTTTCCGTCTCGGAGGCGGCGTAGATCCGGTAGCCGGTTGCGCTGTCGACCGCGGCCCAGGTCCAGGAAATAGAGGAGACTCCCTGCACGGCGCCCGCGGGCGCGCCGGGCTCGGAAGGAAGGGTGTAGCCGGCCGCCGGCGCGCCGGTGAAATCGGTAGGGACTCCGCCGTGGTTCAGGGCCGCGACGTCGTAGTAATAGGAAGTGCCGGGGTCCAGCCACATTACCACCGGGAAGGTGGAGGTTACCACCGCCGCTGTGGTGACCGCCGGGAAGAAATCCACGGAGGTTGAACGCTTCAGCAGGTAGCTGGTGCCCGGGTCGGGATTCGTGCCGTCGTCCCACGTAACGGTCTGCGTGGTGGAACTCCGGGCCGTTATGGAAGGGTTACCGGGCGGGGCCGCCAGGGTATACGTGCTTACCGCAACCGACTTAAGGCCTTCGCCGGACAGGTTCACCGCCGCCACCAGTATGCCGTTGGAAGTATTGGTGGACAGGCCGAGCTCGAGAAAAGACGGCTCCGCTACCGCAGCGATCATCGTCGCCGTCTCCGAGGCGGCGTAGATATTGTAACTGGTGGCGCTGGTGGACGCGGCCCAGGTCCACTGCACGGAAGAAACCCCCAGCGGCGTGCCGGCGGGCGCGCCGGGAGCCGGCGGCAGGGTATAAGCCGCGGCCGGCATATTCGTGAAAGAGGTAGAAATCCCGTCCCCGTTCACGGCGGCCACATCATAGTAGTAAGAAGTGCCGGCCAAAAGCCCGGACACCGTGGTGAACGTGGAGTTCACCAGCTTGAAGCCGGTCACCTGGGCCGCAAAATCCGGGGAGGTGGAATACTTCACCAGGAAGCCGGTGCCCACCGGATTCACGCCGTCGGCCCATTCGATATGCTGCGTCGTGGAGCTCCGTAACGTGATGACCGGATTGCCGGGCAGGGCCGCCAGGGTATGGGTGCTCACGGGGGAGCACCTTTCGCCCTCGCCGGCGGGGTTGACGATGGAAACGCTCACCTCGGTAATGGTGTTGGTGGAAATATTGGAATGGATATAAGAAGGGCCGGTAACTTCGGCCAGCACGATCGGAGGGTATTGATAGATCCTGTACTTCAAGGCGCCGGCGGACGCGGTCCAGGTCCACGAGACAGAAGAGACGCTTATGCCCGCCCCGGCCAGCGCGGAAGGCGCGGGCGGCAGCGTGTAACCGCTGAGCACGGACCCCGCGTAAGCGCCCAGGACACCCGCGCCGTTAAGGGCCGCCACCCTGTAATAGTAGGAGGTGTCCGGCGTGAGCCCCGTTATCTGGGTAAAGGTGGAGTTCACTACCACCGCCGTGCTGACGGAGCGCGTAAAATTACTGGAAGTGGAGCGCTCCAGCTGGTAACTTGTCCCGGGCTCCGGGTTCACGCCCGGCGGCCATTCCAGGTCCTGCGTGGTGGTGGTCCAGCCGGTGAAGGCCGGGTAACCGGGCACCGCGGCCAGGGTATAACCGGCGGCCGGCGCGCCGGAATCCCCGGTCTGAACGCCGTTCCTGTTGATGGCGGCGGCTTCATAATAGTAAGAAGTGTTGGGCGTCAGGTCGAGAAAGGTCGTGAAGGTGGAGCCGAACACCGCGGCGGTAGTCACGGCCGCCTCGAATAGCGGGGAAGTGGAACAACGGACGCGGTAGCTGGTGCCGGGGTCGGGATTGCCGTTGGGCGCCCAGGACACGGACTGCCTTATATCCGTAGCGCTGTAAATTACCGGCCCCCCCGGGATGGCCGCCATGGTGTAAGAACTGACGGGCACTTCCGTATAAGGAGTCGCGGCGTCGCTGTTGTTGACCGCGGCCACATCGTAAAAATAGGAAGTATTGGGAATAAGCCCGGTCACCTTGGTAATGGTCGAGGTCACCACCGTGACGGTGGTAAAAGCCGCCTGGAAGTCCGAAGTGGTGGAATACTTCAGCCGGTAATGGGTGTCTGGGTAGGGATTGCCGCGCCTGTCCCAGATCACGGTCTGGGCGGTATCGCTGGAGGCGCTTATGGCCGGCTCGCCGGGCACCGCGGCCAGGGTATAAGTGCTGACCGCGTCCGCTTTCTCGCTTTCGCCCGACAGGTTCACCACGGCTACCTGCACCCCGTTCAGCGTGTTGGAAGAAAGATCGGTCTGAATGAAAGGCGGCGCGGCCACGGTAGCTACCAGCGTACCCGTCCCCGCCTTATAGATCTTGTAGCCGGCCGCGGTAGCGGTGGAATTCCAGGTCCAGCGGATGGAATCGGCCGTCCACCCCGCGCCCGCCAGCCCGGTAGGGGCCCCCGTCAGGGTGGGCATCGCCAGCGGGGCGCCCGCCGGAGTCAGGCTGTCGGAACCGCTCCTCGCGCGCACCGTGAAATAATAGGAAGTCGCCCCGAGCAGCCCGCTGAGAGCCGCGCTGCTGAGGGTAGTCGTTATGGTAGTAGTCGAGCCGCCCAGCGTCCAGTAATCCAGGCGGTACTGCGTACCCGCCGGGTTCTGGTTAGCGTCCCACTGCATCTCCATGGTGCTGGTGCTGGTAAGCGCCGGGCCGCTGGACAAATTCACCGGCGCCGCCGCGAAAGTGTAGGTGCTGACGGGCGGCGACTTAAGACCCTCCCCCTCCAGGTTGACGGCCGAAACGATTATGCCGTTGGAAGTATTGGTGGAAAGGCCCAGCTGCAGGTAAGGCGGGGCCGCCTGCACCGCCTTCAGGACCAGCGGGGCGGTGGCGCAATAGATCCGGTAAGTTATGGCGCTGGTGGACGCCTCCCAGTCCCAAAGGATCGAGGTGCTGTCCTGCACGGCCGGCACGGGCGTTCCGGGCGCGGCAGGCAGGGTGTAACCTGCGGTGGTCAGCCCGGTGAAATCTGTCTGTATAGCGTCGTTGTTGAGGGCGGCCACGTCGTAATAGTAGGAGGTGCCGGCGTCCAGCCCGGTTACGGTGGCAAAAGTGGAAGCGGCCACCACGAGGAACGGCGGGATGAAATCCGCGGACGTGGAATATTTCAGGCGGTAGCTGGTCCCCGGGTCCGGGTTCCCGCCGGAGTCCCAGGCCAGGCTTTGCGTAAAGGAACTGCGCCCGGTAAGGTACGGCCCGCCGGGGGTCGCGGCCAGGGTGCCCGCGCTGGACGGCCCGGCAAAGAGCGTGCGCACCCCGGCGTCGTTGACCGCGGCCACGGAAAAATAATAAGAAGTGTTGGCGGTCAGCTGGTCCACAGTGGCGAAAGTGGAGAGCACGACGGTGACGGTGGTTACCGGAGCCAGGAAGGCAGGGGAGACTGAATATTTAAGGCGGTAAGCGGTGCCCGGGTCCGGATTGCCGCCGTCGCTCCATTCCAGGGTCTGCGTGGCGGAACTGCGGGCCGTGATCGCGGGGAGGCCGGGCTGCGCGGCCAGCGTATAGGTGGAGATGACCGCCGAGGCGGGGGTCTCGGTGCCGTCGATATTTCTGGCCTTGGCCGTGAACTCATAGCGGGTATTCGGAATAAGGTCTTTATACGCCACAGCCACGCCGGGATCGTATTCTTCGTTCTGGCCCAGGAAATTACCATTATACCCGCCCAGCGCGTAGATCCTGCCCTGCGCGGCGGCGGCGGCCATGCCGAAACGCGCCGTAGGCACATCCGCCCTTGAGACCCAGGCGTTGACCGCGGGATTGTATTCCTCATTGACCGCCATCGCCCCGGGCGTACCGCCGAAAGCATAAACCTTCCCGCCCGCCGCCGCGGCGGCCAGCAGTTTCCTGGCCGTAGGCATCGCCGCTTTTACCGCCCAGGAATTTGCCGCGGGGTTATATTCCTCGTTCTTATTATAGATCGACGAGCCGTTGGTGCCGCCCAGCGCGTAAATCCTGCCGGCGACGGCCGCGGCCGCCAGCTCATACCTGGTTGACGGCATGTCGGCTTTTACGGTCCAGGCGTCCGTCTCGGGGTCGTATTCCTCGTTAACCCCCGTGGCCGCGGGCGTACCGCCGATGGCGTAAATTTTCCCGTTGAAACCCACGGCGGCCAGCGAACGCCGGGCTGTAGGCATGCCGGCCCTGGGCGTCCAGCT
>Ga0116170_10001352_pt1 | contig 24765 bp, 28 predicted proteins | sample AD_JPNHW1_MetaG_FD_89797 | JGI IMG/M metagenome (GOLD analysis project Ga0116170, IMG submission 89797) | Active sludge microbial communities of municipal wastewater-treating anaerobic digesters from Japan - AD_JPNHW1_MetaG | ecosystem: Engineered > Bioreactor > Anaerobic > Digestate | place... | reverse complement strand
CCTTAAGGACAACCTTGACTGCTACGATGCTCTCAAATCGTGCTTCCCAGCAGGTACGGTCTCGGGCGCCCCCAAGATCCGCGCAATGCAGATTATCGGCGATGAGGAGCCGGTGAGCCGCGGGATCTATGCAGGGGCGGTCGGGTACATCGGGTTTGATCGGAACCTTGAATTTGCCATCGCGATCCGGACCGTTGTCGTGAACGGGAGCAGGGCATCCGTCCAGGTTGGCGCGGGCATTGTTGCCGACTCGGTGCCGGAGAACGAGTGGATCGAGACGGAGAACAAGGCTGCGGCGATGATGCGGGCAATCGAGCTTGCGGGGGCACAATGATGAGGGTCCTGATCGTCGACTGTTTCGACAGCTTCACCTTTAATCTGTACCAGCAGGTCGGAAAGCTCGGGGGCACTCCCGTTGTGAAGACGAGCGACACCCCGCTTGAAGAACTTTCAAAGACCGGATGTGATCGGATCATCCTCTCACCAGGCCCGGGAACCCCGGAGGAGTCCGGAGTCTGCCCTGACGTGCTGGCAACCATGAGCAGGAGGATCCCGACACTCGGTGTCTGCCTCGGCCACCAGGCGATCTGTGCCGCATTCGGCGGGAAGATTGTCCGGGCAAAACACCTGATGCACGGGAAAACCTCAGCGATCCGGCACGATGGCGCCGGGATATTTGCCGGGATACCGGACACGTTCACGGCAACCCGGTACCACTCGCTCGTCGCCGACGGGGAGAGCCTCCCGCCCGATCTGCTGGTATCCGCGACGAGCCTTGACGACGGGTACGTCATGGGGGTCCGGCACCGGCGGTACCCGATCGAGGGCGTGCAGTTCCATCCCGAGAGTATTCTGACGGCAGACGGGGATGCGATCCTGAAGAATTTCCTGCGGGGAAACGGGGTGCAGCCATGATGGTGAAAGAAGCGATCGGGATCCTGGTAGCCGGCCGGGAACTGACCGGAACTGACGCCGGTGCGACCATGCAGTCGATCATGTCCGGGGAAGCGACCCCGGCCCAGATCGGGAGTTTTTTAACTGCGCTCCGGATGCGGAGGGAATCACCGGCTGAGATCGCGGCCTTTGCAAGGGTCATGCGGGAACATGCGGTCCGTATCCGGCCGAAGGTTGACGAGACGCTTGTCGATACCTGCGGTACCGGGGGGGATGGTGTGAAGACCTTCAACATCAGCACGGCAGCGGCGTTTGTTGCTGCGGGAGCCGGCATCCCCGTTGTCAAACACGGCAACCGGGCGATGAGCAGCCGGTGCGGGTCGGCCGATGTCCTCTCTGCGCTCGGCGTAAACCTCGCGGTCGATCCAGAAGCACAGGAACGGATTGTGGAGACGGTCGGGATGGCATTCCTGTTTGCGCCTGCGCACCACCCCGCGATGCGGCACGTTGCCGGGGTGCGGCAGGAGATCGGGTGCCGGACCGTCTTCAATCTCTTGGGCCCGCTCTCCAATCCCGCGGGCGCAGATGCCCAGCTCCTCGGGGTATATTCCCCGGAACTTACGACGGTCTTAGCGGATGTGCTCCGGCTGCTCGATGTCTCACGGGCGATGGTCGTGCATGGCGACGGGCTTGACGAGATCACGACGACCGGAACGACGCTTGTCGCCGAACTTGGTACTGGTGCAGTCCGGTGCTACACGATCGATCCGGAAAAGTTCGGCATCCCGTATGCAGCAAAGGATGAACTCGCCGGAGGGGATGCAGACGAGAACGCACGGATCCTCCGGTGCGTGCTGGAAGGCGAAAAAGGCCCGGCCCGCGACATCGTGCTACTCAACGCCGCCGCAGCGATCTGCCTCGGCGGGAGAGCGGATGACCTGCATGCAGGGCTTGCGCTCGCAAAATCCTCAATAGATTCTGGTAAAGCGCTGGAGAAGCTCCATGCGCTGATTGAGGCGACGGGGAGTGCATCATGATCCTCGATGAGATCCTCTCCCGCACAAAAAAACGGGTCGCCTGCCTGCCCGCAGTATTCCCGGACCCGCCCCGGCGGGAACCGGCGAGCCTTTCCGCCACGATCCGGAACCGCAACGGAAGAACCGCCGTGATCGCCGAGATCAAATGCGCCTCTCCGAGCCGGGGCATAATCCGGCGTAACGTGGATATGCAAATGATGGCCCGGACCCTTGTTGCGGGGGGGTGTACCGCGCTCTCCGTGCTCTCTGAACCGCACTATTTTGGCGGTTCCATCCGGGACATCACCCGGGTTGCGGAATCGGTTGAGGTCCCGGTCCTCCGGAAGGATTTCATCATCGACAGGCGGCAGCTGGACGAGACCCGGTCTCTCGGCGCCGATGCCGTGCTGCTGATCGCGGCAGTGCTGAAAGACGATCTTCCCGCATTTGCCGATTACGCGCTCGATGCCGGGCTCGAACCGCTCGTCGAAGTCCATACCCGGGGCGACGCGGAGAACGCGCTCCTGACCCGGGCAACCGCGATCGGGATCAACAACCGGGATCTTACGACCCTGACCGTTGACAGGTCCACCACCCGGGCCCTCTCCGGTGGGATCCGTTCAGCGGGGAGGCTCGTGGTCTCCGAGAGTGGGATGCGATCCGCTGATGATGTACGGGAGCTGAAACCCTACTGTGACGCGTTCCTGATCGGGTCGTCAATCATGGCACACGGGGAACCGGCCAAAAAACTGGAGGAATTCGTATGCGCATAAAGATCTGCGGGATAACCCGGCCGGAAGATGCACAGTTTGCGGAGCGCGAAGGGACAGACGCGATCGGCGTCGTCGTCTGCTCAGTCGGGTCGAAACGATCGGTCCCTCTCGACCGTGCATATGAGATCTTCCAAGCAGTCGGTCCGTTCACAACAACGGTTGCGGTCACGCATACCCGGTCGGAAGAGGACCTGCGGGCAATCCTCGCGCTGCACCCTTCCGCGATCCAGATCTTCCACCCGTTTGTTTTTGAGAGCGACCCGGGCGTACGGGTGATCCGGGCCATCGGCCGGGAGGATCCGCTGCCGGAGGACTGCGACGCGGTCATCATTGACGAGAGCCATGGCAGCGGAAGAGCGTTCAGCCCGGTCTGCGCACAGGACGCCGCCCGGCGCTCGAAGATCCCGGTCATCCTTGCCGGGGGACTGACGCCGGAGAACGTGGCGGACGCCATCCGGCAGGTGCGGCCGTACGCGGTGGACGTGGCAACCGGCGTGGAAGTCTCACCCGGGATCAAGGATCATACCAAGGTTGGGGCATTCATCGCCGCAAGCAGAGGTGCCTGACATGGAAAAGAAAGGACGTTTTGGAAAATACGGCGGGCAGTATGTGCCCGAGACGCTCATGGCCGCCCTCATCGAACTTGAAGAGGCATACGATGCTGCACGCAGGGACCCGGCATTTTCCCGGCGACTGGCGGAATTGCAGGCGGAGTTTGCCGGAAGGCCGACCCCGCTCACGTTCTGCGCGAACGCCTCGGAGGAACTCGGCTGCCGGATCTATCTCAAGCGCGAAGACCTTGTTCACGGGGGCTCGCACAAGCTGAACAACACGCTCGGGCAGGCGCTCCTCGCAAAGCGCATGGGAAAGAAGCGGCTGATCGCCGAGACCGGCGCCGGCCAGCACGGCGTTGCAACCGCGATCGTGGGGGCGGCGCTGAACATGCCGGTCGAGGTGTACATGGGCGAGGTCGACTGCCGGCGGCAGGCGCTGAACGTCTTTCGCATGGAACTGATGGGGGCAACAGTCATCCCGGTGAAGTCCGGGACCCGCACCCTCAAGGACGCCATCAACGAGGCGCTCCGCGACTGGGTGGCAAACGTCCGGGACACCCATTACCTGATCGGCTCGGTGGTCGGCCCCCACCCGTTCCCCCGGATCGTGCGCGACTTCCAGTCCGTGATCGGGCGCGAGGCAAAAGAGCAGGTGCAGGAGAAAGAGGGGAAACTGCCCGATGCCATCGTTGCCTGTGTGGGCGGCGGCTCGAACGCGATCGGGATCTTCACGCCGTTCATCCACGACGATATCGATCTCATCGGTGTCGAAGCCGGGGGAAAAGGCGTTGCGACCGGCGAGCACTCGGCAACGCTCTGCGCAGGGGAGGCGGGAGTGCTCCACGGCACGCTCTCGTACCTGCTGCAGGATGCCGACGGGCAGGTGCTTGCAACCCACAGTATCTCGGCCGGGCTCGATTACCCTGGCGTCGGTCCGGAGCATGCGATGCTGAAGGATGCCGGCCGGGTGACCTATGATACCGCGGACGATCCCGATGTCCTCTCCGCATTTTCCTTCCTCTCCCGCACGGAAGGGATTATCCCGGCGCTCGAGTCCGCCCATGCCGTCGCATGGGTGATGAAGCATGCGGACAGGTTTGACAAGGACGATGTCGTCATCATCAACCTCTCCGGGCGCGGGGACAAGGATGTCGAAGAGGTTGCCCGGCTGAACGGAGGTGCGAAGCGAGCATGAGCCGCATCGGAACAGTATTTTCCGGCAGGAAGTCCCCGGCCTTCATCGGTTTTGCCGTCGCCGGCGACCCGGACCCGGCGACAAGCCTCCGGGTCGCACAAGCGCTGATTGACGGTGGCACCAACATCCTCGAGCTCGGCGTCCCGTTCTCGGATCCGGTAGCGGACGGCCCGGTCATCCAGGGCGCGGATGAGCGGGCGCTTGTGGCAGGCACGAACCCTGAAGTCGTCTTTAACCTTGTCCGGAAGGTCCGGGAATACTCGCAGGTCCCGGTTGTACTCCTGACCTATTACAACATGGTGTACCGGCGCGGCACAGCCCGGTTCTACCGGGAGGCAAAGGAAGCGGGAGCCGACGGCATTCTCATCGCCGATATGCCGGTCGAGGAATCGGACGAGGTTACGGGGATCGCGGAACAGTATGGGATCGACCCGATCTTTCTTGTCGCCCAGACGACAAGCGACGACCGGATCCGGGCGATCGCGTCCCGCGCAAAGGGATATCTCTACCTTGTATCTGTCCTAGGCGTTACCGGAGCCCGGGATCATGTTGACGGCGGGGCAATCGAATTCCTGCACCGGGTCCGCCGGCACACGGCACTTCCCATCGCACCCGGGTTCGGGATTTCTGCACCGGACCATGCCCGGACATTTGCAGAAGCAGGGGCGGATGCCGTGATCGTCGGCAGCGCGATCGTCCGGATCGTGGAACAGAACCGGGACCGGCCGGACCGCATGGAGCAGGAGCTGAAAGCCTATGTTGCACGGATGAGAGAAGCCCTTGCCGAGTCCGCAGCGCCGGAAGAACGGACCCCCTGAGTAAAACAACTCTTTTTTACAAGAACCGCGCCAATATTCAAGAGGTAATATCCATGCAGTCAGGAATGCGTATCTTCCTAACCATTGGTCTCTGCCTTGTTGCCGGTATCTTCATTGCCGGCTGTACCCAGCAGACGACATCTGTACCGACAACGGCCACCGCAATCGCAACTGCGACCCCGACAGCTGCAGCGGTCACAACAACCGCGACACCGGAAGGGATGGCAAACCCCGCATCGGTCAACTGCGTGAACCTGAGCGGAACCGTTGAGATCAAGAAGGATACAACCGGCGCGGAATACGGCATGTGCAGCTTCGCGAACGGAACGTCCTGCGAGGAATGGGCGCTCTTCCGGGGCGAAGGGTGCAAGGCGTATGCTGCGCCGACAGCTGCCGGCACAACCGCGGCTGTCGGTCTCGCGAACCCCGCATCGGTCAACTGCGTGAACCTGAACGGAACTGTTCAGATCAAGAAGGATGCAACCGGCGGGGAATACGGCATGTGCAACTTCCCGAACGGGACAGCCTGCGAGGAATGGGCGCTCTTCCGCGGAGAAGGGTGCAAGGCCGGGGTATAACCCGGATCATCATCCCCGTTTTTTGCCAGATTTTTTTACCATATCGCGGCCTTTTCCCGTGATGCTGTAAATGATCCAGTTCCCGTGATACTCGCCTTTGATAAGGCCGGCCCCTTTCAGGATATTCAGGTGATAGGAGAGCTTCGGGCCTGAAAGCTGTACAAACCGGTTGATCACGCAGACGCAGAGCGGCTGTTCGCTGACGAGATACAGGATGATGAGCCGGAGGGGATCGGAAAGCGCGTGACAGACCCTGGCCGTCGTTTCAAGATCCTTTTGCGCAGGAATCCGGCGTGCGAGACCCTCAAGCCCGCCGATTGCATTAAGTTCCCGCTGGATCTGTTTCGGAATTTCCGCCGGCGGGTCCCCGTTCAGCGACGGGGTCCCGCAGCAGGATGAAGACCTCCGTTTCATTTCAAATTATTCTGAAATAGCAAGATATATAGCCTTGCCTTGTCCATTGAAATTCAACAAAATTTGAATTCACTATCCTGCTTTACTCCGGTGACTGACATGAGAGAGGACGACAAACCCTGCTGCGCTGCCGAAGCGCTGCGGCGAATCCGGCAGATCCCGGTGAACGGGATCATGACCGGCATCACGATGCTTGACGAGAGTATTGCGTCGGTAAGAGCGCAAAATCCGGGCAGTGAGACCGAGATCCGGAAGATACTGATGCAGAAGATCAGAGTCTACAATTATGTCCCGTCAGGAGTTGAAGAAGAATACGCCCAAGCCGTCATGGAAGAATACCGGAACGGAACGAAAAAGACCGCGTGATGGATGGCATATGGCGACGGTGAAGAAGATCGAAGTGATCGGGACAGGCTGCTTAAAATGCGGGCGGCTGCTCGCGAATGTCGGGGAAGCTGTACGGAGTCTCAAGATTCCGGCCGAGGTTATCAAGGTTGATGACATCGACGCAATCGTGGATCGCGGGGTCATGATGACCCCGGCGCTCTTCATCGACGGTGTCGTGCGGGCGGAAGGGCGGGTTCCGGACGTAGATGAGATCAAACGGATGCTCTCGGAGTAAACCATGGCAAAACAAACCGCATACTGTCCCGGGTCCGGCTGTACGCGATGAGCAGATGCAGGTGGAATCGTCATGACATCTATCCTCATCACCTGTTCCGGCATCTCGAATACCGGAAAACTGACGACGCAGGCAGCCCGGGTCCTGCTCCAGCGAAAGCCCGGGCATTACGTCTGGATGCATGCAAAACGGTCTGCCGCAATGATTGACGCGGCGATCGGGGAAGAGGATGAGGTCATCGTACTTGATGGCTGCACTGATTGTTGTGCAGCAAAGAGACTCAGCGCTTCCGGCCACACGTCCGATCGCCACATCGTAGCAACCGATCTCGGGATTATCAAGAACGGGATGGCCGAAGTGCGGTACGATGAGATCGAGAGGGTTGTCCGTGAGGTCATGGAAGACGGGGGCATAGCGGGATGTACAAGGACCTGATCCTCAACGGCTTTCTCGGCGGGGTATCTGCCCTTATCGATTACCTGTCCGCCCACGTGCTCACCTGCCTGATCCCGGCATTCTTCATCGCCGGCGCGATGAATGCATTGCTCAACAAGGATGCAATCACGAAATATCTCGGCGAAAAATCCCCGGCATACAAGGCGTATCCGGTTGCAGTCATCGGGGGGCTTCTCCTTGCAGTCTGCTCCTGCACGATCCTCCCGCTCTTTGCCGGCATAAAGAAGAAGGGGGCTGGGATCGGACCCGCGATCGCGTTCCTCTATACCGCCCCGGCTACGAACATTCTTGCCGTGGCATTCACCTGGAGCGTCATCGGGGCGGACTTTGCTATCGCCCGGATCGTGCTCTCGGTCACATTCGCCGTTGTGATCGGGCTTATCATCTCGAAGATCTTTGCCGAAGCGCCATCTACAGCACCAGCCCCGGTTGCCTGTAACTGTTCCCCCTCCGCAGAAGCTGCAGCGGGGAAAGGCCAGAAGCATGTTGTCCTGTTCATCGGGACGCTCGTTGCGATCCTCTTTGCCGGCACCTGGGCCATCTTCATGGAGAACCGGCTGGCCGGTATACCGCTGCGCTTCATCATCCTCCCGCTCCTCGTCCTCCTCCTTGCCGTCGAAGCATTACGGTGGTTCAGCAAAGATGAGCAGCGTGCCTGGCTCGAAGAGACCTGGTCCTTTATGAAGAAGATCTTCCCCCTGCTCTTCATCGGGATCTTCGCAGCAGGGGTCATCAGTGCGCTCCTTCCAAAGGATTTCCTCGGCTTATACCTTGGGTCGAATACCGTCATGGCGAACCTCATCGCGGTCCTCTTCGGGACGTTCATGTACTTCCCGACGCTCGTGGAGGTGCCGATGGCGAAGATGTTCCTCGACCTTGGGATGGCAAAAGGGCCGCTGCTCGCGTATGTCCTCGCGGATCCGGTTATCTCGTTACCGAGCATCCTTGTCGTACGGAAGTTCATGGGCACGAAGCAGACACTTGCATACGTGCTGCTGATTGTGTTCTTCTGCACGCTTGCGGGTTTGATCTACGGGTCGTTTGCGGGATAGGAATGAGATTATCAGGTCACAAGGGTATGAACGGATGAGCATGAACATATGACTGGAGAATCACCTGAACCCCCCGGATGTCTCATCTTTGCCTGTTCGGGCGCATCGAATGTCGGCATGGTTTCGTTCCAGGCTGCCGTCCGGCTTGCACGGGACGGGTTTGGAACCTTCTCGTGCATCGCGGGCATCGGCAGCGCGAATGCGCCAATGGTGCGGCATGCAAAGCTTGCACAGCAGCGCGTCGTCATCGATGGTTGCCCGATCGGGTGCGCGAAGAAGATCATGGACGCAAACCGGATCCCGGTTGACCATTACGTCATTGTGACAGAACTTGGGATCGACAAGACCCATGACCTGAATGCCGATGATTCGGAAGTTGAGACCGTTGTGAAGGAAATAAATCCGGAGTGAAGCGTCCATGAAGATCGGGATCGTCAGCGACGGAAAATTCGGCGACCGGGCCTTCGAGGTCATCCGGCAAAAATTCCAAGTGGAATGGATCGCTGCACCGTTCCCTCAGAGCATGGTCGTTGACGACCTTGACCTTCCTCTTCCTGACTGCGACCTTTACATCTCCTATGTCCGGCACCCGGATGTCGCCCTTGCGGTCATCGAGAAACAGAGGCCGGTCATCCTCGGCGTCAGTTTCGGCCCCGGGTTCCTCCGGCAGGCAAAGACGATTAACGGGGATGTCGTTGCCCCCATAACGATGTGCTCCCTCGAAGACAACACCTGGGTTCCCGCGATCAATGAGTTCGCCCGGGTATTCGGGCGGCCGGTGTTTGACGTACGCGTGCTGGACGACGGCACGATTGAGAGGATACGGGTGATCCGGGGATCCCCCTGCGGGTCGACTGTTGCGGCAACCGCGGAGCTTCCGGGAAAGCCGGTCACGGAGAGCGAGCTCCGGCACTACGGCCTCCAGATCTGCCATTTCTGCCGGGCGCCACGGTTCGGGAAGACCTGCGACAAGGAGTTGTCCGGGCTTCTCCATGTCCGGGAGCTGATCCGTGCGGTTGCCGCCGTGTCACCATGTGCCGGGGAACGGGTGAAGACCCTTGCGGGTGAAATGGAAACCCTGATTATGCAGAAAACAGAACGCGTGTGAAACACACCGGACCGGTGTATGAGGGAGGTCCATGACAAAAGCTGATGATGCGCACCGGATGTTCTTAAAGAGGTTTACCTGCTCGGCTTCCGTCTTTTCAGCCTTTTCGGAGGATCTGGGTCTCCCTTCAGATACTGCAAAGAAGATCGCGTGCGGGTTCGGGGCAGGGATCTCCAAGACCGGGAAGATCTGCGGGGCGGTTTCCGGGGCCGTCATGGTGATCGGGCTTCAGTACGGCAAGGCTGTTGAAGGCGATGACGCGGCGACCGAGAAGACCCGGGCGCTCGTGCGACAGTTCATAAAGGAGTTTACCGATAAGAACGGTTCAGTGAATTGCACGGACCTGCTCGGGTACAACCTCAGCGACCCTGGCGAGTACGTGGCAGCACAGAAGAGCGGCATCTTCATCGAAAAATGCCCGCTGCTGGTCAGGGACGCGGCAGATATCCTCGAAGGCCTGCTGAAAAACGCTGGCGGGGATCTGCCATGACCCCGCAAAAATCCCTCTCATTCCCCGACCGCTACCTGACACTCTGGATATTCCTTGCCATGGCAGCAGGGATCGCAATCGGGTTCTTCATGCCCTCAGTCCCGCTCGTGATCACCGGCCTCTCTGTCGGGACTACCTCGATCCCGATCGCAATCGGCCTCATCCTGATGATGTACCCGCCGCTCGCGAAGGTCCGGTACGAGGAACTCAGAAATGTATTCCGCGACACGAAGGTCCTCGGCCTCTCAGTAATCCAGAACTGGGTTGTCGGCCCCCTCCTCATGTTTATCCTCGCGGTCGTCTTCCTCCGCGACCAGCCGTTCTTCTTGTACGGCCTCATCCTCGTCGGGATCGCCCGGTGCATCGCGATGGTGATTGTCTGGAACGATCTTGCGGGAGGCGACTGCGAGTACTGCGCAACGATCGTCGGCTTAAACTCCCTCTTCCAGGTCTTCTTCTACTCGGTCTACGCGTGGTTCTTCATCACGTACCTCCCCCCGCTGCTCGGCATCGGTGCCGGGTCTGCGGTCAGCATCACAATCCTCCAGATCGCAACAAGCGTCTTCATCTACCTCGGGATCCCGTTCCTCGCTGGCATGATCACGCGGTACGCGCTGCTCCGCGTGAAATCAAAGGAATGGTACGAGCAGTCCTTCATCCCGAAGATCTCGCCGGTCACGCTCGTCGCCCTGCTCTTTACCATCGTCGTGATGTTCTCCTTAAAGGGCGAATACATCGTCAGCGTGCCGCTCGATGTGGTCCGGGTCGCGGTTCCGCTCCTCTTCTACTTCATCATCATGTTCTTTGCAAGTTTCTGGATGTCGCACCGGCTCGGCGTCGATTACGGGAAATCGGCGTCCCTCTCGTTCACCGCAGCGTCCAATAACTTCGAGCTCGCGATTGCCGTTGCGATCGCGGTCTTTGGGATCGCGTCACCGGCAGCGTTTGCGACCGTGATCGGGCCGCTCGTCGAGGTGCCGGTGCTGATCGGGCTCGTGAACGTGGCGTTGTGGCTGAAGGAGAAGTGGTACCGGGGACTGGATGGCGGGTGCGGGATGCCCTGCGGGCCGAAATAACCGGTCACAACCGGCGCGGAGATCTACCCCTTGCGTTCGCTGAAAAGTTATCGGAATATCTCGGATAATCCCCTGCACATATCACGCGACCTGTTCAAGAAGATGCCCTATCAGCCGTTTCTCAGCTTTGTGGATATGCTCAAGCAGCGTGGTCTTATGCATGCCCATCTTCTCGGCAAGTTCGCCGGCATTGATCTTTCGGGGATGCTCGAAAAATCCCCGCCGGTACGATTCCAGCAGGATCTCTTTCTGTTTGGGAGTGAGGACGTCAAAGATACCGCTGATTTCAGGATTGTAATCGCAGACCGAAAGGATCTCAAGGCCCCACCCCTTCTCCGCTGCATCCTTCACAAACGTGCTGAAGTCCTCCGGGTCCCCGACCATGCTGAAGGTTAAGCAATCGTTCTCGAAGACAATCGGGTATTCGAACCGCGATCCATAGGTGCGGACAAACCGGGTAATACCATCGGAAAATGTCCCCTTGACCAGGCAGGTATATTCACGCCCCCTGCTCTGGAGCACGATGAGGTTATTGACATAATTGCACTGGATCTGATCGACGGGGATCCCCTCCTTGATCGTAAACCTGCACACTTCGCTGTGTATGTCCTCAACCAGGTTGAAGAGCGAGATCACTTCGAACCGTTCGATGACAGAGCCATAGGATTTGCAGTAATCGAAGATGTCCGCGGAAAGCCTGATCGTCATCTTCTTCATGCACTGCAATCCCCCTGTGAGGTGATATAATATATGCCCCTATATGTATGGCTCAATTCATAACGTCCCGTCCGGCCTTTTCTTATTCAGTTCATGAGGAACGAAGCATGACATCAGACAACTGTGGAAAAACCATGGATGCAAGGGAGATTGAACGAAAGACCGGGCTTACAGAACCCGGGGAACACCGGAAGGAGTGCGGGTTCATTATACCGGCCGGCATCCTGATCGGACTTGGCATGGGAATCCTCGCCGGGTACGCATTCACCGGCTTTTTGATCGGGCTCGGGATCGGTTTTGTTGGCGAAGGGCTTCTTCCGCTGGTACGAAAACCCCTGACGGGGGAGTACACGCAGAAAGGAAGCGCAAACGCAACTCTGCTCCTGATCGGGGCATTCCTGGTCCTTGTCGGGGCGAGCATCGTTGTTGCGCCGGCTGCGATCTGGCCGTATGCCTTTGCAGGATTGTTCATCCTCGCCGGCATCTGGGTCCTGTTCCGGGGATTCTCCAGGAGCTCCTGAACCGGGAGAACAGGATGAATACGGGGAGACGGACATGATTGAAGCTGCCCTTGTGACGATCCTTCCCGTCGGCTTCCTGATCGTACTGTTCGGCGGGAGGGCGTTGTTTCTCAAAATGAAGATCGAACAGGACGGTGCTGCCCCCATCAACCGGACCCTGTTTTATGCCAGCAAGTATTCCATCCTGGTCATCTGGGGGGCGATGGTCATTGAGAGCTGGGGCATCAGCATATCCATCGTTGAAGTGCCCCGCAGCGTTCAGATTATTGCGCTGGTGTTCTGGGTTGCCGGGTTCGCGCTTATGTATCTCGGCCGGTTTAAGCTGGGAGAATCCTTCCGGCTCGGCACCCCGAAAGAAGAGACCGATCTCCGGACTGACGGATTATTCCGGCTCAGCAGGAACCCGATGTACGTTGGCGTGTATGCGACGATCGCTGCATCATCGCTCTACACCCTGAATCCTGTTGTTGCAGGGTTTGGAATCTTTACGATCGCCGTCCATCACACCATCGTCCTCGCGGAGGAGGGACATCTGCGAAATACCTTCGGCCAGAAGTACGAGGAGTATTGTAATCGGGTGAGGAGGTATCTTTAGGCTCGCGCCATTTCCTGGGCCGGTCGTGCGGATATCCCGGGCACCTGAACGTTCAATGTTCAGATTTTTCTGATTTTTCTGAAAAATATAAATAGTGTGTAAAGCAATACCTCAGGGAAGGTTTTGCATCCATGCAGAAGAAAACAGAATCCCCCGCGGAAGCATCCTGCGGCTGCCCGACAGGTTCTATGTGCCGGGTCGAGGCCGTCCTTTCCGTTGACGAACGCGGCCAGATGGTGCTCCCCAAGGATGTCCGCGAGAAGGCCGGGATAAAGACCGGCGACAAGCTCGCGCTGATCGGCTGGGAGCAAAACGGCAGCGTCTGCTGCCTCGCGTTACTGAAGGTCGAGAACTTAAGCGGCATGGTGAAGGATGTCCTCGGCCCGCTGGTCGAAGGCATGGACAGGAGATAACCGGGAGATTCTCTCATGGATACGCCAACGACAACCGGCTGCACCTGCTGCGGAAAGCCCGCGGATTCCTGCTGTCCTGACATTGAAAATACCGGGACGCCGGCCACGATCATGCAGACGGACAGCACGATCACGCCCGCCAATAACCTCGACCATTTCCTCGCCCGCTGGGGCGTGAACCGGATGGGCCACACCGTCACGCCCGGCCTGTACCGGCTCGGGAACCCGACTCCGGAATCGCCGGTCTTTGCGTCGGCGAACTACACGCTCAGCTTCGATGCGCTGCGCTCCGCGCTTGCCGGGACCGATGCATGGATCCTCGTGCTCGACACAAAGGGCATCAACGTCTGGTGCGCCGCAGGGAAGGGGACATTCGGGACCGACGAACTGGTCAACCGGATTTCCGTCACAGGACTTGCAGACGTTGTGAGCCACCGGAAGATCATCGTCCCCCAGCTCGGGGCGCCGGGGATCTCCTGGCCGGAGGTCATGCGCCGGTCGAAGTTCCTCGTGGAGTTCGGCCCGGTGCGAGCCCGCGATCTTCCCGAGTACCTGAAGACAAACAAGGCAACCCCCGCGATGCGCCGGGTGGAATTCCCGTTCCGTGACCGGATCGTCCTCTCTCCTGTGGAGCTGGTCCACGCGGCCATTCCCGCGATCCTTGGCGCAGCAGCCCTGTACTTCCTTGCCGGCGCGGTCGCAGCGCTCGCGGCACTCACCGCGGTAATCGGCGGGACCGTGATCTTCCCGGCACTCCTTCCTGTCATCCCGACAAAAGATTTCTCGACAAAGGGGCTTATCCTCGGGCTTGTCCTTTCGATCCCGTTTGCTGCCATGTTCGCCGGAACGCCCGGCATACTGCCGTGGGCCGGCCTGCTGGCAGCGGTTGCGGCGCTCCTCCTCATCCCTGCCGTTGTCGCATACCTCGCGCTCAACTTTACCGGGTGCACGACGTTCACGTCCCGGACCGGGGTAAAACAGGAGATCTTCCGGTACGTCCCGGTCATGGCGGTCATGGCGGTTGCCGGGACACTCGCCGGCATCGCGGTCGGCGTAGGCCGGCTTCTCGGGGTGATCTAAGTGTTCGACAGTTACAAGGATACGAGCCTGAGATATTACCCCGAGCGTTGCATCAACTGCAAACGCTGCACGCAGGTCTGCCCGCACGGCGTCTTTGCGGAAGGGGCGGAGCACGCGGAACTCGCCCGGCCCTCCGCCTGCATGGAGTGCGGGGCGTGCGCCGGTAACTGCCCGGTCCAGGCGATCACCGTCCGGAGCGGGGTCGGCTGCGCATGGGCGATGATCGGCGCTGCGCTCCGGGGAAAGGACATGGACACGGAGTGCAGCTGCGGCGGGGACGATGGGTCCTGCTGCGGGACGCTGAAACAGGAACCCTCCTGCAACTGCGACGGGAAGTGAATAGAACGGTTACGGTCATCATCTTACTGTCAAAGACTTCCCAAACCGGTGTTCCCAAGAACCTCCTGGCATCACTGTTACGACAGATCTGAAATGTACCCATAAACCGGCTCCCTGCCTGTCTGCCCCGGCGCCCTGACCGCAAACGCGATCTCCTCCCATGCCTTGTCCAACAGGGTATGGTAGTACGGGATATCGATGAAGGACGCTTCCCATGCCGGGTCTACGAGGTACTTCTTTGCATCCCGCACGACGTACGTGATCTTCATGCCCGGGGCAACCTCCAGTCCCCGGTCCCGGTATGCCTGCACGGCGGATCCCTCTAGGCACCGGTGGGTATAGGTGAGCCTGCTGATCCGGCGGCTGACGGCGAACTCCCCGGGATCGGCGCTCCCGATACCGTCATAGGAGCGCCGGTAGATCGCCATCACCGTCCCCTCCAGCGCCCGGAGCTCCGCAGCCGTTCTCGCACGGCTCATCGCGGTCAGCATCTCCTGCTGCATGTTCCGGACATACTCCGGGGTGTCGTGCCGCCGGGCGGCAATCCCCCGGACCCGGATGCTCCCGTCGGCGAGCCGGCCGTAGTACCGGTTGTAGGCGCCGAAGTAGCCGTCCGCCATCGGGAGGAAGGCGATCCAGGAGTAGGTGTCAACCTCGGTGGGAAGGCCGGTCTCCTGCTCCACCCGGGCTTTCAGCGCAGCGACGGTGGAGCCCCGCACCCAGAGACAGTCGACGATGCCGTGCAGGACGGTAAATCCCATGGACTCGGCAATGTCCTTGGTTACAAGCAGGATCTCCCGCGCCTCCCCGGTGATCGCCTCGTGCACCTCGATCCGCCCGAACTTCGCGTTCCGGTACCCGGTGTACCCGAAGCAGGTCACAAGCATCCATTTGAGGACGGAGTCGATCCCGGCGCAGGACGGATCCGTCTTCTTCTGCGCCTTGGTGCCGATCCGCATGGCACGGAGCGGGGAAAGGACGTCCGCAAGGAAACCCCGCCGGCCCGGCCGGCCCGGATCCTTAATCGTCTCCGGGGAGAGGTTGCGGTGCACGATGATGCTTGGGTACAGGGAGGTGAAATCGATCTCGTACACCTGTTCGTACACGCCGGGCCGTGGCTGGAACATCATCCCGCCCCGGTCTTTTGCCCGGAGGTCCGCAAGCTGCCGCACCTCCTCGGCATCGGCCTTCCGGAACGGGACGGCGATATGGCGGGAGAGGGCGTCGTACACCTCGTAGCTGCTGACAAGCGTCCCCGGCGTGAACCGGCTCACGAGGTTGGGGGAGAGCCCGCTCAGCCGGGAGCCGATGAGGATCCCGGGGAGGCCGCCCTCCCGGTACACGAAGCTCTGCTCCGTGTCGATCAGGATGCGGCCGTCGGGGATGACCGCCCCTTCCTTGTGCTCCATCCTGCCGTAGCTCCAGTAGGACCGGGAGTTCATCGTCCGGTACCGCCCGGTCCGGCTCAGGGTGAACGGGATGCAGTACTTCTTCGCGAGCCCTGCCATGCGGGGGACCCGGATGTCGGCATCCGGGCAGAGGACGATGTCGGGATCGCAGGACGTAATGAGGGAGAAGAGATCGGCAAGGATTCCCGGTTCGCTCCCGCACAGGCGTTCGTTTTGCCCCTCGCAGGAAACCGCGATGCCGCGGATCCCGTGGCCGGTTGCCGGGTTCCCCTCAACCCGGATCTCCATCTGCCGGAGGGAATGGGGGACCGCCGGGGAGAAGCGGGAGTCCTCAGGATTGCCGCAGGGGAAGATCCCCCGCTCCGCCAGGTACTGCTGGTCGCGGCGGGTGTCCACGTTGAACAGTTCTACGGCAAACGCCGCCTGCTGCTCGATCCGTTCCGCGACGCTCCTGTCGGCAACGACCGCGTACCCCGGAAGGTCCGAGAAGATGGTTGCAAACCGGCATTCCGTTGCCCCGAACTCCGCTTCGAGAGCCCCTATCAGGTCCCTGTGGAGGTGCGGGTCGGGGAAGTGGATGTAGAACGGCGGCCGGTACTCCTCCCGGATCCGACGGACCCCGGAAGATCCCTTGTCCCAGAGATCGACAAAACCGTCCCGGGCAACCGAGTCAAGGATCCACATGCTCCCGTTCCCGCCGGTTGTGACGGTCGTCCTCCCGGTCGGTCCGGTCACGCTCCTTCAGGATCTCGACAAGCACCGAGAACATAGCGGACTCGAGCGGGTCGTCAAAGGCGCAGAACCCCTCGCTGCTGTGCTGCCGGACCATCCGGACCAGATCGTTGCCGTACTTCTGTTCATCGGTCCGGAGCGCCCGTGTCGCCTGTAACCACCGCAGGGAGAGGTCCTTTACCGCCAGCCTGCTGCTCATGATGCTGCGTCCCATAAAATGCCTCCAGGGTCTTCTGTCGCCGGAACCCGTTCTCCCGCTCCCCGCCCACTCGCCGCGCCCTGCCCCGGAAGGCCGGCGGTGCCGGCTGCGCGATGACAAAGACCCGGTCCGCCTCCCGCGCAATCGCGTGGAAGGTGAAATCCGCGGAAGGGGCATAGAGGATCACCATCGCGTCCCGCGCCGCCGCTCTGAAGGCCCGGATCACCTGCGGCACCACGGTGCCCCTGTCGATCCCTTCGTAGAGTGTCGGGTCGTGTTCGATGAGGATGATGGTGTGGTACGACTCGTTGAGGATGGTCAGGATCTGGAAGACCGTGAACGCCCGCCGGACCTCGAAGTTTGCGGAGACCCGGCCGATGCCGCTCAGGAGCCGGGAGTAGTTGCCCGACACAAAGAGGAACATGAACCGCCGCAGGTCCGCGTTCGCGTTGATTGCCGCCGTGATCGTCTCAGCCGGGGCTGTCACTGCACTGAAGGCTCCGGTCTGGAGCGTGACGGACGGGCAGAGATCGAGTTCCATGCGCCCGGATCCTCTCGCGCTACGGGTTATTATGCTCAGGGAACGCGCGGCGTGAAAGTGTTTTTGCGGCGGGAACCTGCCGCGTATGAACAAAAGATTGATGTGGGGTTTTGCCGGTACGGTTGTATCAGGGTATGTGCGGCAGGTATGCATTGTGGGGGATCGATGATCTCGGGGGCAGGTTCCTGATCGTTGACCCGACGCTCGGGTTCCGGTCCCGGTTCAATATCGCGCCGGGGACGGATAACCCGGTTATCGTCCGGGGAGAGGGGGGCAACCGCCTCATGGCGATGCAGTGGGGGCTCATCCCGCACCGGGCAGCGGACCCTGCCGCCTCTCCCCGCCCGATCAACGCCCGTGCCGAAACCCTCGCCGGCAAGCCCGTGTTTGCAAGCCTGCTTGGCCGCAACCGCTGCATCGTGCCTGCCAACGGGTTCTACGAATGGAAAAAGGCCGGCGGCCGCCGGGAGCCGTATTTTGTCCATCTCGAAAACAAGGCTCTCTTTGCGATGGCCGGCCTCTGCGACACCTGGCAGGACGCTTCCGGAAGGGCGTTTGCGACCTATACGATCATCACGACGGAATCAAACGGGCTTGTCCGCCCGATCCATGACCGGATGCCCGCAATCCTCCGGAGGGAGCACGAGCAGCGGTGGCTCTCGGACGCCCCGTTTGCGGACGGCGAACTCAGGGAACTGCTCCAGCCTTTCCCGGCAGAAGAGATGGCGGCCTACCCGGTCTCACCGGCCGTGAACAGTACGGCAGGCGAAGGTACCGATCGTATCCGGCCGCGGCACCCGGGGCGCTCATGGTTTGAGTGAACCGGGGGCGCCCTCGCCGTCAGGAACGTGGCTGCATGTCGCCCGGGGCCGGGATTAAACGGGAAACCACGGTGAACTCAGTGATCTGACCTGTTTTTTCATCGCGGGTCGCCCGGATGGTGGCTTCGAACCAGACAGAGGAACCATTCCTGTGCATCATCCGGAACCTGTCGGTCCCGGTCTCGATCCCGAGGTCCGCAAAGGAACGCATTATTGAGCGGACATGCGGCAGGTCGTCGGGGTGGAAGAACTTAAATCCCCCGGCCCCCGTAATCTCTTCCGGCACATACCCGAGACAATGCCTGACCGCAGGGGACACGTAGATGAGGGTACCGTCCGGTCGGATCCGGCTGATAACATCGACCGAGTTCTCCGCGAGTGCCTGGAATGCGCGGGCACTTTCCCGAAGCGCATCCCCGATCCGTTTCTGTTCCGACAGGTCGATCCCGATCCCCCGCATCCCCGTGATCCGGTTGTCGGTGATGATGGGGACAAGGTACATCATGACAGGGAACGTGCTTCCGTCGCTGCGTATGGCGGTGTATTCATGCTGGGTCGGGAACTCTTCCGGGGAATGCTTCAGGGCCTCGGTAAAAATTCCGAAAAGCCGCTGCCTGTCGTCGGGGTGGATCATCTGCCAGACGCTTAGTCCCTTCCGGATATCCTCCGGGCTATACCGGTACATCTCGAAACTGTGGCGGTTGGCAAACGTCAGTCTTCCGGTAATGTCGCACTCCCAGACGTTCTGGGGCAGCAGATCGGCAAGTTCGTGGAACCGCCGCTCGCTTTTAGCAAGCGCCTCTTCGGTCCGTTTGCGATCCGTGATGTCGCGCGATGAACCCAGCACCGCGGTAATCCTGCCATCGGCATCCCTGACGGGGGTAAGGGAGTGATCGAACCAGTGCAGGATGCCGGCAATCTCTGACGCGCTCTCCTCGCGTATGCCTTGTCCCGTGTCAAATACCCGGCGCAGCCTCTCTGCCTGGTACTCCTCATGTCTGCCGGAGAAGTGCAACGAGCGTTGTGTCCCGACGAGCTGGTCGGCGGGAATCCCCACGAGCGCGGCGGCCGCGCTGTTGGCGTACATCACGCGGTCGTCCCGGTCAATGAGAAAGATGATGTCCGATGAAACCTCGGCAAGGGTGCGGTACCTGTTTTCGCTCTCCTTCAATGCTGCCTGAGCCCGCCGGCGTTCCGTCACGTCGCGGACATTGGCGAGGATGACAGGCCGGTCCCCGATCGTGACGCGGGTGAGATAGACCTCGACATCGAAGAGCGAGCCGTCGCGGGGGCGACGGGCCTGCCAGGAGAAGAACTGGTCTTTTCCGGCAAGCGCCTCCCCCCATCGCGCCCCCACGTCCTCCCTCCTGCAGGCAGGGCCGGTGATATCCTCAATCGTTAAGGAGAGCGCCTCCTCCCGCGTGAGCCGGTACATCGTGAGCATCGTCTCGTTCACATTGAGAATCCCGCCTTTTGTGTCGTGGATGATGACAGCATCGTACGAGTGGTCGATGAACGTCCGAAACATGTCCCGTGCCTGCCGGATATCCTGTTCGGCCAGTTTCCGTCCGGTGATGTCCTGGAGGGTTAAGAACACCTTCACCGGCTTTCCTTCGGCATATTGTACCTCCCCTTCGGCATGCACGAAAAGGACCGTACCGTCCTTTCGTATGACCCGGTATTCGTTTTCAGGGATCCGGCCGCTCCCGGACCGGATACTGTCGTTCAGCCAGGTATTGACCCGCTCCCGGTCTTCGGGATGATGGTTCTGTGCATACACCCGTGCCATGTCAACGGTTTCCCCTCGGTCGAAACCGAGCAGCGCGTACATCCCGTCCGACCAGATGATCTCGCCGGTCTCAAGGTTCCAGGTCAGGTCGCCCATCTTCGCGATGCGCTGGGAAGCAACCAACCTCTGCCGGCTCTCCCGGAGGGTATCTTCCGCCTTCTTCCGTTCGGTGATGTCGCGCAGGGTCACCTGCACGGCGGGCTTCCCGTTGACAACCGTCCCCACGCCTTTCCCCTCGATAATAACCTCGGTGCCGTCGCGCCGGACGATCGGGAGTTCCACGAGGGGTGTCGGCCTGCCATCGATGTCCCTCTCAATGTTCTCCCGCACCACCTCCCGGTACCCGGGACTGATGATGTCGAGGATGCCGACCGATGAAAGTTCTTCGAGCGAGGAGACGCCGATAAGCCTGCAGGCGGCGGGGTTCAGGTAGACGATCCGGCCGTCCTGGTGGAGGAGGATGGCATCGGGGGAGATCTCGACGAGGGTGCGGTACCTGTCCTCGCTCTCGCGGAGCGCCTGTTCTGCAAGGACACGGCCGGATATATCCCGCGTGATGCCGTACACCTCGACAACCTGCCCGGTGTCCCCGTCAACGATTGCCCGGAACCGCGATTCTACCCAGAGGTAATGCCCGTCCCTGTGCCTGGCCCGGTAGGTGAGCTGCACGACAGGGTTTTTTGCATCCAGGTTCCGCATCGCCCGCTCCACCTGCGGGATGTCGTCGTGGTGCAGGAAGGCGTATGCCCGCTTCCCGATCAGATCCGTTGGCTCGTACCCGGCAATCGCAGTTATTGCCGGTGAGACATAGAGAAAAACACCGTCAGGGGTATGGCGGTTGATGATATCGAGCGTGTTCTCAGCGAGGAGCCGGAACTCCCGTTCGCTCTCCTCGATCATCCGCTCGGCGCCCCTGCGCTCCGTGATGTTCTCGAGGAGGATCGATACCCCGCGCTGCCCCTCCTCAAAGACCGCAGGGGCTATCCTGCAGGCAAAGATCACGGTGCCGTTTTTGGCAACGATCTCCCCGGACCACTCTTTCCCGGCGATCCCGTTCCCGATCCTTTTTTTCAGGTGTTCGAATGTATCGTTGAACACGGTCACGCACGGCGTGAACTCGACGGCCTTGCCGTAAAGCTCTTTCTGGGTCGTGGCGAGAAAATCGAGCATGGGCCCGTTGGCATAGATCACCCTTCTCCCGGTATCGACGAGCATAATAAGCTCGGAGGAGATCGAGAGCATGGCCGCGAGCGGCACGCGCTGGGCGAGGCTGTAGATCTTCGCCATACCGAAATGGCGCATCTCCACCTGCCCGGAAACCATCAGGTTCTCAAGATACCGTCCTGCGGTGTTCCGGTTGATCGGGATCTGCCGGACGATCGCGGTGATGCTCAGGCCGTTTGGGTTCTGCCTGAGCAATTCTTTGATCTGTTCGGTGATCTCCCCCTTCAGGGCCAAGGTATCAGGAATATGTCTCAATCTATGATATAATACTTACAATGAATTACAAGGCCAGCAGGTCCGGTGCAGGGATCAGGCGGAAATCCCGGTGCCGGACATGACAAAGTCGAACGATCCGCCCGCAGGGATGGAGCGGTGTTTTAAAAGGGTGGCCTTGCGCTCGCCAAGCCCCCGCCGGCGTTCGAGCATGACGATCGCCTTCGAGATATGTTCAAGGGCGGTGCCCCCGAGGCCGGAGTACGTGTTCTTTGCGGGATCGACATAGACCTGGTTGGTGATGAGCACCGGGATGTCGTACCGCCGGGCAAACCCGAGCAGCATGAGCATCTGGCGGGTGAGTGCCTGCGTCGTCTCCTTCCCGTGGTCCAGTTCCGTCCTGTACAGGGCGGTTGCCGAATCGACAACAACAAGGCCGACGTTATGCGACCGGATCGTCCTGTCCGTTTCAAGGATGACGGACCCCTGCTTGGCAAAGTCCGTGGGTTCGTAGAGAAGGAGCCGATCGGCAAGCTGCTCCGCCTTGTCGCCGGCAACCTGCCGGAACCGTTCGATGGAGAAGCCCTCTGTGTCGATCCAGACGACGGTGCGTCCGGCGTTTAAGCAGGCGACCGCGGCAAGCAGGCAGATCGTGGTCTTGCCGCTTGCCGGCTCGCCGGAGACCTGGGTGATGACCTTGTGCTCGATCCCTCCCCCGAGCAGGGCATCAAGTGCCGGTGTTCCGGTGCTGTCACGGATGTCCGGCATGCCCCTCCCGTACGGCTCTCCACCCGGCGTCCGTTGCCGCCTGCAGGACGGAACGGGCTGAAATCCCGAGCTCAAGAGCCAGCTTCTGTGCAGTATCGAACTCCGGCTTCACGGTATAGACCCGGCCGTCCAGCCAGCCGTACTTGACCGGGAGCGTACGCACCTGCCCGGCGATCGTGACCGGGACCTCGCCGGTTGTACGGTCTGCGATGAACCGGTGGACTGCCGGCGTGCACCGCACCCCGAGCGTGCCGAGCTCCCGGGCCAGGAGTTTTGCAAGGGCCAGACTTTTGTCCTGCGGGCAGATGACCCGGATGAGGTTTCCGGGCCGTCCTTTCTTCATGACGAGGGGAAGTGCGCTTGCATCCCGGGCTCCCTCCTCCATGCACCGGGCGATGACATGGGCGATGACCTCACCGCTGACATCATCGGTGTTGGTCTCGAGCACGTCAACGCAGTCCTGCGGGACGGGCGAACCGGTCGTTTCGGCAACCATTGCCCGCAGCACGTTGGGCGTCTCTTTGGGATCCCGCGTTCCCGCCCCGTAGCCCGTCTTTTTGATCGTGCAGGAATCGCAGCCCGGCGCCCGGATCGTGGCAAACTCCGCAAGCAGCGCCGCACCGGTGGGGGTTAAAAGTTCGCCTTCGCCGCCCCTGTGACGGATGGCAATACCGGAGCCTTCGAGGATTGCGGCGGTTGCCGGTGCAGGGACGGGATACGTTCCGTGGGAGCCCGTGACAGTCCCGCTGCCCGGGGAGACCGGAAGCACCATCACACCGTCGACCCGGAGGGTGTGCAGTGCGGTGCAGGCTCCAATCACGTCGGCGATTGCGTCGTCTGCCCCGACCTCGTGAAAGTGCGGCGTTGCGCCATGCACCCGCTCCTCGGCGGCGGCGATCCGTGTAAAGACCCGGTGTGCCATCGCGTTTACCGCTTCCGGCGCGTCGGCAGCATCGCACCGTGCAAGAACCTCCGGAAGCGTCCGGTGCGAATGGCTGGCCCTCGTCTCGACCCGGGTTGCCCGGATCCCGCAGCGCGTCACGGTTGTAACAGATGGCTCTGCCACGACAGAGCTCATCGCCCGTACGACAAGCCCCCGGTCCGCCCCGCAGTCAAGGAGAGCCGCCGTGATCATATCCCCGGCTGCGCCATGGAAGGGATCGAGGATGAGTATGCGCATAGTAATGACAGTACCTATAAATCCCACCGTATATGACCTTTAAGGTAATGGCTGAAGTGCAACTGAGGGTGGATTCCGCGTATCCCGGCGACCAGGGCGGCGGGAAGGCACGGCTCGACCCTGAAACGATGCTTGCGTTAAAGATCTCCCCGGGAGATCTCGTCGCAATCGAGGGGAAGCGCCGGACTGTCGCAAAGGTCTGGCGGTCGCTTGTCGAGGACTGGAACCAGCGGAAGGTCCGGATCGATAATTTTACCCGGATCAACGCGGGGGTCAGCATCGGCGACAACGTGAAAGTCTCGACAATCCCCGACGAGATCGAGGCAAAGCGGGTCGTGCTTGCACCCCCGGAGGACCTCCCCAAGAAGATCCCGATTGCCAATAATCCCCACGTGGTCAACGGGCTCATCGATTTCCCGGTTGCAAAGAACGACTCGGTGCCGATCATGCTCGGGCTCCCGTTCATCCAACCCCAGATCGTGGCGTTCAAGGTCGTGGAGATCGAGCCGGAGGAAGCGGTCATCATCACCAAGAACACGGCGATCGAGTTCTCCGACAAGCCGGCTGCGGGATTCGAAGGGGTAAAACGGGTCTCGTACGAGGATATCGGCGGGCTCAAGGACGAGCTCCAGCGCCTGCGCGAGACGATCGAGCTCCCGCTCCGGCACCCCGAGCTCTTCCAGAAACTCGGGATCGAACCGCCAAAAGGAGTCCTCCTGTACGGCCCGCCGGGGACGGGAAAGACCCTGATCGCAAAAGCCGTTGCAAGCGAGAGCGGTGCGCACTTCATCCACATCGCAGGCCCCGAGGTCATCTCCAAGTACTACGGCGAGAGCGAGCAGAACCTGCGGGAACGGTTCGAGGAGGCCCGGGAGAACGCCCCCTCGATCATCTTTATCGACGAGCTGGACTCGATCGCCCCCCGGCGTGAGGAAGTGACAGGGGAGGTCGAGCGCCGGGTTGTCGCCCAGCTCCTGACCATGATGGACGGGCTTGAGGAACGCGGGCAGGTGGTCGTGATCGGCGCCACGAACCGGGTCGATGCGATCGATGCCGCCCTCCGGAGGCCGGGCCGGTTCGACCGGGAGATCGAGATCGGCGTTCCGGCCGAGCCCGACCGGATCGAGATCCTGAAGATCCACACCCGGGGCATGCCGCTTTCCGAGGACGTGAGCCTT
>Ga0116170_10001349_pt1 | contig 24785 bp, 20 predicted proteins | sample AD_JPNHW1_MetaG_FD_89797 | JGI IMG/M metagenome (GOLD analysis project Ga0116170, IMG submission 89797) | Active sludge microbial communities of municipal wastewater-treating anaerobic digesters from Japan - AD_JPNHW1_MetaG | ecosystem: Engineered > Bioreactor > Anaerobic > Digestate | place... | reverse complement strand
CCGCAAGCAATTAGTTCTTCTTCATTTTTCCCCTCTTCAAATATTGAATGCAAAATTGGGTCCAAAACCGAGTACACGGGAAGTGTGTCGCTATCCTTCTGATTTTCGCTCAATTCCGCAGAAGGTTCCTTTGTGATAATTGAATACGGGATAACGGTTCCTTCTTTGTTTATATAGTTTGCAAGGCTGTAAACCTGAAGTTTATATACATCTGCAAGTACCATTAAAGCACCTGTGAGGTCACCGTATAAAGTACCATAACCCATTGCAACTTCGCTTTTGTTTGATGTATTCAACAAAAGAGAGCCGGTTTGGTTCGTATAGGCCATTAAGATGACGCCTCTAATTCTTGCCTGAAGATTTTCTATGGTGATACGCTTTGTTTCACCGTCAAACAGGTCGTCCATCTCCTTTGTAAACCTGTTGAAAACCCCTTCAATTGGAACTATATTGTATTGTACATCAAGATTCTCGGCGAGTTCAACCGCATCCGTTACTGAGTGCAGCGTTGAATAGGGCGATGGCATAAGAAGTGCATGAACATTATCCTTACCAAGTGCCCTCACGGCAAGCGCCAGTACGACTGCAGAATCGATTCCTCCGGATAAGCCGACAACCGCTTTCTCTCTTCCGGCATCGCGAAAAAAAGTTCTGACAGATCCGACAAGTCTGTCGTGTAGAATATCGATATCTGTATCAAACATATTTAAAATATAAAACTTGTGCTTATAGATTTGTAATTGTAAACCTTGTCAATAACATCAGCAAAGATATCCGCTACAGAAAGCACCTTTATCTTTGTCCTGTCCAGGTTAGGGTCGCATGAAAGCGGAATGGTATCCGATATTATAACCTCTTCCAGTGCCGACTTTGCAATTCTTTCATATGCCGGTCCGGACAGAACGGCATGGGTGGCAAGTGCCCTCACGCTCACAGCTCCTCTCTCCATCAGCATGTCTGCAGCCTTTGTGATTGTACCGGCGGTATCAATCATATCGTCAATTATTACGATATTCTTTCCTTCAACATCTCCTATTGCAGTCATTGAACCCACAACATTTGCCTTCTCACGTGATTTGTGACAGATAATAAGCGGGCATCCCAGTATTCTTGAATAGGCATTTGCTCTTTTTGCCCCTCCCATATCGGGTGCGGCAATAGACATGTTTTCCAGTTTAAGGTCCCTCAGGTATGGGAGAAATATTGAACTTGCATAGATATGGTCAACCGGGAAATCGAAGAAACCCTGAATCTGATCGGCATGAAGGTCAGCTGTCATAACTCTGTCACAACCTGCTGCATCAAGAAGATTGGCAACCATTTTAGCTCCTATCGGAACTCTTGGACGGTCCTTTCTGTCCTGACGTGCCCATCCGAAATAGGGGATTACTGCAATTACCTTGTATGCCGACGCTCTGCGTGCAGCATCAATCATCAGCAGCAGTTCAAATATGTTGTCAACCGGCGGGAACGTAGACTGAACGATAAATACAGTTGCTCCCCTCACACTCTCTTCAAAGGCAGGCTGAAACTCCCCGTCGCTAAAAACAGTGACTGAAGATTTGCCAAGATCAAGTTTAAGCGAAGCTGCTATCCTTTCGGCCAAATATCTTGAGCTCCTGCAGGAAAAAATCTTTATCTGATGTTGGTGGTCCATAACTATTGTATTGTTTTTTTATCAATTATACTCCCGATATAATCCAATATCTCCTCTCTCCCTTTACCGGTTTCGGCCGAAGTAAGGAACACAGGAGGCAGCTCTTCCCAGTATTCGAGAAGAATTTTGTTGTTATTTTCTACACGTTCATTAAGCGAGAATGTACCCTGCTTGTCGCATTTTGTATATATTATTGCAAAGGGAACCTCTGCTTCTCCAAGTTCTGTGAGAAACTGAAGATCAATTTTCTGAATTTCAAGTCTTGAGTCGAGCAGAACAAAAAGAACCCGGAGCTCTTCCGATTCATTAATGTAATTCTGGTTTATTGCAGCAAGTTTCTCCCTGTCTGTCTTGGAAATCTTGGCATATCCATAGCCCGGAAGGTCTACAAGATACCAGGAGTCGTTTATCAGAAAATGGTTTACCAGTTGTGTCTTCCCGGGTGTAGAGGAAGTGTGTGCAAGTTTCCCTTGTTTACATAACGCATTAATCAAAGAGGATTTACCCACATTTGACCTGCCGATAAAAGCAAATTCCGGTAGCTTTTTAGCAGGTTTACCGGTAACATTCTGGGAACTCCCGGAGAATATCGCCTTAATTATCTTCATAGAACAGATTTTGTGCGGCAAAGGTACAATATTATGCTTATATTTGTATGAAGCGGGGCATAAAATTAGGTTGAATGAGAACAGAAAGCAGTATAACTCTTCTGGAACTGCAGGAAAAAATAAGGGATTCCATAGAAAGCAGGCTGGAAAAAAAATATTGGGTAAGGGGAGAAATTAGTGAAATAAGTTACCAGTCAAACGGACACTGCTACATGGATCTCATAGACAGAAAGGCAGATGAGAGCCAGATTTCTGCAAGATGCCAGGCAATAATATGGTCCACGCTCTTCCGTATGCTCCGGCCTTTTTTCGAAAGCACAACCGGGCAGCAACTTTCTAAAGGAATGCAGGTACTTGTCCAGGCACAGGTGCAATATTCGCCGCTTTACGGTCTGTCGCTTATAATTTCTGACATCGATCCCTCGTATACAGTGGGCGAACAGGAACTTGAGCGCCAGAGAACAATTGCCAGGCTCCGCGAAGAGGGAATGTTTGACATGAACTCCACTCTGGAACTCACTCCTTTGCCCCGTAACCTTGCCGTAATATCTTCCGAGACTGCCGCCGGCTATCGTGATTTTATGAATCACCTTCATAAGAACGATTACGGATTCAAATTCATAACCGAACTGTTTCCGGCCCCTGTGCAGGGAAATTCTGCCTCTGCAGGAATAATTGAAGCCATGGATAAAGTTGCCGCGAGGGCAGGAGAATTTGATATGCTTCTCATTATCCGGGGCGGCGGGTCGGTGCAGGATTTAATATGCTTCGATGATTATGAACTTGCAGCAAATATTGCTCAGTTTCCAATACCGGTTTTAACAGGAATAGGCCACGACCATGATTTTCACGTTGCAGACATGGTGGCTCATAAATCGGTGAAAACACCCACCGCGGCTGCCGATTTCCTTATTGATATTTTTGCTGCCGAGGAGCAGCAGGTTGCTTATCTTTCCGGCAGGCTGTTTTCTGCAATTGAAACAAGAGTAATAATTGAAACCAACCGGCTGGAAAATTACAGGAGAAACCTGATGGAAGGTTACAGGTCAAATATCAATAACAGCATGCACCGGCTGGATATGCTGCAGCAGAGAATATTGTCAAACAATCCCCTTACTCTGCTCAAAAAGGGATATTCCATTACTCTGTGCAACGGAAAAAGAGTTTACAGTGTAAAAGATGTAAAGAGTGGAGATAATGTGAAAGTATTAATGGACAAGGGTATACTTAATTGCAATATAGAGAGCGTTGATTATGAAAAAGAATAAAGATGTTGTTGAGAAAAGCTATAAAGAGGCTCTGAAAGAACTTGAGGAACTTGTTGTTAAGATTGAAGACCCCTCTACAAATATTGAAGAGATATCTGCAGAGGTAAAGCGGGCACTGGAACTGGTGAACTATTGCCAGCTTCAGCTCCGGTCATACAAGGAAGAGATAGATAAGCTTACAAAAAAGCAGAGCAATGATTGAGTTGAAAATTTGGCAGGACGATCCTTATCTTGAGCCGCATAAAAAGGAGATATGGAACAGGCACGAGAAAACCGAGCTAAAGAGGCTTGAAATTTCCGGCTACAACAAATCAATCAGCAGTGCTGTAAACGGCCATCTGTATTACGGAGTGCATAAAACAGGCAATTGCACAACATTCCGTGAGTGGGCACCAAATGCAACAGAACTTTACCTTCTTTGTGACCTTAACAAATGGAAAAAAGATGAAAGATTTTCTTTTGAGAAAAAAGAAAACGGTAATTGGGAGCTTACTCTGCAAAACGATATTCTCAAACACGGAGACCTTTTCAAGTGGCTGGTCGTATGGAACGGCGGGGAGGGAGAGAGAATCCCTGCGTATGCAACCAGAGTGGTCCAGGACAATGAAACAAAGCTTTTTTCCGCTCAGATATGGGACCCCGTACCATATGAATGGAAGCATAATTCTCCAAAAAAAATAGAAAATCCTCTTATTTACGAAGCTCATATAGGAATGAGCACCGAGGAATACGGAATTGCAACATACAACTCTTTCAGGAGGGATGTTCTTCCTGAAATATTTAAGCTTGGATACAACACAATTCAGATGATGGCCATACAGGAGCACCCCTACTACGGGTCATTCGGTTATCAGGTATCCAGTTTTTTTGCTGCAAGCTCCAGATTCGGGACTCCGGAAGAGTTGAAACAACTTATAGACGAGGCTCACTCCCTTGGAATTGCAGTAGTAATCGATATTGTTCATTCCCATTCTGTAAGTAATTCGGCAGAGGGACTGTCGGAATTTGACGGTACAAAGTATCTCTACTTCCACGAAGGAGCAAGAGGTGACCACCCGGCATGGGGGTCGCGTTGTTTTAATTATGGCCGCGACGAAGTGCTCATGTTTTTGCTCTCAAATTGCAAATACTGGCTCGAAGAGTACAAATTTGATGGTTTCCGTTTTGACGGCATAACCAGCATGATCTATCTTGACCACGGGCTTGGCAAGGACTTCACGGATTACAACAGCTATTTTAACGGTAATCAGGATATTGATGCTATTGTTTATCTCGCTCTTGCAAATAAAATGATAAAGGAAATCAATCCGTCTGCCATAACAATTGCAGAGGATGTAAGCGGGATGCCGGGCCTTGCAGCACCTTTTGAGTCGGGCGGAATAGGATTTGACTTTAGGATGAGCATGGGAGTGGCGGATCACTGGATTAAGTGGATAAAGGAACTCAAGGATGAGCAGTGGAATGTGGGAGATATTTTCTGGGAACTCACAAACAAGAGGGCAGACGAAAAAACAGTGAGTTATGCGGAGTGTCACGACCAGGCAATGGTGGGAGACAAAACAATAATTTTCCGGTTGCTTGATGCTGAGATGTACACCTCAATGAGCAGGTCAACTCAGAGCCTGATTGTTGACAGGGGAATTGCGCTTCACAAAATGATACGCCTCATAACGATTGCTACAGCCGGAGACGGTTATCTCAATTTTATGGGTAATGAATTCGGTCATCCGGAGTGGATTGATTTTCCAAGGACAGGAAACGACTGGTCGTTCCATTACGCCCGAAGACAGTGGTCGCTGGCCGGAGACAAAAAACTCAAATATAAATATCTGCTCGACTTCGACACAGCGATGATTCATCTGATAAAAAAATCTAAAATATATAAGTACAGGCCACAATCCCTCTATCAGCATGTTAAACAGCAGGTGTTGATATTTGGCAGGGGAGAATATGTTTTTGCGTTCAATTTCAGCCCTTCCGTGTCATATCCCGATTTTCAGTTCAATGCTCCCCCGGGCCGGTATAATATTGTTCTGGATACCGATTGCTTAAAATTTGGAGGTTTTGCGAGGAATTCGGAAGAAACTGACCACTTTACAATCCCTGAAAATGAGCAGAACATGCTTTCTGTCTATCTTCCAAGCCGCTCTGCAATAGTCTTTAAAAAAGGGAAATGATAATAATTTCTTAACATTTTTTTTGCTACATTGCACGAATAAATTTCTGACATATGGCCTACTTACAGTTTAATAAAGAGGAGTTGGTTAACCTTGAATATTCCCTGAAAAGAGAATTTCTATCTACCAATCATGCAGGAGGTTATCTTAATACTACAATTGTTTGTTGCAATACTAGAAAATATCACGGCCTTTTAGTTCTTCCGATAGCGAACTTCAACTTTGAAAAATTCGTACTTCTGTCGTCACTGGATGAGACACTTATACAACATGATAAATCATTCAATCTTGGCATACACCGTTATGGAGACATATACGAGCCGAGGGGCCACAAATACATCAGGGATTTTGAAATAGATAAATGTGTTTCAATTGTATACCGTGTTGGAGGAATTGTATTAAAAAAGGAGATGATGCTCACTCACAATGAGGAACAGTATTTTGCAAGATATACTCTCATGGAGGCAAATTCTCCCACAATGCTCAGGTTGAAACCATTTCTTGCCTTCAGGCATATTCATGTACTGTCTAAAGCTAATCTGGATGCAAATAAAGGTTCAAGAGAGATTAATAAAGGCCAGTCATTCCGGATGTATAACGGTTTTCCGGACCTTAACCTGCAGCTTAATGTTAAGAATGAATATATCTCATGCCCGGATTGGTATTATAACATCGAATATAAGGAGGAACGCCGCAGGGCATACGAATCTTCAGAGGACCTCTTTGTCCCGGGCTATTTTGAAATGCCAATAAAAAAAGGAGAATCAATTATTTTTTCAGCATCAACAAAAGAACAGAATCCACAAAAGCTTGCAGAAAAATTTGAAAAATATTTAGAGCAAAGAAGCAGCAGAGACAGCTTCGAAAGTTGCCTGAAAATTGCCGCCAAACAATTTATAACTCAAACCGGTGAAGATTTAAATATTTATGCGGGATATCCATGGCTCGACAGGAATATCAGAGAGACACTCCTTGCTGCACCCGGTCTTACACTTTATGCTGCAGGCGATCAAAAGCGATTTACGGCAATCATTGATACTGTTATAAAAAATGAAAAGGTGCTGTTAACCGGAGAGAGTAATCAGCCGGATGTTCCTTTGTGGCTTTTCTGGGCACTTCAACATTATGCTGCTTTTATAAATAGCGAGAGCAAAGTGTGGAAGGAGTACGGGGCACTTCTGAAAGAGATTCTCGTTTCATTTAAAAACGGAGCGCGGTCGAGCGTTAAATTTCACGATAACGGTCTGCTATGGGCAGAAAAACGCAATACGGCTCTCACCTGGATGGACGCAGTAGTTGATGGAGTGCCGGTTACAGAAAGAGCCGGTTATCAGGTGGAACTCAATTCCCTTTGGTATAATGCCATCATGTTCGCAATATCGATGTCAAAAAAATCAAAGGATCCGGGATTTGTTAAAGAATGGGAACCTGTAGCGAAGTCAATAGAGAAAAATTTTACAAAGGCTTTCTGGATAGACAGCAAAGAATATCTTGCAGATTATGTGGGTCCGGAGGGACAAAACAAGTATGTACGGCCTAACCAGTTGTTTACATGCGCTTTTGAATATTCGCCAATTGACGATGAACATAAGGCAAAAGTTCTGCAAAAAATAAAACAGGAGTTGCTCACTTCAAGAGGTATAAGAACCCTGTCTCCTCAGAATTCTCATTATAAGGCAGAATATGACGGAGATGAAAATGCGAGAAGTCTTGCATATCATCAGGGAACTGCAAGGCCATGGTTACTTAGCTTTTACATAGAGTCCAATTTTAAACTGCATGGCAGGGCTTTCCTAAACAGGGCCGAGGAGTTGCTGGCAGCTTTTGAGGAAGATATTCAGATACACTGCATAGGTTCTATTTCAGAAGTTTATGACGGTGATCCGCCTCATCAGCCCCACGGGTGTACTTCATATTCAATTAGTGTGGCAGCCCTTATGAGAGCGATGAGAATTATAGAGAATTTCAAAAAGAGCGATTTATGAAGGTACTGATGTTTGGATGGGAGTTTCCTCCCCATATTTCAGGCGGTCTGGGAACAGCCTGCCATGGCCTTACAAAGGGGCTCTCAAACATGGATGTTGAGGTTCTTTTTGTTATGCCTTCGGCTTCTGGCGACGAGGATGAATCTTCTGTGAAAATAATTAATGCCAGCGATGTGGCTGTAACCGAAACCAGCAAGGATGTAAAGACCTTTCTGGAAAAAGTTCAGTTCCTCAGGGTTGGCTCCAATCTTGTGCCATACCTCACCCCTGAACAGTTCACAGAAATGGTAGAGAAGAACAGGAAGGGTCAGATTAAGGATTTCAAGATATATATGGGGCAGAAATATAAGTTCTCCGGCAAATACGGATCCAACCTCATGGAGGAAGTGTCGCGATATGCCATGGTTGCTGCAGAAATTGCCCTCAGAAACGATTTCGATGTTATTCATGCGCACGACTGGCTCACATACCTTGCCGGAATTGCTGCAAAAAGAATTTCGGGGAAGCCATTGGTTATTCATGTTCATGCTACTGAATTCGACAGAAGCGGTACAAATGTCAACTCTTTGGTGTTTGATCTTGAGAAGCTGGGAATGAAGGAGGCAGACAAAATAATTGCAGTGAGCAATCTTACGCGGAATATAATTATCAATAAATACGGAATTAATCCGGAAAAAGTTGTTACAGTTCATAATGCTGTCGATTTTCAGGGTTTTGAACAGATGGATATTGAAAGGGGAGTAGATGAAAAGATTGTGACTTTTCTTGGCAGAATCACATTCCAGAAGGGGCCGGAATACTTCATTGAAGCTGCGGCAAAAGTTCTCAAAAGATACCCTAATGTCCGTTTTGTTATGGCAGGATCGGGCGATCTTCTCAACCGCTCAATAAGACGGGTTGCCAAGCTGGGAATAGCAACAAGGTTTCATTTTACCGGCTTTCTTAAAGGGGAAGACGTAAAGAGGATGTTCTCATATTCCGATGTTTATGTTATGCCATCTGTTTCCGAACCGTTCGGAATCTCTCCGCTGGAAGCGATGAGATCCAATGTTCCCACAATTATTTCAAAACAATCGGGTGTTGCAGAGGTACTGCACCATGCCATAAAAGTAGATTTCTGGGATATTGATGCCCTTGCAGATGCAATTTACGGGCTGCTAAAATATCCTGCACTTTCCCAAATGGCCGTAAAAAACGGACTTGAAGAGGTTAATGAGCTACGCTGGGACAATGCTGCATACTATGTTAAAGAGATCTATTCAGAAGTTTTAAAAGGAAAATAAAGAGTTCTTTATATGAAAAAGACAATTTGCTTCTACTTTCAGGTACATCAGCCGGACAGGCTGCGACTATACAGATTCTTTGACATTGGAAAGGATTCATGGTATTATGACGAGTTTGCAAACAAAACGATATTAAGGAGAGTGGCAGAGAGATGCTACCTTCCGGCAAACGAACTGATGCTGGAACTTATCCGCCTGCACAAGGGGGCATTTAAGATTTCTTATTCCATTTCGGGAGTAGTGCTTGATCAGTTTGAAAAATATGCTCCGGAAGTAATTGACAGTTTTAAAGAACTTGCAAAAACCGGGTGTGTTGAGTTTCTCGCGGAGACTTACGCACACTCGCTTGCGTCAATAGCATCTCAGGAAGAGTTTATTGCTCAGGTTAAGAAACACTCTCTGAGAATCGAGGCACTTTTTGGTCAGAAACCAAAAGTTTTCAGAAATACAGAGCTAATTTATTCCGACGAGATAGGGGCAACTGTTGCACAGATGGGATTCAGCGGGATGCTCACAGAAGGTGCCAAACATGTTCTGGGATGGAAAAGTCCAAACTACATATATACAAATGCAATAAATCCAAGACTAAAACTTCTGCTAAAGAATTTCCAGCTCAGCGACGATATTGCATTCCGGTTCTCAGACAGATCATGGGCCAACTGGCCTCTGACATCGGACAAATATGTAACATGGCTGTCGAAATCGCTTGAAAAAGACGATATCGTAAACTTATTCATGGATTATGAGACTTTTGGAGAACACCAGCAATCTTCTACAGGCATATTCCAGTTTTTAAAGCATCTTCCCGCAGCAGTACTTTCGCAAACTGATTTTGAATTCTGTACCCCTTCCGAGGTGTGCAAGAAGCATCAGCCCGTTGCGCCGCTTCATGTTCCGTATGCGATTTCATGGGCCGACGAAGAGAGAGACGTATCTGCATGGATAGGCAATGAACTGCAAAATGAAGCATTCGGAAAGCTTTATGATGCACGTGAAAAGGTTCTTAAAACCGGAGATGCATCACTCTTGTCCGATTTTTATAAACTTCAGGAGAGCGATCACTTCTATTATATGTGCACAAAGTTTTTTTCGGACGGTGCAGTACATAAATATTTTAATCCTTACGACACTCCATACGAAGCATTCATTAACTATATGAATGTTCTCAGCGACTTTTTGGTAAGAGTTGACAAATACCCCACAGCTGAGAAAATAAAAAGTGGAACAAAAATTGCAGCAAATAAGGGCTCGAAAAAAGCTTAAAAGCAGATAAATATATGTCAGAGAAAAAGATAACCCTCCCCGACTATTTGTTCGAAGTGAGTTGGGAAGTGTGTAACAAGGTGGGCGGAATACATACCGTAATTGCTACAAAAGCACTCAATTTATCCAAGGAACTTAAGAATAACCATATACTCATTGGGCCCGACGTCTGGAGAGAAACCGACAAAAATCCCGAATTCACAGAAGAGACAAATCTTTTTCGTGCATGGCGCCTTAAGGCTGCTGAAGAAGGGTTACGTATCAGAGTGGGGAGATGGAACGTATCGGGCAACCCTATTGCGATTCTGGTAGATTTTAGCCAGTACATCACTAAAAAAGACGAAATTCTTACCGATTTCTGGAAAAAATTTAAGCTCGATTCGCTAAGCGGTCAGTGGGACTATATTGAGAGTGCGCTTTTCGGATACGCAACAGGTCTTGTAATCGAGAGCTTTGTTAAATTTAATCTTCTTCCATATCATAAAGTAGTTGCTCAGTTTCATGAGTGGATGACAGGAGCCGGGCTTCTGTATCTCAAAAAAACTGGTTTGCCTGTTGCAACTGTATTTACCACACATGCAACAGTAACCGGTCGCTCAATCGCAGGAAACGGTCTTCCTCTATACGATAAAATAGACAGTTACAACGCGGAGGAAAAAGCCAGAGAATTTAACATAACCGCCAAACATTCCATTGAGAAGGTATCAGCCACCGAAGCAGACATATTTACAACTGTAAGCGATATTACCGCAAAAGAGTGTTTAAAGTTTCTGGGCAGAAAAGTGGACATTGTAACTCCAAACGGATTTGAAAACACCTTTACACCAACATCCGAGGAGTATGAAAGCGTGCACACGTCTTCACGAAAAATACTGCTGGACATGGCTTCTGTTATGTCCGGATATCCTGTTGCGGCGGATGCGATGCTTGTTGCAATAAGCGGCAGGTATGAATACAAAAACAAGGGAATAGATATTTATCTTGATGCACTGGGGCGTCTAAACAGCAATATGGATCTTAAAAAAGAGGTTATTGCATATATTTTTGTTCCGGCCGCGACACACGGGCCAAATAAAGATTTGTTAGGTAAGATTCAAAATGGCGGAGACTACAGAACAAATTGCACACACTACCTTAGCGAACCGGACTGGGATCCTGTTGTGAAAAAAGTGAGAGAACTCAATTTGCTTAACAGAGAAAACGATAAGGTAAGAGTCTTTTTTGTCCCTTCCTATTTAAACGGAAATGACGGGATTTTCAACAAGACATATTACACACTGCTTGCCGGGCTGGACCTTACAATTTTCCCTTCCTACTACGAACCCTGGGGATACACTCCTCTTGAGAGTCTTGCCTTTAGCGTTCCGACTATCACTACAACTCTTGCCGGTTTTGGCCTTTGGGTGCAAAAGCACTACAAAGGAGACCACCCGGGTATTCAGATTATTGAGAGAAGAGACGACGGGTACGAAAAAGTAGTGCGCGGAGCAGAATTAAAGATGATTGAAATGTCATCACTGACAGAAGCAAACGAAAAAATATACAGAGAAAATGCAAAGGATGTATCCAAAATTGCATTGTGGGAAAATCAGATTATATATTATAAAGAAGCATATTCTATGGCAATAGATAAAGTTATAAAGAACAAGGGAGAATATCCGGCGGTTTCCGACGATAGGGACCACTTAAGTTTTAAGATAAATGCGGCAAACACTCCAAACTGGTCGACTATAATAATTAACAAGCAACTCCCGGAAAGGCTGGCGTCGCTGGATACTTTGTCAAAAAACTTATGGTGGAGCTGGAATGAAGAAGCCATAGACCTATTCAAGATGGTTGATGAGGAGTTGTGGAGGACCACTCACGGAAATCCAATCCTTATGCTGGATTTTATAAGTATTTCAAAGGCAAAGGAGCTGGAAAACGACCCGAAATTTCTAAAGAAACTGGATTCTGTATATAGCCATTTCCAGGCTTATATGGCAGAGGCAGGCTCTATGACAGGTCCAAGGGTTGCATACTTTAGCATGGAATACGGGCTTGACCAGTCACTGAAAATTTATTCAGGAGGGTTAGGTATCCTTGCCGGAGACTATTTAAAAGAGTCAAGTGATAAAATGGTGCCTATGACAGGCATCGGGCTTCTATATAAATACGGATATTTTACCCAGAGGCTCTCGGCACAGGGTGACCAGATTGCAGAATATGAACCCCAGGACTTTACAAAAATTCCGGTTACACCTGTCAGAGACGGGAATGATAACTGGATAACAATAAGCATCGCTCTTCCCGGAAGAAATGTAACTGCAAGACTTTGGCGTACAGATGTTGGCAGAACAGAGCTGATTCTTATGGATACCGACTTTGAAGACAACCTGCCGGAAGACAGATCAATCACTCATTACCTTTACGGAGGCGACTGGGAGAACAGGCTTAAACAGGAGATGTTGCTCGGAATCGGAGGGATAAGGGCACTGAGGGCACTTAACAAAGAGGCTCAGGTATATCACTGCAACGAAGGACATGCTGCCTTTATTGGTCTTGAAAGACTCAGGGAGTATGTTGTTCAGGATAATCTCACTTTTGGCGAAGCACTTGAGGTTGTCCGTTCGTCATCTCTCTTTACAACACACACACCGGTACCTGCCGGTCATGACTCATTTGGGGAAGACCTTCTCCGGGGATATATGTCCCATTATCCGTCCAGGCTGAAAATTTCATGGGAGATGATGATGTCCCTTGGAAAACTGAACCCTAATAACCCGGAAGAGAAATTCTCCATGAGTAATCTTGCCTGCAATCTTTCACAGGAAATTAACGGAGTAAGCTGGCTGCACGGAAAGGTGAGCCGCGAAATACTGTCTCCGCTGTGGCCCGGATATCTTCCGGAAGAACTGCATGTTGGCTATGTTACAAACGGAGTACACTATCCCACATGGACAGCTGCAGAATGGAAAGACGTACATGCCGATGCATTCGGCGATGATTTTGCAACTCACACCTACGACAAAAGCTGCTTTGAAGGAATATACAATATAGAGGAGAGCAGAATATGGTCCGTGAGAAACAAACTAAGGACCAGAATGATAAAGACAATAAAAAATTCGCTTTCAAATACCTCCGAAACCACACACTATACTCCGCAACAGGTTGTCGCTATTAAAGAAGCGCTAAGGGATGATATTCTCACAATCGGGTTTGCCCGTCGTTTTGCCACATACAAGAGAGCGCACCTTCTTTTCAAGGATTTACAAAGGCTGGATAAAATCGTAAACAATCCAAAACAGCCGGTCCAATTTGTTTTTGCAGGCAAGGCACACCCGGCCGACAAGGCAGGGCAGGATCTTATCAGGCATATTGTTGAGGTTTCGCTTATGCCTCAGTTTATAGGTAAGATTGTTTTTGTACCCGGATACGATATGACACTGGCCAAAAGGTTGGTTCAGGGTGTTGATATATGGATGAACACCCCTACAAGGCCGCTCGAAGCTTCCGGAACCAGCGGAGAGAAAGCTGTAATGAATGGCGTTATGCACTTCTCTGTGCTTGACGGATGGTGGGTAGAGGGATATAAGGAGGGGGCAGGCTGGGCTCTTCCAATGGAGCGTACATATGAAAACCAGAGTTTTCAGGACGAACTGGATGCTGCCACAATATACAACATGCTTGAAAATGAAATTGCTCCTGTATTCTACAAGAATAACCCCGAAAGCGGAATTCCAATGGAGTGGGTAATGATAATAAAGAATACCATTGCAAAAGTAGCTGCCAATTTCACAACAAACAGAATGATTACAGACTATTGCGAGCAGTATTATCTTCCGCTTGCAAAACGCAATACAGATATTGTTGCCGGCGATTTTGCCCTTGCAAGGGAACTCGCTTTCTGGAAAAAGAAAATGCGAAGCGAGTGGCCGCTAATTGAGGTAAGAAGCTATACAAAACCCGATAGTTCAAGAATAAATCTCTCTCTTGGAAACGAATACCATTCGGAGGTTGAACTTTCAATCGGGGACCTTAGCCCGGATGATATCGGAGTTGAGATAGTTATGGCCGAGCAGGATAAGAATAAGAAAACAGTAATTAAGAAAAGTTTCGAATTCAAACCTCTCAGTTTTGAAAACGGAATTGCAAAATATGTTTGTGATATGTTGCCCGACAATGCAGGAGTATACACAGTTGCCGGCAGGATTTATGCCAAAAACCCAAACCTGGCACACAGGCAAGACTTTGATCTGGTAAAATGGTTGTAGCAGCTACAGGTTTTTTTGACGGAGTTCACAGAGGACACCGTGCAGTTATTGACAAGATAACTTCCCTTGCTAAAGCACAGGGAATGAGTTCTGCTATAATAACTTTATGGCCCCACCCGAGAGCCGTTCTTCAGCAGGATGCAGCAAAATTCCGGCTACTTACCACCCTTGATGAAAAAATTGCCCTGATCCGCTCATATGGCATTGACCATGTTCATACGCTTCATTTTGACAAGGATTTTGCAAAACAATCAACAGAGGAATATTTCAAAAACTATCTCCGCGAAAAATTTGGTGTTAAAACTCTTGTTATTGGTTACGATCACAGGGTAGGAAGCGATATAAACCAAACTCAGGAAGAGATGTTTGAAATTGCCCTCAAGGCCGGGATCACTCCTGTGAGAGTGGACGAATTTATTGAGGAAGAGAGCGGACTCATTATCAGCTCAACAAAAATCAGAGACTTCCTTTGCAGGGGTGACGTTGAGAATGCAAACACACTCCTAGGTTACAGATATGGTCTTGAAGGTGCTGTTGTGGAAGGTATGAGAATTGGAAGAACAATTGGATTCCCTACTGCAAACATGAGGCTTTACGAACCGTTGAAAATTCTTCCGGGAGATGGCGTATATGCCGTATGGGCAGAAGTTCTTGGAAAAACCTACAGAGGAATTACCAATATCGGTATCCGCCCAACTGTGGGCCATAACAACGAGAGAACAATTGAGACCAATATACTCGATTTCGACGAGGACATTTACGGGCTGAAGATAAAGATTGAATTTGTTGCAAAAATGCGCGAAGAAGTTACTTTTTCCTCATTGGATGAACTCAAGAAACAGCTTTTCATGGACAGGGACAATTCCCGTAAATATCTACAATCCCACGAAATACATATGAGATAATTATAAAGGCAAAAATTAGAGAGTAATTTCTTTTTTAGTTAAAATTTATTATCTTTGTAACAAAGAGTCCTGTCCTGCAGGATTCTTTTTAATTTTTTTTACTACTATGTCAAAAATTCACTACTTAACCGCAGAAGGGTTAGAAAAACTGAAAGCCGAATTTCAACAACTTATTTCGGTGGAGCGTCCCTCAATTTCAAAGCAGATTGCAGAAGCAAGGGATAAAGGAGATCTTTCGGAAAATGCAGAATACGATGCTGCAAAAGAAGCTCAGGGCCTTCTTGAGCTAAAGATTTCCAAGCTCGAGGATATGATTGCCAACGCCAGAATAATTGATGAGTCGAGGATAAACACAACTCATGTTCAAATAATGAACAAAGTGAAGTTGAAAAATCTTTCGAACGACAGCGTAGTTGAATATACCCTTGTGGGAGAAACCGAAGCCAACCTCAGAGAAGGTAAGCTTGCGGCAGCAACCCCAATTGGCCGTGCTCTCATCGGAAAGAAAAAAGGAGACATAGTTGAAGTAAATGTTCCTTCCGGTGTTTTAAAATTTGAAGTTCTGGAAATTTCAAAATAATATGTCATCCATTTTTTCAAAAATAGCAAAGGGAGAAATTCCCTCATATAAGATTGCCGAGAGCGATAAATATTATGCTTTTCTTGACATAAACCCTTTAGCAAAAGGACATACTCTGGTAATACCCAAAGAGGAAACCGATTATATTTTTGACCTCGGAAGCGACGATCTTTCGGGACTTGTCCTTTTTGCCCAAAAAGTTGCAAAAGGCATTGCTGATGCTGTGCCGTGCAAAAGGGTAGGAGTTGCCGTTATCGGGCTGGAAGTGCCTCATGCGCATATCCACCTGGTACCTCTCAATTCCGAGTCCGACCTTGACTTCAGAAAACCAAAACTTAAACTAGATAAAGATGAGATGGAGGCAATTGCACTCAGCATCTCTTCAAAAATTAAACTTTAAAAACAATGAGAAAATTCCTCTTTTTTGTTCTTATTTCGGCATTTACCTTTTCTTGCAGTTCCAACAAAGCAACGCTTAAAGCAAAAATTGAAGGACTAAATAAAGGTGAAGTAGTTCTTAAAGTATTGGAAATTAATACCCAGAAAATTGTCGACACTCTTAAGACAGATGAAAACGGGTTGCTAAAATATTCTGCAAAAATTGAAGGTAAGGCTCCCAACTTCTACTTCCTTTATTACAAAGAGAAAAAAATTGCCTCAATGGTTGTATTGCCGGGAGACAATATCTATATAACCACAGATACTCTGGGTGCAAACCAGAACATAGAGGGCTCTCAGGAGAGTATTCTTTTCCTTGAAATTGAGAAAAACCTCTCTCTGGCTACGGCAAAATTTGATTCATTGTCTGCTTTGAGGGCACAGGCTGTACTTGCCGGCAATAAAGAGCTTGAAGACACGCTCGGATACGAGTTAGGTTCGCTTTATGTAAAAAGCAAACAAGCTGCAATAAAACATCTTTATTCGAATCCCGGATCAATTACAAATATTCCGCTTCTCTATTATAAATTCCCCGGCAATCTGCCTCTTTTTGGAGATGTAAGGGATGTTTTGCTTTTCCAGAGAGTATATGATTCACTTCAGCCGGTATATCCTCAGTCGTCATATTTAAATGCACTTCTGGACGAGATTTCGGTGAGAGGGAAATCGGATATGCTCAATTCTAAACTTCTGGATGCATCAGAAGTTGGTTTTCCTGATATTTCTCTTCCTGATACAAAAGCAAAGGTAAGAACACTTTCGGACCTTTCTGGCAAGGTTGTTATCCTTCTTTTCTGGTCCGTTACCGATGTAAATCAGAAGATATTCAACAGAGATCTTCTGGCTCTTTACGATAAATACAGCATCAAAGGGCTGGAAATTTATCAGGTTTCGGTAGATACGGACAAGACAGCTTGGGCCAACACAGTTGCAGAACAGCAACTCCCATGGATTAATGTCTGTGACGGTCTCGGATCTTCTTCTCCTGCCGTTACTACATATAATGTGCAAAAAGCACCTACTCTCTATGTTATAGACAAAAGCGGCTCAATTGCTGCAAAAGATGTTTATGACTCAAAACTTGAATCACTCATCTCATCGCTGGTCAGATAAAATTAAGACAGAAAATCAGAGCAGAGACCGCTTTGAAATACCGGCCACAAAATCTTTCAGATAGAAAGGTTCGAAATATGCCGTGTCTACAAATTCTTTTTTATTGAATTTTTCAAATGCAGGGGCAGCCATTCCTCTGGCGGAAGCATCCGTAAAACGGAAAATGGCATTCTCATGTTTTATTAACTCCGCTGCCTTTTTTGCACCATCGCCCGTAAAGATTACAGGTCCGGAAGATAATTCTTCGGAAAAGCTATTTTCATCCAGTACAAGTGCCTCTGTTTTAGAAACAGGAATACAATTGCGATTATACCTGCATGTGTAGACCTCCATCCTTCTTGCATCAATCACAGGTGCAATTGTCAACTCTCCTTCGGGCATTTCTCCGCTTTCTGCACAAAGTCTTGCAAGAAGTTCCAGAGAACTCACGGCAATCATAGGAATTTCTGAACCATAGCACAGCCCTTTTGCAATTGATACCCCAACTCGCAGCCCGGTGTATGAACCTGGCCCTTCGCTCACAACTATTGCACTGCAATCGGCAACAGAGGAGGAGGCCTCTTTAAGGACCTCCTCTATAAAGTTACCTATTATTCTTGCGTGTGCCTTAGGCTCTTTTATTATCCTTTCGGCAATAATTTCTGTCCCGCGGCTGAGCGCAACAGAACAAACCTCGGTACTTGTTTCAATTAAAAGCAGTTGCGGAAGAAACATTATTTAGCTTTTTTATTTACCGGAGGAGCCTTCTCCTCTTTCTTTCCTGCTACTTTAGTGCCGGCCTTAAGAGTCTTACTGATTGCAGAGTAAGGACCTGTAACAACTTTGTCACCCTCTTTGAGCCCTTTAACTACTTCAATATTTGAAATATCCTGAATACCTGTGGTAATCTCTCTCACTTCAAGAGTATTGTCGGCCTTTATGACAAATACCTGTTCCAGCATCTCGTCGGCAAGTTTTGATTTTTTAGTTGTATCTCCTTTAAGGTCGGTTCTGGTTGTGATTGCCTGAAGCGGAACCGTGAGGATATTATACTTTTTGTCTGTCTGGATAGATGCAGTTGCCGACATTCCGGGACGGAAAGGATTTTTACCGTTAACAATAAGATCGGAATAAGATTCGGGAAGTATAAGAATCTTAACTTCAAAATTTGTTACCTGCTCAACAGATGAACCGATATTTTTTGCAGAGTTTGCAATTTGTGTAACAACACCTGTGAACTTGCGATTAGGATATGCATCAACCTCAATGGAAGCAGTATCATTCTGCTTAATCCGGATAATATCATTTTCGTTAACATCAACAAGAACCTCCATGTGGTCGAAATTTGCGATGCGAAGCAATTCTGTACCCGCCATCTGACTTGTTCCAACAACCCTCTCACCTTTTTCTACGCTCATCTTTGAGATTATGCCATCCATAGGTGCATATATGGTTGTTTTTATAAGGTTTTCCTGAGCTTCCTTAAGAGCAGCTGTCGCACTCTTTACGTTAAATTCAGCGGCCTTTATCTGCTCCTTTGAGACATTGTATTGAGAAAGTGCATTCTCATACTCTGACTCAGAAATTGCTTTCTGGTCAAAAAGGGTTTTGCTGCGCCTATAAGTCTGCTCAACTAGGCTGAATTGTGCAAGTTGCTGTGTCAACTGAGCCTTTACAGAATTAAGCGAGGCTTCCGATCTCTCTTTCATTGATATATACACATCCTGCTTAATTTTGATTATAAGCTCTCCCTTCTTAATTAAATCGCCCTCTTTAAAATTGAGATCAATGATTTCTCCGGATACGTCCGGAGATATTTTTACCTCAACTACAGGTCTTATCTTTCCGTTGGCAGGAATGACTTCTGTAATTGTTTTTTTAGAGATGACCTCGGATGTAACCTCAATGGCCTTGTTTTTATTTTTTGTGCCGAATATTATCAGTACAGCTATTATTAGGACCGCTGCTGCGATTATCCATTTAAAACTCTTTTTCATATTATTGCGGGTGAAATTGTAATCGAAATTTATTAAAGTGTAATAGGGTTTCCTTTATAAAAATCCAGAATTTTAAGCTGGAAAATATACTGATACTTTGCCTGATAGAAATCGGACTGGCTTTTGAAAAGATTTGCCTTGGCAACTGTATAGTCGGTTGCATTAAGCGTTCCCACGTCAAATTTCTGCTGAACATATCTGAATGATTCCTGCATTGCCTTAACATTATCTTCTGTTGCTTTAAAGCGGGCAAAGTAGGAATGAGCATCATTTGCAGCCTGTTGAATTTCTTTATAAAGAAGCTGTTCCTGACTCTTTACATTAATATCCGATTTTTTCACTTCAATCCGGGCGTTACGAATAGCCGTGTTGGTCCTCCATGAATTAAAAACAGGAATGCTCAGGCCAAACGAAAGTGAGGGATTTCTGTTTTCATTGAACTGAGTCATAAAGGCTACATCCCTGGTGTCGGAAAAATATGAACCATAGGCCGCAGTAAAAGAAACAGTAGGGTAGCTTCGTCCTTTTGCTATTGCAAGCTGAAGATTTGAGTTATCCCGGCTGAGACGAACGCTTTTTACCTGAGGAAGATTCAGAGAGTTGCTATATAATTCATCAATGGACACACCCTTGAAGTCTGAAACAAAATTGTCAAGATTGGGAAGGGAAATATCAAAACTGCTGTCGGTAGAAAGGTCAAGAAGTTGTTTTAGCGACAGAAGATTGCTGCTAACCTGATTTTCTGCATTTGTAAGCTGAAGCTTTTCTGTTGCAAGCTGGGCCTGAATTTCCAACAGCGAACTGTATGCCTGGCTACCAGCGTCCACCAGCTTTTTGGTTCTCGCTACCTGTTCGTCAATACTTGCAAGGCTGGATTTTGCTGTATTCAGAATCTCCTTTGACAGCAGAACCTGAAGATAGGATCTTGCAATTTCAATAGAGATGTCATTTTTTATCCTGCTCACCTCCTGAACAGATATTTCTCTGATTACCTGCTTGCTTTTGAGGTCATTGTTTTTAGCCATTCCCTCAAAAAGATTTATTGAAGCTCTTGCAGAGGCACTAGTACTCTGGCTAAGCTGATTTTCAATAATCTGCAGGTCGTTCATGTTCACGGACCTTCCCCAGTTCATGCTGTGACTCACAGAGGCGCTCACAGAAGGAACATAGTTGAGTTTAGATTGCAGCAAATTGTTGTCGCTTTCTTCGACCACAAGCTCCTGCTGCTTGATTTTTAAGTTATTATCCCAAGCGTATTTAATACACTCCTCAAGACTCCAGAGCTTCTGCTGTGCAGATAGCAGGGTCGGGATTAATATGAGGATAAAAACGGGGAGTTTGTATATTATTTTCATAAGTCACAAAGATAAATTATTTTTTATGAAAAACTCCCCGTAAATAAAGATTTTACAAGGGTTGCTCTATTTTATAATCTGTTCCCTTTTCTGTAGTTCATAGAGGTTAGCACTCATAAACTTAAAAGCTCTCCATAGCTTTTTTATGCCATAACCCAGGCCCATTCCAACATAACCGGCAATTTCCTTGTCCCAGTCACCGGCACCACCCCTTATTACAGAACATTCTCCTTCCGTGAGGGCCGTAATATACATACTGTTGCAATACACTCCGTTCATTATGCTGCCTCCCATCCCTTCTTGAAACCATCACGGAAATTTGGCCAGTACTTCTCGGCCTTCTGCAAAAATTCCACTGCAGCGCCAATAATTTCTACAAGCTTTTTAAGCTTACCTGCTCCTCCACTGGTCAGCAGATCTCTCTCGCTCAGGGGAACAATGCCCCATCCTTCATACACTTCACTTTGCATAGCTTATAAATATTTAATATATCCCTGCAGAACTATGGTGTGCAGAGTTCACCCGGAGTGTGCACCCTCCTTTTTTATATATTATAACTTCTGTCTGAGATTTTACTGCATATGTCGCTGTGCGAAATCATCAGAATAATCCGTCCCTTCTCTTTTTCGTGTAAAACTGCATTGATAATTAACTCCTCCGACTCTTTGTCCAGAGAGGAAGTCGCTTCGTCCAGTATTAGTATGCCGCAATTTCTATATAGAGCTCTTGCCATTGCAATTCTTTGCTGCTGACCTCTGGACAGACGGGATCCGTTTTCTCCGGTTCTGGTTTCAAATCCAAGGGGGAGATTTACAACGAATTCAGAAATGTTAAGTTCATCACATAGTTTCAGGATTCTCTCAATATCCGGGTCCGCTTCTCCCGGGGCAATATTCTCCATTATTGTGGCATCAAACAGTTCCGGATTTTGTGGTACGACGGAAACTGAAGACCGCCAGTGGCAGAGATTGATGTGATTGATATTTATCCCGTCTGCCTTTATTGTTCCTGCCTGTGGCTGGTACATTCTAAGGATAAGTGCTGCTATGGTGCTCTTTCCCGAACCGCTCTCTCCGTTTAACGCAGTTATTTCTCCTCGCCTCATCTCAATATTCAGTTCTTTAAATATGGTTGTCCTGCCGGGATATGAAAAGGTTACACCCTCAAGCCGGATAGTCCCTGCAGAGGATAAATCCGGTGTAATACCACCCGACAAAGGCTCTGCATCAAGTTCCATAATTTCAAAAAGCCTTTCTGCTGCAACCATCCCTTCTCGCAATATTGAGTTTACTCCAATTAATTCGGAAAGAGGAGCAGAAAAGAGGGAGATAATGGTAAAAAACGAGATCAGTTCACCCAATGTAAGCTCGCCTGCCATGAGAAATCTCCCTCCGAACCATAATATTAATACAGTAAGAACTCTTGATACAAATTCTGCTGCTCCGCCGGCACCGGTTCCAAACCTTCCCGATTTAAACAAGGTGTCGCATAACTCTGTAAGCCGCGCAATAGTCCTGCCTGAGGCAAAATTTTCATTTCCAAAATACTTGAGTGCCTTTTGTGTGCGGATTGTCTCAATGAGTGTGTTCTCGAATATTGCACCCTGCTCCATAATTTTGCGGTATATTTTTTTGTTGTAGATATCGTAAATTTTGTAGATAAAATAATACAGAGGCACAAATAAAATGGCGGTATATGCAAGATTTACAGATATTATAAACATTATAGCAAGCGAAAGAACAAGTGTCGAAACCGAAATTGCAATCCCGATAAACGTCTCCGTAACCAAAGACCTTATTTTAAAGGCATCCGAAACTCTTGAAGTTATCTCACCGGTTGTTCTTAAATCGAAAAATTGCTGCGGAAGGGTTACCATGTGCCGAATATATTCTCCGATAATCTTTTTGTCGGTTGTTATCCCGGTCTTAAGCAGAAGCATCGATCTCATCCACGACAGAAAAAAGGAAAGCAAAAAAAGAAGCAGCATTGCAACAGCAAGTGTATTCAGCATGCCGGCCTCTCCCCCGGGAATGATTTTGTCAATTATCTGTTTAACGAAGAGTGTTATTCCAAACGCCGTTATTATATATAGTGAAGAGAGCAGGAAGGCGTTAATGAGGGCATTCTTGTTTGCCGCTATTATTTTTAGCAGTCTCTCGCCTGTTCGTATGCCCTGGCTCCCTCTTTCAAAATCACTGCCCGGGGCCATGGTTATCAGTTTCCCGCTCCATTCTTCGAGTAGTTCTTCCATTTTGAGCCGGTGCATGTTCCCATCCAATGGGTCCATTATGTGAAGAAATCCGTTATGAATTTTGTACAAAACAATAAAATGCAACAACCCGTCTCTTTTTTGCAGATGAAGTATCGTTGGTTTTGGAATTCTGTAAAGGGAGGCAACCCGTCCGCTATATGCCTGAGCATCGAACCCAAACTTTTTGGCAGCCTCTGTTATACCCTTAATAGTAGTCCCGTTTTTATCTGTGTTGCTGAAAAGTCTCAGCTTTGCAAGAGACAGTTTTAGCCCGTAATAGGCAGAAATTGATGCCAGACATGCAACACCGCAGTCGCTTATATCATGTTGCCGTATTTTTACCGAATACCCCATACTCCTCTATCCTCCTTTCACTTTTTTAAAACAGAGGGGGAGACACTTCAATCACACACACTCTCTTGCCCCATAAGAGAACCAACCACACCGGCCTCCCCTCTGTCCGGAAGCAAATCTAATCACAGATGTAATGACCTGTGTGTCAAAAGATAAAAAAGTAAATAAATTGATGGAAATTACTCTTTTTGATGATTCTAAATAATAAAATCTAAAAAAACAGAGTTACGAAATGATATTTTTAATATAAGGGAAGAATTTTGGTGCAAGAGAAGCAATAAAACTATAAATTCCTGAATTTTTTAAAGTTTCATGTGGAAGAAACGGAATAAGAGAATCGAGAGAGACAAGAATATAGATTATTATGCTAAGGATAAATGCAGTTTTAACGATTGCAAAAACAAGTCCGAGCAGTTTATCGAGCCAGCCCAGCAAAACTAATTTTATAGCTTTTTCCGAAAGACGGCCAACCAGAGTCACAAGCAGCAGTACAATTATAAAAATTGCGGCAAAAGAGATAATGCTGAGCCATTGAGGAGACGTATCTATCCAGGTGCAGAGCTTTGCACTGACAAGCTCTGAGAAATGATATCCGGCCCATATTCCAAGAATAAGTGCTGCCAGTCCTGCTGCCTGACGGACAAATCCCTTTATGAGACCGCCAAAAATTGCAGGCACAAAACACAGTAAAATGACAATATCTGCGGGGTTAAACGACATAGCTTATCAATTTTTTTCAAAAGTAGTGAATAATCGTATCTTTGCAAATTCAAAATGAGTATAAAGATGAGATTTGCAGAGTACAAAAGCCTGAATTTAGTAGAGATAAACAATGCTATACTTGATAAGTGGAGAAGCGAGAAGTGCTTTGAAAAGAGCATAACGGAGCGCGAGGGTGCAAAGAGGTTTGTTTTTCACGAAGGGCCTCCTTCGGCAAATGGTATGCCTGGCATTCACCATGTTATGGCAAGGGCAATAAAAGATGTTTTTTGCCGCTATAAAACCCAGCAGGGTTTTCTGGTCGAACGAAAAGCAGGTTGGGATACTCATGGCCTTCCTGTTGAACTCGGGGTGGAAAAAATGCTTGGGATAACAAAGGAAGATATCGGAAAAAGCATATCGGTTGACGAATATAACTCTGCATGCCGCAGGGAGGTTATGAAATATACAAAAGAGTGGGAGAGTCTTACCGAAAGGATCGGATACTGGGTTGACATGAACAATCCTTACATTACTTATGATAACAGGTATATCGAATCCCTTTGGTACCTGCTTAAAACAATTTACGGAAAAGGTCTTTTGTATAAAGGCTACTCTAT
>Ga0116170_10001348_pt1 | contig 24792 bp, 18 predicted proteins | sample AD_JPNHW1_MetaG_FD_89797 | JGI IMG/M metagenome (GOLD analysis project Ga0116170, IMG submission 89797) | Active sludge microbial communities of municipal wastewater-treating anaerobic digesters from Japan - AD_JPNHW1_MetaG | ecosystem: Engineered > Bioreactor > Anaerobic > Digestate | place... | reverse complement strand
GCCCTTCCACGGGCCTGGGCGCTTCTCCCCCTTCGGCCTGGCCATGCCAGCCATCGTTTCTGGCGAAGCGGATGGGAGGGAGCCAGTGCACGTTCGTGGCATCCATTTCGCCAGCTTTGGCCTGGAAGCGCCCTCCTTCCAGAAGTGCATCAATTCCTTCCAGGCGGCCCTGCTGAAAACCAAGGGTGACCTGCATGCGATCAGCCTGCAGAGAGCGCAGGACGCCGGGCGCTCCGGCGGTCCAGTGAACCGGTCCTTGTTCCACGACGAAGGTGCCGTTCAAGTCGCGCCGCCAGCCGGGCGGCAGCAACCAGTGCCCTTTGCCCGGACCGCTGAGATCATCCCAATCCAGGGTCCCCAGACCCGTCCAAACGCCGTGATCCCACTTCAGGGCGGGCCCCGTTTGGGAGCGGATCACGCCTTTGCCCTGGGACGCCTGCGGCTGAAGGGCCCTGGCCTCCAAGTTCAGCGGGCCATCCAGGAACCAGACTTCGTCCGTCCGGCGGGCGGAAGGCGCCTGCATCAGCCAGGACCGCCCAGGCTCCTCCAGATCCCCTTGCACGCCCTGAAGCCGCAGATCGTCCTTATCGCCCTGAATGGTTTCGAAATGCAAGACAAAGCGGCCGGATCCCAGCTGCTGGGTGATATTCCCCAGCCGACCTTCGGCACCATGGTCCAGGGCTTTGCCGCCCTGCTTAGGCTTAAGCGGACGCGGGCCGAGGTATAACAGCCAGGCGCTAGCACCAACGCAAGCCAGCAGGATGCCTCCGCCGAACAACTTCCATGCGCGGTTTCGAGGGTTCAGCACATGAAGCCTCATGCCTGCCCTCCCGGGGAGATCCTGCCGTCCACGATCCAGGAGCGTCCCCAACGGGGATGGTCCTGCGGAGCAATCACGACATCCAGGTCCGCTCCCGCCGGAAGCGCCGCAATGGCTGGATCGGCCGTGAACCAGGTGAGTTCCGCGGCACACCCTGTCAGCTTCAATCGGCAATGCCCTTTGCCAAAGGGGGCGGGTGCGGAAGCCAGCGAGCCCGAAAGCCGAATCTGGGGCGGAGGGAATCCCTGCCCAAAGGGCTCCAGGCGGGCCAAAGTCCCGGCGTCCGGCACATCCTCCGGGCGCTCCCCATCCAGCAGGAAGGCCGGGCGTTCGATGCCCTGGGCCTGCTGTTGGGCACCCCGGATGAGCGTCTCGCGCACAAATGAGGTGCGGGCTGGAAGGAAGCTCATGCCGGCTGCCGTGCGGTGTCCGCCACCGGTGATCAGGAAGGGGCGCGCCGCCTCCAGCAGGACCCCCAGATCGTAGCCTTCCGGTGCCCGCAGTGAGCACTGCACGACGCCGTCGATCTGGGTGCAGACGGCCACGGGCCTTCCGTGCTCCTGCATGCGCCGTCCCGCCACGATGCCGATCACGCCTTTGTTGGCGGAGGGCTCCACCACCAGATCAAAAGCGGCGCCATCGGGCTCGGCAAGCTGATTCAGCAGATCCTGCTGAATGGTCCGGCGTTCGGCGTTGAGCTGTTCAACGCGCTCCGCCAGCGCCTTGGCTTCCTCGGGATCGCGACACAGCAGCAGACGCACCGCGTCCTCGGCACCGCCCATGCGGCCCACGGCATTGAGTCTTGGGCAGACATTGAAAGCCAGCGCCTGCGCGCCAGGAACGCTCTCGATCTTGCCAATGCGGAACAGTTCCACCAGGCCGGGCCCGTTGGTGGTTCCCAGAGCCTGCAGTCCTCGTTTCACGAGGGCCGCGTTCTCGCCCACCAGGGGCACGACATCCGCGATGGAACCAATGGCCACCAGCTTCAACAGCCCATCCAGGAAAGCCCGATCGGTTCCGCGCGGAACGGGAGCCGCGTCCAGTAGCGCTTGCGCCAGCTTGAAGGCCACCCCCACGCCCGCCAGATGTGGGTTCGGGTTCTCGCCCAGACGGGGATGCACCACCGCGCAGGCGTCGGGGCATTCCGGTCCCAGTGTGTGGTGATCGGTGATCACCCATTCCAACCCAAGCTCGCGACTGTCCGCCACTTCCTGCACGGAGCGAATGCCGCAGTCCACCGAGATCATCAGACCCAGGCCTGCGCCCCGTTGCATGTTGGAGGCATGTTCCCGGATGCAGGGCATGCTGAGGCCATAGCCGTCATTGAACCGGTTCGGGATGAAGAAGGAAACCTGCGCTCCGAGGCGTTCCAGAACCCGGACCAGAAGCGCGGTGGCGGTCACGCCGTCCACATCGTAATCGCCGTAGACACAGATGGGCTCGCTGCGCTCGATGGCAAGGCGGATGCGGGCCACGGCCGGGGCCATGCCTGACATGAGGTAAGGATCGAGCAGGCGTTCCCAGGATGGATCCAGGCGCCAGGCGGCCTCTTCCGGCGTTTCTACACCGCGCAACCAGAACAGGCGGGCCGCTTCGGCGGAAAGCCCCCACTCCTCACGGAGCCGTTGCCACGGTTCGCCGGGAGGGATGGAACGCCGCAGGCGCCAAGGCAGGGATTTCATGCGCTGAATTGACCCATCCGAGCATATTTCTCGTAGCGCTTGCGCACGAGCTCATCCACGGGCAGCTTTTCAAGCTGTCCGAAGGATTTCATGACGGAAGCTTTCAGCAGTTCGGCGGCCTTGTCCCAATCGGAGTGCGCGCCGCCGAGGGGTTCGGGAACGACCTCGTCGATGATGCCAAGCTCCAGAAGGTTCGGCGCCGTCAGCTTCAGGGCGTCCGCAGCGGCCGGGGCCTGCGCCGCATCCTTCCAAAGGATCGAGGCGCACCCTTCCGGCGAGATCACAGAATAAACGGCGTATTCGAGCATGAAGATGCGATCGGTGACGCCAAGGGCCAAGGCGCCGCCGGATCCGCCTTCGCCGATGACCACGGAGATCGTCGGCACCTTCAGCTTGGCCATCTCGCGCAGGTTTCGCGCGATGGCTTCGGCTTGGCCGCGCTCTTCGGCATCGAGGCCCGGATAGGCTCCAGGGGTGTCGATGAACGCCAGAATGGGCCGATTGAATTTTTCAGCCATCTTCATGAGGCGCAGGGCCTTCCGGTAGCCCTCGGGCTTAGGCATTCCGAAGTTCCGCAGGATCTTCTGTTTGGTGTCCCGGCCTTTCTGCTGGCCGATCACCATCACGGGCTGGCCTCCGATCCAGCCCAGGCCCCCCACGATCGCGGCGTCATCGGCAAAATTGCGGTCGCCGTGAATCTCCTCGAACCGATCGCAGATGCGTTCGATGTAATCAAGCGTGAAGGGGCGCTTGGGGTGGCGCGCCAGCTGGGTTCGCTGCCAGTTGGAGAGATCGGAGAAGACGTCCGTCTTCAGCTTGTCCAGCTTCTTGAGCAGGCGGTCCCGCTCTTTCACCTTGGCAGGGTCCATTTCCAGCGCCCGGATCTGGGCCTCCATTTCCAGGATGGGCCGTTCCAGTTCTGTCAAATCCGTCTGCTGCTCGCTCATGACACCTCGTTGCGCTCGACTTCAACGAGTGTATTGGCCCTGGGGCCGCCTGACCAGAGCTGGTCCGCGATGCGAAGCACCCGTGGCATCATGGGGCTTTGAAATCTTGCGGCCTCGAAAGGTGATCCATGACCCACCACAAGCTCATCATCATCGGCACCGGACCCGCCGGATACACCTCCGCCATCTACGCCTCGCGCGCGAATCTGTCCCCTTTGGTCTTCGAAGGCGTGCAGCCGGGCGGCCAGCTGACCATCACCACCGAGGTGGAGAACTTCCCGGGATTCCGCGAAGGCGTGCAGGGGCCCGGCCTCATGGATGAGATGCGCGAGCAGGCGCTTCGCTTTGGCACGACCATTCAGTCGGAGACCGTCATAAAGGTCGAACTGGGCTCGCGCCCTTTCCGCATCACCACGGACAAGGGGCTGTACACGAGCGATGCGCTGATCATCGCCACGGGCGCATCCGCGCGATGGATGGGCATCGGCAAGGATGAGGCGCTCAGCCGAAGCGGCGGTGGCGTCTCGGCCTGCGCGACCTGCGACGGCTTCTTTTTCCGCGGCAAGGAGATCGCGGTCGTGGGCGGTGGCGACACCGCGGTGGAAGAAGCCATCTTCCTTTCGCGCTTTGCGTCCAAGGTCACGCTCATCCACCGGCGCGACCAGTTGCGGGCTTCCAAAGCCATGCAGGAGCGAATCTTCGCCAATCCCAAGATTGCATTCGCCTGGAACAAGGTCGTGTCCGATATCCAGACCCGGTTCCAGGAGCTGCCTGACGGCTCCAAAGTCGAAAAGATTCGCGCGTTGAAATTGCAGGACACGGCAAGCGGCGAGTTTTCGGAGCTGCCGGTCGAGGGCCTGTTCGTGGCCATCGGACACAAGCCCAACACGGAGCTGTTCCGCGGCCAACTGCCGACGGATGATGCCGGTTACCTGATCGTGGAGAAAGGCTCCAGTCGCACGTCGATCGCCGGCGTTTTCGCTGCGGGCGATGTGCAAGACCATGTCTACCGCCAGGCGATCACCGCCGCTGGATCCGGATGTATGGCGGCCATCGACGCCGAACGCTGGCTGCTCGAGCAAGGCTTATCCGAGTGATCGCTGGCCAAGAGGCATTCGCGGATCAAACCTCCAAATTCAGGGTTCGGCAGTGCTAGAGTGGATCCTTGTTCGAATTTTGCGATCAAACCACACCTTGAATTCCTGTTTTAAACAATATGAATATCCTTGCCGTCACCCGACACGATGATCTCGTCGAGCGCCTGAAGACCTGTTTCGAGGGCGCAGGACATCGTGTGCATGCGCTGCAGGACCAGCTTCAGGCCCTTGCCAGTGAGGCCTGGACGGACGCGCATTTGATGCTGGTGGATGCCATGGGAGATCCCCTGGATGGCATTCGCCTGTGCGCGCTGCTCCGCGGAGAATCCCGGCTGCTGTTCCAGAATCTGCCGATCTTTCTGATCCTGGATCAGCCCTTGGCCGAAGGCGATGCACCGCTGTACCAGGATGCCCACGCGGACGGCATCATCTATGCAGGAGATGGCATCCAGCGCCTGCTCAACATCCTCGGCCCGGCGCTTGAGAACTCCTACCGGGGGGCAAGCGGTCCCCCTGTGCCCCTCCTGGCAGCGAACCTGTCCCCCCGAACTCTCAACCGTGTCGAGAAGATCGTCTCCCACTTCGGCTATGCGCTCCATGCCGCTTCCGATCCCGAGCCACGCCAGGACGAATGGCAGGCTCCCCTGATGCTTCTGGGATTGGATGCGATCCCCACGAATACGCTGGCGACGATCATGCGGATGCGCGAGCATCCGCATCCGCCCTACATCATCCTCGCAGGCAAGCCCCCGGCATTGGACGTCCAGCGGAAGCTGCTGCTATCGGGCGTCATGGATTGGATCCCCCTGCCCTTGTCTCCGCCGAGGCTGCTGCATGCCTGCCGTCGGGGCATGGAATGGCTCCACATGAAGCGGATCCAGCGCGAATTCCAGTTCCAACTCAACGATCTGAGAGAGCACCGCCTGCTGCTGGAGATGGAGACCTCCGCCCTGCGCAACGAAGTGCTCACGGATCCTTTGACGGGACTGCTCAACCGAAGGGCCTTCAACCAGAATCTCGAGAATGCCTTCAATCAATGGCAACGCCATCATCGCCCGTTCGTGCTCATCCTGGGGGACTTGGATTACTTCAAGCTCATCAATGACCGGTTTGGACACATCGCGGGGGATCATGTCCTGATGACCCTGGGCGAACGGATGCGCCGCGCACTGCGTCGATCGGATCTCGCCTTCCGCATCGGCGGCGAGGAGTTTGCCGTCCTGCTCTCGGAAACGCAGCTTCACGCGGGAGCCGAAGTGGCGGAGAAACTGCGCCGCCGCATCGATGGCGAGCCCATCACTCTGGAAACGGGACAGGCCGTCTTCCCCACCATGAGCTTTGGCGTCGGCGCTCCCGCCCATCCAGATCTGGGCGAACTGTTCATGGCTGTGGATCAGGCCCTCTACATCGCGAAGCACAAGGGACGGAACCGCGTCGAAGTGATTCCAGACGTCACGCCGCCGCCAGCCCTGTAGATCAGAACTCGATGGGGAAGACGTCTCCCAGGCCGCGCAGCGTGATCACGAAATCCAGGCGATCTTCCTTCCGGGTGCCGGGGATCTGGTTCGACACATGCGTAAAGCGCAGGGAGCTGGCCACACAAGGCGTCATGTAGGCCAGGGCCGCTTGCGCGGACAGGAACTGGTGCGCGCGATAGTCGTAGTTCGCCTTGAACTCGAGGCGGAACCGGTCGTCCCAAAGATGCTGGATGCCGCCTAGCGAAATGCCCTGCTGTCGCACGAGAAAGGTATTCAGGCCGGTGGAGAACGCCGCCAAGCTCAACAGACTGCCATCTCTCGCTTTGTAGTCGAAGGACAGTGAACTGTCCGCAACGCTGCTGCCTGCGCCGACATCCGAAGACCGCCGAAAGCTCACACGCAGGCGATCGTTGGGCTCCACATCGATATCGTTATCGATGGATCCCCAGCCCTGTTTGTAGCGTCCATCCGTCAGCAGGACGGGCTGCGTGAAATACTTCACCGAAATACGCCAGCGAACGAGATCGGTAAAGGATGTTCCCGCCCCGGGCCGCCCGAGCAGGTGTTGCTTCAGGCCGAATTCGATGCTGCGTTCGCCCATCAAGGTGCCATCGACGCCGGGTCTGGAGTCCACATCGTCGAAGCGCGGAATGTAGCCTTCGTTGTGGTGCAAGCTGTTGCCCACCAAGCCGACGAAGGGTTCGATGACGTGCTTCAGTTCACCCGTGTAGCCCAGCAGGGAGAAGTGTTCAAAGGTCCTTCCGATCTGGGAGCCGGAAAACTGGATCTTGGCTGAACCCAACGCCCGTCGGAGCGCATCGCCATCCACACGGAAAGAATCGTTGGTTGCCGTCGAATCCCCGATCACCCCCGATCCAGTGCGGGGCTCGAAGACCGGCGAATGCAGCGAGGCGCCGTAGTAGGTGAAGCGCGATGCCAGCTGCAGATCGGCGCGGATCGGCCCCCATTGCGCCAAACGACCTTGCATATGGAGGAGGAAATCGTCCCTCAGCCATTCGTACGTGGTGTTGGCGGTCTTCTGGTCCAACTGGTAGGAGAGACGGCCCAGCCGGAATCCTCCATCGAGATAGAAATCCCCCAGGGAGATGGGATAGAAGCGGGCCTGGAGCTGAGGAAGGCTCCGCTTGCGCAAGGAGGAAGGAAAGGAAGCGTCGTAGAACGACGTGTCCTGGGGCAGGAAGAAGCTGCGTTGTTCCGAGGCGGAGATATTGACGTTGGCGAGGGAAAAGTTCTTGCCCAGATAGACAGAACTGTCAAACGAGTTCGTTCCCAGCTGGCCGCTGCCATAGTCGCTGTCCAATAGGCTATCGGAGGCCATGTTCATGTCGGTCATGAACTGCCATCCATCCTCTCGCTGCCATAGTTCCTTCAGGGAGTACCGGTAGCGATCCCTTCCATCGCTTTTCTGATGGATGTATTCCCCCTGAAAACTCCCCTCGTGGGTGGGTTCGGGTGCCCAACGGTATTCGCCGCCCCAAAGCACGCCTTCACGGCTGAATAACTTGGGATGGAAGGTCGCATCCATCGTGTCGCCGATTACCTGGTAGTAAGACAGATCCAGGGTGGTCCCCAGCGTGCTGGAATAGCCCGGCATGAGCGAAAGCAGACCCGATGAGCGCTCGGTTTTGGCCGGATACGCCGCCCAAGGCAGGTAGAGGATCGGCACGGGTCCCAGAAACACCCTGGCGTTGCGGAAGGTCGCGAACTGTTCCAGATCCAGCTTCAAACTGGAGAGCGAGGCTGACCATCCCGGCTTTTCCTGTGGGCAAGGGCTCAGATCCACATGCTCGAATTCCCAATGGCGCAGCGTCGTGAACTGGACCTTTTGCGATTTCAGGGTCCAGTAGGGAGGCAGCTCCAATTGCAGGGCCCAAGCCTGGCCGATCTGCTTCTGGATATCCATCTCCAGGCGCTCGCACAGCAGGCGCAGGTCTGTGGCTTCCAATCGGATGTGACCTTCCGCCTTCACCTGCCCGGTTTTGGGATGGAACTCAATGTGATCCGCCAGCAGGAGCATTCCGGCGCCCTCAATGGCGCCGCGCTCGATGATCCAGCCTTCCTCCGCGCCTCCGGAGATATTTTCCCCGCGATAGCTTAAGGGTTCTGCCTTGTCCTCGCGTTCCGGCAGCTCATAGGGGCGGTACGGCAACAAGTCATACAGCGAAGACGATTCCTGGGCGCTGGGGATGGGCAAGCCTGGCAGGCTCTGGCCTACCAGCAGGGACGGGATCAGGCCAAGGAGGGCCGTCCTCCCAGCTCTCCATCCGCCCTTGCCCCTTGGCGGGAGCTTCCATCTGCGCACCAGTGGCCTCAATTGCCGTGATGATGCGGGGCCAAGTGGCTTGAGACAAGAAAGAGCAGAACCCCCAAGCCGAGGCTGAGCGAACTCTTCCATCCCTTTTCCTTCTGCGCCTGCGGCAACAGGTCGGAACTGGCGACGTACAGGCCCAGTCCTCCAGCCAATCCCAGCACCGGTCCCAGGGGAATCTTCATGTATTCCTGCCCCAGGGCACCCGCCATGGCGGCGGCTGCCAGCAGGCCGGCCGCTGCCAAGGCCCGGGTGGATCCGAAACCGTGCACCAGGAAGATCGACGAGATGGTGCCCCCTTCGGGGATGCGGTGCAGCAGGATTCCCACGAAGACCAGAACCCCCAGTTCTGCCCGAACCCGCATGGCCGCCGTGAGCGCCATGCCATCCATGCAGCTGTGCAGCGCAAGTCCCACCAGCGCGAGCACGCTGGTCAAGCGGGAGCCCGCATGCACATGAACCTCTTCACCATAGTGGAAATGGCTACTGATGCCATGTTCGATGACATGAACCAGCAGGAAGCCCCCGAGAGCCCACAGCATCGCGCTTCCCCCACCGTGCTCCATGGCTTCGGGAAGGATGCGGACCAGCGTTACGGAGACCAGGTAGCCCGCCGCTGCGCCTGAGACGTGGCGCATCAGGCTGCCGTGTCCACTGAGAAACCGCACCACCAGCCACCCTCCCAAAAGGGTGGCCAGGGCCGCGATGGGAACCATGAAGTAGAGGAATGCGGAAGAAATCGGAGACCTGCCTCAGGATTTGGATCGCGTGGAGCGTTTTTTGGGGGCAGGCGTTTCACCCGCCTCCAAGGCATCACCGATCGGTTCAGATTTGGATTTGGCCGCCTTGGACCTGGAACGGACCGGCTTGTCCGCGACGGCTTCCTGCGCTCCATCGGCAGCATCCTTGGCAGCCACCTCGACGGGGGCCTTGGCTACGGCTTTTTTCCGGCCGCGCCCAGGCTTCACAGGGGCAGCCTCCTCAGTCGCCTTGGCATCCTTGGTGGGGGCCACGGCGGTGACGTCAGGTGCGGCATGGAGACGGGGACGCAGCGTGGGCTTCACCAGATCCGCAAGCAGATCAGCCGTCAGGACTGGGGCTTGAGGCTCAGGTTCCGGCGCGCTTGCCACCGCGGGCGTGACGATGGAAACGGGTTCAGCATCCGTCGCCTGCGAGGGCTGGGCCTCGGGCTTCTGCCCGACTTCCTTCGCGGCGGCTCCTCGGCCTTGACCGCGCCGACGGCGACCGCCGGATCGAGCGGTTTTTTCTTCCTGTGCAGGCTTCTCCGCTTCCTCGGATTCGAGGAGATCCTCGGGCTTGGCGCTTTCGAAGAGGGCCCGCAGGCGCTCCCGCTCATCCAGGGCTGCCCGCTGGGCATCGCGGCGATCGTATTTAATCTCGGCCTTCGCATCGGGCGTGGGCACGGAAACGCGCTTGGGATCCTCGCCCAGTGCACGCTCGAAGGAAATGGGTGCATCGCCGCCCAGAACGACGGTCTCATCCTCGGGCTCACGGACACGCTCGGCGCGCGAGGGAGCGGGCTTCTCGACGGGTTCATCCTCCTTGCGCTCGATTTCTGCGGCCATCTCGCCGTAGGCGATCTCGGGATCCGCAAGGATCGTGATGCGGGAATCGTAGAGATCCTCCAGGGAAGCCAGATCCTTGCGCTTCTGATTGAGAACGCCCATGGCGATGGAGGGGGCCAGCTTCACCCGGACTTCCTTGATGGCGTCCCTGCAGAGAATCGATTTCAGGCGCCTCACCACGCTGAGGACCAGAGCCTCGGGGCTCTTCACTTTTCCGCTGCCTTGACACATGGGACAAGCTTCGTGCGTCACGTTCTGGAGGGAAGGACGGATGCGCTGGCGCGTCATCACCAGCACGCCGAAGCGGTTGATCTTTCCGACCTCCATGCGGGCCTTGTCGTCCTTCAGGCAATCGACCAAGCGATCTTGCACGGCGCGGTTGCTGGTTTCGCGCTTCATGTCGATGAAGTCGATCGCCACCAGGCCGGCGAGGTCCCGCAAGCGCAGCTGACGAGCCACTTCTTCTGCAGCTTCCAGGTTGGTCTTGAGGGCCATGTCCTCCACGCCGTCGCCGGAGGTTTTTCCTGAGTTCACGTCGATGGCAACCAGGGCTTCCGTCTGGTCGATGACCAGGGCTCCGCCGGAAGGCAGATTCACCTTGCGGGCGTAGATCCGGTCGATCTGCTCTTCGGTCTGGAATTTCGAGAAAAGGGGCTTCTTTCCGCTGTAGTGCTTCAGCACCTGCTGATGCTGGGGCATGGTGCGCTTGAAGAAAGCCTGGGCCTGCTGGAACGTCTCCAGGTCGTCGATGGTGACTTCTTCCATATCGGCGCTGAAGCCATCTCGCAGGGTGCGGGTCACGACATCGTCCTCCTGCCACACCAGACCGACGTTCTGACGGGAGCGGTAGCGCGCCTGGATTTCCTTGTAGGTGTCCAGCAAGTAGTCAAGGTCGCGCTGGAAGTCATCTTTGGTCACGCCGAGGGAGGCGGTGCGCACGATGACGCCGAAGTTCTTCGGGATTTCCAACTCGTCGATGAGTTGTTTGAAGTATTCCCGCTCCTCGCGGCTTTCAATCTTCCGACTGATGCCGTTCATCGGATTGCCCGGCGTGAGGACGAGGTAGCGGCCGGGCAGGCTGATCTGGGCCGTCATCATCGCGCCCTTAGAGCCCAGTTCCTCGCGCACGGCCTGGACCATGATTTCCTGGTCACGGTTCAACAGATCCTGGATGCGTCCGCGACGCCCGTCGGGGCTCACGAGATCCCGGGGCAGTTCGCCGATGGGCAGGAACCCGTTTTTCTGGCCACCGTAGTGGATGAACGCCGCCTGCAGACTGCTGTCCACGCGCACGATGCGGGCCTTGTAGATGTTGCCCTTGATCTTTTCGTTGTGGACAAACTCGATGTCGAAATCGGCGAGCACGCCGTCCACAACGGTTGCGACGCGGATCTCTTCGGGGTCCGTGGCGTTGATAAGCATGGCTTTTCGAGTCAAATGATTCTCCCGACGAGGCTGCGTTCGCACACCATGCGATCGGGCCTCTGTGATAAATGGATGGAAGTGAGAAAGGGAATGGGCTGTTCTTTTAATGTCTTGCAGGCTTGTCTCGCAAACGCCTGCGAAATGAGATTTTAGCTGTTAGGTGTGCAATGAAATCGCCGATGGCGCAGGCTTATTGTCCCAGGGAGTCCCGGTCCGGGCAAGGGGAGCCGAATTAAGGCGCGTATTGCCCATTGGCCTATTTTAGGGACATCGTCCAATTTTCGTTTTACACCGAATTCACACACAGGAAACCGAATCGTCCCACGATACGGGGATGCTAAGACCTCCGAGAGGAGATACACATGCTCAAACATCTTTCCACAGGCCTTTCCATCGCTGCGGCCTTGGTTGTTTCGGTCGCCGGATTTTCCCAGGCGGTCAAGGTCGACCCCAAGCTGAGCCATTACAAGAAGGTTGCGGGGGTCACGGGAAACCTCAACAGCGTGGGCAGCGACACCCTGAACAACCTCATGGCCTTCTGGGTTGAAGCCTTCAACAAGCAGTACCCCAACGTGAAGATCCAGGTGGAAGGCAAGGGTTCCGCCACGGCGCCTCCGGCCCTCATCGGCGGCACCAGTCAGCTTGGCCCCATGAGCCGGGAGATGAAGAGCGAAGAGATCGATAAGTTCGAGAAGAAATACGGCTACAAGCCCACGAAGGTGGCGGTGGCCATCGATACCCTGGCCGTCTTCGTCAACAAGCGCAATCCGATCAAATCCCTGTCCCTGGAAGACATTGACGGCATCTTCTCCAAGACCCACAAGAGTGGCCGCAAGGATGTCCGCACCTGGGGCGATCTGGGCGTCAAAAGTGAGTGGGCATCCAAGCCCGTGAGCCTCTTCGGACGCAACAGCGCCTCGGGCACCTACGGATTCTTCAAGGAACACGCGCTCTTCAAGGGCGATTTCAAGGACACGGTGAAGGAACAGCCGGGCTCCAGTTCCGTGGTCCAAGGCGTTGGCACCGACCGGTTCGCCATCGGCTACAGCGGCATCGGTTATGCGACCTCCGATGTCCGTGCCGTACCGCTTTCATCTGAAAAGGCCTACAACGGACAACCCTTCGCCGCGAACTACGAGAACGCGATCTCCGGCAAGTACCCGCTGTCCCGATTCCTTTATATCTACATCAACCGGAATCCGAAGAAGCCCATGGATCCCCTGGTGCGTGAGTTCTTGACCTTCGTGCTGAGCCAGCAAGGACAGCAGATCGTGGTCAAGGACGGCTTCCTGCCTCTCACCTCCAAGATGGAAAACCAGGAACTCACCAAGCTGAAGTAGTCTCGAATTTCGCGCGATGCGTCTTGTGTGGGCGCATCGCGTGAAGTGTGAACCCCCCCTTTCTCCGGCTTTCCATGTCCCATTCCGATAGAACCCTCGCACGGGCGAAACGCCTGGATCGAACGATGAGCTGGGTCATCTCCTTTGGGGGAACGCTCATCATCGCCGCGGTGCTGGGCATCCTGATCTTCATCACCAAGGAAGCCACGCCTCTGTTCCGCGGTGCCCGCACGAAGGATTTCGCCAAGTTGTCTGTACCTACGAACGGGGCGATTTTCCTGGATGAAAGCGGCGCTGCCGCCATGACGGTGAGCGCCTCGAACGGCATCCAGACCTTCGCATTGCCCAGCGGCCAAGCGCTGAAATCCGTGGCGGAAGGCCCCGCCCTTCCCTGGAAGGTGTGCACCTCTCCCGAAGCGTCCGGCCGATTCGCCATCGTCGATGGGAGCGGAAAGCTGGCGCTGGGACAGTTCAAGTGGGAAAAGCCCAGCGTCGCGACGGACGCGGCCCACTGGGTGCCGTCCATGACTTGGCAGGGTGAGTTGGAAACGGGCCCCGAACTCGACACCCTCTTTCATGTACAACCCAGCACCTCCCAGGGGCTGGAAGGGGGTTCCGATCTCAAGATCGCAGGCACGGGCGCCCATGGATTGATCTGGGCCCAAGCCCCCCTGGACCAGCCCTCCCGATTGGCGTGGAAATCCGTGCCGTTGCCCGACGGGCAGACGCCTTCCGCCGCGCTGTGGAGCAGCGACGCGAGCCTGCTCTACGTGGGCACCCGTGAAGGCTTTGTCCATCTCTTTGAATCAGGAGACGAACTGAATCTCCGGGATTCCCTTCGCCTGAGCGAAGGGGTTGCCAGCCTGGGCTTTGCGTTGGGGCAGACATCCCTTCTGGTGGGTGGAGAAAAGGGCTCGCTGGCGGCGGTCCAGGCGATCAACGTCGAAGGCACGCGCCACCTGCAACTTTTCCATCGGTTCAAGAGCCTTTCCGGTCCCGTGCTGGGATTCATGCCCTCCTTGCGCGACAAGCGTTTCCTGGCCTGGACATCCACGCAGATCGTTGTGGATCACCTGACCACAGAACAGCGCCTGCTGGATCGCCGCGTGATGAATGCCCCTGGCGATGGAAGGCTCCATGCCGCCCTTTCCGCGCGCGGCGGCACCATCGCCACTCTCTCGGCCCGCGATAGCGAGCAGGGCGCGCTGTCGGCGTGGTCGCTGGATGCGCCCCATCCCGAAGTCAGCTCCCGGATCCTGTGGAACAAGGTTCATTACGAAGGCTATGCCAAGCCGGAATTCGTTTGGCAGAGCACCGGCGGATCCGATGACTTTGAGCCCAAGCTGAGCCTCGTCCCCCTGGTGTTCGGAACGATCAAAGGCACGCTCTACGCCATGCTCTTTGCCCTTCCGCTGGCCATTCTGGGGGCGCTCTACACCAGCCAGTTCGCGACGCCGCGTTTCCGAAACACCATCAAGCCTCTGATCGAAGTCATGGCCGCCCTACCCTCCGTCGTCCTCGGCTTTTTGGCGGGGCTGGTGCTGGCGCCGCTGTTTGAGCGCGCTTCCATCCAGTTGCTGGTGCTGCCGCTTTCCGTGCTGATGGCGGCGATGGTGATGCTGCCCTTCTGGTCCCTGCTTTCACGGCGCACCCGCACGGCCCTCTCCCAAGGCCGCGAAGTCATCTGGGTGATCCCCGTGCTGGCACTGGGGCTCCTGATCGCCACACTGGTCGCGCCCTCCTTCGAGCGTGTCTTCCTGCAAGGTGATTTCCGGGCGTGGCTCCTGCAGCACCACAACATCACCTACGACCAGCGCAACAGCCTGGTGGTGGGATTCGCCATGGGATTCGCGGTCATTCCCATCATCTTCACAATCAGCGAGGATGCCCTGACGTCTGTGCCAAGATCCCTGACCAGCGCGAGCCTCGCTTGCGGCGCGAGCCCATGGCAGACAGCCTGGCGCGTGGTTCTGCCGACGGCGAGCCCCGGCATCTTTTCCGCCGTGATGGTCGGCTTCGGGCGGGCCATCGGCGAGACCATGATCGTCCTCATGGCTACGGGCAACACGCCGGTGATGGATTGGAATCCCTTCAACGGCATGCGCACTCTGGCGGCCAACATCGCGGTGGAGACGCCGGAAGCGCCCATGCACGGAACGCTGTATCGCGTGCTGTTCTTCACGGCGCTGCTGCTCTTCGCGCTCACCTTCATCCTCAACACCGTCGCGGAACTGGTGCGCCAGCATCTGCGCAAGCGCTACGAGTCTCTCTGATGACACGATTCATCGAATGGTGGCGGCGCGGAAGCGCCATGATCTGGACCTCCGGAGCGGTGCTGGCGCTATCCCTGCTCATGATCGGCGGCCTAGTGGGCTACATCGCCGTCAAGGGTCTGGCCTTCTTCTGGCCGCATCCCATCGTCGAGTGGACGACGCCGGAAGGCAAAGCCCTGGGCATGATCACGAATCGGGAGGCTGCCACCACTTCGGAACCGGCCAGGATCCAGATCCATCAAGGGAACCGCGATCTCTTCGGGCAGGATTTCCGCTGGATCAATGATCCCGGCCCTTCCGCCGCCATGGCGATGCCCCAGGACGCCGTGCTGGTCGAACGCCTGGAATACGGCCCCTTCATCGGCCGGGTTCAAAGCCTGCGCCGGAATGGCCAGGAAATCACGAGCCAGGGCTCCGTCATGGATCAAGTCAAGGCGCAACTTCCGCAGGCCCACGCCCTTCGGCTGAAGATCCATGACATCGAGAAGAATGAGGTCGGCGCACTCAATACGAAGCTCGAGGATCTGCGCCTCAAGCGCCGTGCCCTGGATATCAAGCAGGAGAGCCATGCGGATGTCGCCGCGAGCCGCTTTGCGGAAATCGATGCGAAAACTGCTGCGCTCCAGCATCGCTACGACGCACTCCAAGCGCATCTGGAGGCCCTGCGACAACAGGCGGGAAGCCTGACGGTGGTGCTAGCGGCTGCGGATGGCCAGACCAAGGAACTGCCCCTGGCTTCGATCGTGCGCCTGGTGCCATCAAATTCGCTGGGGATCTTTGGCAAATGCCGAATCTATGTTTCGCGGCTCTGGGAGTTCATCGCCGATGATCCGCGCGAATCCAATACGGAAGGCGGCATCTTCCCGGCCATTTTCGGCACCGTGATGATGGTGCTGCTGATGTCGGTGATGGTCGTGCCCTTGGGTGTCCTGGCGGCGCTATTCCTCCGCGAATACGCGAAACAGGGGTGGGTGATCCGCGTGCTGCGCGTGGCGGTGAACAACCTGGCGGGCGTGCCATCCATCGTCTTTGGCGTCTTCGGTCTGGGCTTCTTCGTCTACGCCGTGGGCGGAACCCTGGATCAACTGTTCTTCTCGGACCGCCTGCCGACGCCCACCTATGGCACCGGCGGCATCGTCTGGGCCTCGCTGACCCTGGCGCTGCTGACCGTGCCTGTCGTCATTGTCGCGACGGAAGAAGCCCTTGCCGCCGTGCCGCGCTCGCAGCGTGAAGCCAGCCTCGCGCTGGGTGCGACCAAGTGGCAGACCATCTGGAACGTCGTACTGCCAGGCGCGACACCGGGCATCCTCACGGGCTTGATTCTGGCCATGGCCCGTGGCGCGGGCGAAGTGGCCCCTCTGATGCTCACGGGCGTCGTCAAGTTGGCCCCTTCGATGCCGCTCGACGGCAGCTTTCCCTTCCTGCACCTGGATCGCAAGTTCATGCACCTGGGCTTCCACATCTATGACGTGGGCTTCCAGAGCCCCAATAGCGAAGCCGCCAAGCCCATGGTCTTCATGACTGCGCTGCTGCTGCTGCTGATCGTGCTGGTGATGAACCTGTTCGCGCTTCGCCTGCGCAGCCGCTTGAGAGCCCGCATGGGCGGGAGTACGTTCTGATGCCCCCTGGAGTTTTGCCGATGGAAATTGATGCCCGACCACCCGTGCCGGAACCGCTGCCGCCGGTTTCTGAGCCTGCGCAGCCCATCCACGACGATGGCGCCCATGCGGCAAAGGATTTGCCCCTTACGGACAAGGCGGTGCTGCAGGCCCCTCACGTCCTCAAGGCCGAACAACTCTCCCTCTTCTATGGCGAGAAGCAGGCCCTGTTCGATATCAACCTCGCGGTGCGGAAGAACACCGTCATGGCGCTGATTGGCCCATCGGGATGCGGCAAGAGCACCCTGCTCCGCAGCTTCAACCGCATGAACGATCTCATCGGCAATGTGCGCATCGAAGGCCGGGTGCTGCTGGGGGATGAGGATCTTTACGATCCGGGCGTCGATGTCATCGCCCTGCGCAAGCGCATGGGCATGGTGTTCCAGAAATCGAACCCCTTCCCCAAAAGCATCTACGAGAATGTGGCCTATGGCCTGCGCATCCAGGGCGTCCGGGATCGCGCGGTGCTCGACGAGGCCGTGGAGCGAAGCCTGATTGGTTCGGGGCTCTGGGAAGAGGTCAAGGATCGCCTGCATGAAAGCGGGCTGGGGCTTTCCGGCGGCCAGCAGCAGCGCCTTTGCATCGCGCGCGCGCTGGCGGTGAAACCGGAAGTGATCCTCATGGACGAGCCTTGTTCGGCGCTGGATCCCTTGGCGACCAGCCGCATCGAAGAGTTGATTTTCGAGCTGAAGCGCGACTACACCATCGTCATCGTCACCCACAACATGCAGCAGGCCGCACGCGTCAGCGATTTCACGGCATTCTTCTGGATGGGCAAGCTCATCGAAGTGGGGCTCACGGAAAAACTGTTCACCAATCCACGGGAACGCATGACCGAGGATTACATCAGCGGGAGGTTTGGCTAATGGGGCGCCATTTCGACAACGAGCTCAGGGATCTCAAGTTCAGCCTGCTGGCGATGGCCGGACAGGTGGAGGAGATGATCGACCTGACCCGGAAGGCCCTCAAGGACCGCTCCGATGCGCAGGCCGAACAGGTGGTGAACGCGGATCAGCAGGTAGACGAGATGGAACTGCGCCTCGACCAGGCCTGCATCGATCTTCTGGCCCTGCGGGCACCCTTTGCCTCGGATCTGCGGTTACTGGCTTCCACCTTGAAGATCGTCCCTGAGTTGGAGCGCATCGGCGACCATTGCTGCAACATCTGTCGGCGGGCCAAGCTGCTGAATCCCCAGCCCAGCATCCTGGCGGGCGATTGGCTGGAACGCCTGGGCGACGAAACCCACTCCATGGTTCGCCGCGCAGTGGACGCCTTCGTGAATGGCGACGCGGATCAGGCACGCTCGGTCATCCAGGACGATGACAAGGTCGATGAGCTCTACGGCACCATCTATCGGGAGTTGCTGCGCGTCATGCTCGCGGATCCGCTGTGTATCGAGCGGGCCAGCCACCTGATCATCGTCATCAAGAATTGGGAGCGAATCGCCGACGTGGCCACGAATATCGCCGAAGAGGTGCTCTTCATCCTCGAAGGGGTCAACGTCAAGCACGCCTATCTTCAGGGTCCATCTACTAACGACTGATGCTCCAAGGCAGGCTTTCCCCGGGAACCCGAAGACGCTTTACAGGTACGCTCATGAAAGGAAAGAACAACATCGAAGGGACCGAAAGCTGTTTTTCGGTGTTGAATGGTTGAGAGGATGTCTTGGGATTTCCCGGTCTCCTGTCACCCCACGCCGCCGCTGTAAATGTCTGATTCGGAGTATCCATGCCTCACGTTCTGCTGCTCGAAGATGATGCTGAAATCCGATCTGGCCTGGAACAGCATCTGAAACGAGAGGGGTTCGCGGTCACCTCCTGCGGCAGCGGACGGGAAGCCCTTCGCGCCCTGAACCAGGGCCACTCGTCAGCGTTGCGCCTGGATGCGGCGCTGCTGGACCTGACGCTCCCCGATATGGACGGGTTGGATGTGCTGCGGGCCATCCGGGCGGACGCCATGTTGCGCGCCCTGCCCGTCATCCTCGTCACCGCCCGAAGCGAGGAAATCGACCGAGTGCTGGGACTGGAGCTGGGCGCCGACGACTACATCTCCAAACCTTATTCCAGCCGGGAATTGGTGGCGAGATTGCGCGCCATCCTGCGCCGGGCCACGTTCATGGAGCAGACGGAGAAGCCCCAGCAGATCACCTATGGATCCATCACCGTGGATCTGGACATGCACACCGCACGGGTCCATGGCGAGGTCATGGATCTCACACGCCGAGAATTCGAGCTGCTGGCCTACTTCCTTCAGAACCCGAAACGGGTGCTGAGCCGAGAAAAGATCCTCCAGCAGGTGTGGGGACTGGAGTACCTCGGCGAAAGCCGCACGATCGACGCCCATGTCCGAAGGATCCGCGCAAAGCTTGGCGATGCAGCTAATTCCATCGAGACGGTGGTCGGGGTGGGCTACCGGCTGGGCAACGTCGACGCTTAAAAAACAGGATTTGAGCTTCGAAAAACGAGCGCCTGGAGGCACACTGGAGGCGTGTGTTTTTCGGGAGTCGAGCATGTCTCTTAATGCGGTCCTTCGCTGGTTGAAACCCCACGAGATGGTCTTCTTTGACCTTCTCGAAGCCTCCGTGAGCAATGCCAACGAAGCGGCCAAGCTCTTCGATCGCGAGATCCGCCTGAATGAACCTTCCCGCTGGGCCGAGCTGCGGCGGGAAATGAGCGACCTGGAACACAAAGGCGATGAGATCACCCATCGCTTGATCGACCGGCTGGACAAGACCTTCATCACCCCCATCGAGCGGGAGGACATCCTGGCCCTCACCCACTCGCTGGATGATGTCGTGGATCTGCTGGATTCCCTGAGCGAACGTCTGGTGCTGTACCGCATCGGCGCCGTTCCCAACACCATCACGGAGATCAGCTCGATCATCGTCGAGGCTTCCAATGAGCTGGTGTTCCTGATCACCAGCCTGCGCACGATGTCCGATACCAAGGCCATCCGCCAGCACATCCGCCGCGTCCACTCGCTGGAAAACCAGGCGGATTCGGTCTACCACGCAGCCCTATCCGAGCTGTTCAAGGATCCGAAAGATCCCATCGAGCTTTTCAAATGGAAAGAGCTCTACGATCAGATCGAGAACACCACGGATCGCATTGAGCTTGTCGCCAAGGTGGTGGGTTCCACTGTCATGCGCAACGCCTGATCGAGAGCCGACACACAATGTTTTTCGTCATCTTCATCATCATCGCTCTCGCCCTGCTCTTCGACTACATCAACGGGTTCCACGACACCGCCAACGCCATCGCGACCGTGGTCTCCACGGGCGTCCTTTCAGCCCGGAACGCCATCATGATGGCGGCCATCCTGAACTTCGGCGGAGCGCTCATGGGCGTGCGCGTCGCAACCACCATCGCCAAAGGCATCGCGGATTCGCAGTACATCCTGCCGGAAGTCGTGGTGGCGGCCCTGATCGCAGCCATCGTCTGGAACCTGATCACCTGGTATCTGGGCATCCCGTCCAGCTCCAGCCATGCCCTGGTCGGAGGACTGGCGGGCGCTGTCGCTGCCCACGCCGGACGCCAGGCCCTTCACATGACCAAACTCAAAGAAGTCGGACTCTTCCTGGTCATCTCGCCTCTGGTTGGCTTCATCATCGGCATGATCCTCATCATCGCGATCCTGTGGATCTGCCGAAGAACAGCCACGAACCGGGTCAATATCGCCTTCCGCAAGCTGCAGCTGCTCTCCGCTGCGGGCATGGCCTTCACGCACGGCACCAATGACGCTCAGAAGAGCATGGGCATCATCGCCCTGGGTCTGATCCTTACGGGCCATCTGAGTGCCCATGGCAGCCATGTGACCGTTCCGATCTGGGTCAAGTTGAGCTGCGCCACCGCCATGGCCCTTGGCACGGCCTCGGGCGGCTGGCGCATCATCAAGACCATGGGCAGCAAGATCGTCAAGCTGCGGCCCATCCACGGCTTTGCGGCAGAAACCAGTGCCGCGATCGTACTCTTCATAACGGCGCATCTGGGCATCCCCGTTTCCACCACCCACGTCATCAGCGGGTCCATCATGGGCGTTGGTGCCAGCATGAATGTCTCCGCCGTGCGCTGGGGCGTGGCGGGCAACATCCTGGTGGCCTGGGTCCTGACCATTCCCGTCAGCGCCCTGATCGCTGCCGGAGCCCTGAAGCTCATCGCCCCTTTCTTCTGATCCCTGACCTTGCAACCTGAGAAGCGGCTCCGATCCCCGGAGCCGCTTCTCGTTGTATTCACGGCGTTTGCACACGGGCTTCAAGGTGGGGTTACAAGCTTTCGGCACCTTGGGGGTCGGAGGCCGCATGAGATTGCGTCATATCGTTCCGGGCATGGTGTGCTTGATGGGCGGCGGGTTGTCCGCCAGCGATTTGTCTGTTCAGGATCTGGCCGGATTCCTGAAAGCCATCTCCGCCAATGCGGGCTCCCCTGGCCGCATTGCTTGTCGGGACGTGGATATGGCCATGGCGCTGAAAAGGATTGGCATCTCTACGGACGTGCGCTCGATCGCAGCATGGGCCGTGGACGCAAGCCAGACGCGGGCGTACGCAAGCGAAGGTAAATTCATCATCTGTCCGAGTCCAGCCCTGCTGCGCGAAGGGGCCAGCCTCGCCATCCTGCGCGAGCAGGGGCACCCGGTCCTCATCCTCCACGCGGGGCACGCCAAGGCTTCAGGCGTGCAGCTCTCTGACAGCCTGATGAAGATCGCGCGCGTCCTGCCCGGCAGCTGAGTTCCTGCACGAGCAGGGACAGGTCAGCGCAGCATCCGCTCCAGGCGCCGCAGGGATTCACGTCCGCCTTCCCAATGCATGAGTCCCTGGGCTTCAGGCAGACTGCACCATCGGAAGTCACTGTGTTCATCCCGATTGAGACACACCTCGGCAAGGGGCGACACCTCCAGATGAAAGCCGACTTCCGTATTGAAACGGGGCTCGCCTTCGGGAAGTCCGATGAGTGCGGGATCCACCCAGAAGCTGTGGCTGAAGCCCAGGCTGCCCAGGGAACCGCTGAGGCCGGTTTCCTCGAACACCTCGCGGAGGGCTGTCTCCTCGTCGGATTCGCCCGGTTCCTGCATGCCCGTGACGCTGGACCACCAGAGCCCTTGCGTGGGTTGGCGTAGCAGCATCAGGACCTCGATCCCCCGTTCGGATCTGCGCCAAGTGAGGGCCGAGACGCTGCGCGACGGCGCGGGAACGGGCTTGACGTCGAACGCCAGGACATCCGCCAGATGGACCTCGAGGCGAGCGGCGGCCTCATCCCAGGTCGGCGTGTCCTCGCCCAGTAGGCTGCGCAGGCTGCACACCCCCTTGTCCGCGATGCCGCAAGGCGTGATCCAACGGAAATGATTCAAATCGGGATCAACATTGAACGCCAGGCCATGGGTGCTGACCCAGCGGCGCAGATGAACGCCGAGCGCGCCCAGTTTTTCCGGCCCGCGGGGCGTTTCCACCCACACGCCCGGAAAGCCAGCAAGGCATTGGGCGCGCACGCCAAAATCCGCTGCCGTGCGGATCATCACCTCCTGCAAGCCGCGCACGAAGCGGCCCAGATCCTGCCGGGGTCCCTTGAGGGCGCAAATGGGATAAACAACGATCTGCCCAGGACCGTGATACGTGACCTGCCCGCCGCGATCCGTCTGGAAGACCTCGACCCCCTGTTCCGCCAGGAAATCATCCGGAACATGGATATCGGAACGGCTGGCGTTCCGCCCCAGCGTGAAGACGGGATTGTGTTCCAGGATCAGGATCTGATCGGGATGGGATTCCCGCATGGACGGATCCATCGTGGCCGATGAAACGTGGTTTGCCATGGCCGCCTGCATCCGCAGGCCTGCGCCGTAGAAAACATGCCCCAAACGGCGAATTTGAGCGGCGTGATGTGCAGTGAATCCAGCATCCATGCCTAGAGCCTAGCTAGAATCAGAGACGATGAGTCTGGAACCGTTGCGCATTGGACGCTACAAAGTAATGCGAGAGCTGGGGCAAGGCGCCATGGGCGTCGTGTATCTGGCCGAGGATCCTCTGCTGAAGCGGCGCGTGGCCATCAAAGTGGTGCATGGCGGAGACGCCGCCCAGGGCGAGGCGCTGCGCCGCTTCCGCATGGAGGCGGAGATCTCGGCGCGGTTGAACCATCCCAACGTCATCACGATTTTCGATGTGGGCGAAGAGCCCACGCTGGGGCCTTTCCTGGCCATGGAATACGTGGATGGCAAGTCGCTTTCGGATTGCCTCGCCAGCGGGCCTCTGGATCCGGAGACTTCCGTGCTGCTGCTGATCCAGGCCCTTCAAGCCCTGGAAGCGGCTCACGCCAGCGGCATCATCCACCGGGATTTCAAACCCGGCAATCTGATGGTGGCTTCGGATGGGCGACTCAAGCTCATGGATTTTGGGATCGCCCGCGAAGCCCTAGAAGACGCCACCACTGAGCTGCTTTGCACGCCGAGCTACGCGGCGCCGGAATTGATGGATCGCCAGTCCCCGTCCGCCACCACGGATCGCTGGGCCTTCGTGGTGACGGCTTACCGCACGGTGCTGGGCGATCTGCCCTTCCAGGCCCCTAGCCTGAGCAGTCTTGTGAAGGCCATCGACCAGGAGCCGCCGCAGTTTCCAGAGGGCACGTCTCCCGCCATCCGCGCCGTGTTCGAGCGAGCCCTTTCCAAGCCGCCCCATCTGCGGTACCCGGATCTCCGATCGTTCCTGGTGGATCTGCTGGAGGCCCTTCAGCTGAAAGAGGAGGCTCGGACCCGCTGCCGTGCGCTGCTGGAAGCCGGTGAATTGCCCTCCCGCATCGGCACCCTGCTGCTGCCGCGCTCCGCGCGCAATCCATGGCTGCGGCTTCCGCGCCTGCTCGCACTGGGCACAGGACTGGCGATCCTGGTCGCGCTGGGCATCTGGGGATGGCCTCGCCTCTTCCCACGGCGCATCAGCCTTCAGTCTTTTCCCGCTGGCGCCAATGTCTACGTGGATGGTCGATGGGTGGGCACCACCCCTTTGAAGGATGCGAAGATCATCCGAACAGCGCGCGTGCTGCGGCTGGAGAAGCATGGGTACCAAACGTTGGAACACGCCCTTCAGGCGGGTGACCACGTCCTATCGCTGAACCTGATGCCCGAAGCCCTGCGGCTGGAATTGAAAACCGAGCCCACCGGCGCAGAGGTCCTGCTGGATGGCGTCTTGGCTGGCGTCACGCCCCTTTCAGGGCTGGAAGTCTCAGGCGGCGGATCTCATCGCCTGATGATCCGAAAGCAGGGCTATGAACCCTGGTCCATGAGTGTTTCCCGTGAACGGCGTCCTCCGACCCTCGTGCGGTTGAAAAAGATCCCCCCCGAGAAGGAGAAACCCTCCTTATGGAAACGGATCTTCGGGCGCTAGTTGGCGCGCGAAATCTTTGGTGATTTGAGCGCCGTTCGGGTCCGAACGACTTTGGCAAAGATACCGGTTGCTTTGGCGGTCCAGATGTAACTCTGGGCGCCTGGTAGCCTTTCTGCCGATCCGCGATGATGGAATCGAACGGTCCCACATAAAAAACCACGACCGGCGAAATGCGCCGGTCGTGGTTGCAACCCTTCGAAAAGGGGGCTCCTAAACTTAGTAGGAGTAGATCGTCAGCAGCTGCTCGTAGAGCTCCTGCTTGCCGCTGGTCTGGACGGGCTCGCCGCTCTTGATGGCGAAGTCGCGCAGGTTCTCCAGGGTCAGCTCACCCTTCTCAAAGCGGGCGCCTTCGCCGCTGTCGAAGGAAGCGTAGCGGTCGGCACGCAGCTTCTTGTAGGGGGATTCCGTCAGGATCTTCTCGGCAATCTGCAGGGAGTGAGCGAAGACGTCCATGGCCGCAATGTGGGCGATGAACATGTCTTCCATGTCCGTGGAGTTACGGCGCACCTTGGCGTCGAAGTTCACACCGCCCTGGCCGAAGCCGCCGGCTTCACCGACCACCAGCATGGCTTCCACCAGCTCGTACTGGTTCACGGGGAACTGGTCCGTGTCCCAGCCGTTCTGGTAGTCGCCGCGGTTGGCGTCGATGCTGCCCAGCATGCCGGCGTCAGCCGCGCACTGGAGTTCATGCTGGAAGGTGTGGCCCGCCAGGGTGGCGTGGTTCACTTCGATGTTGAGCTTGAAGTCCTTGTCCAGGCCGTACTGGCGCAGGAAGCCGATGACGGTTTCCGCAT